>OLNS01001631.1_pt1 | contig 16464 bp, 17 predicted proteins | sample 1673031 | NCBI WGS metagenome assembly OLNS01 (sample SAMEA3136748, study PRJEB25190) | human gut metagenome | biome: human gut; feature: human-associated habitat; material: faeces | place: Austria | collected 2013
CGATGCCGTCACGGACCACGCGCACCTTGCTGTCGCGGGTGATCTTGCCGCTGGTCACGCGGCAGCCGGCAACGGTGCCGACGTTGGAGATCTTGTACACCTGACGGACCTGCAGCTCGCCCAGAGAGACCTCGCGGAACTTGGGAGCCAGCATACCCTTCATAGCGTCGGTGACATCGTTGATGGCATCGTAAATGACACGGTACATCCGCATCTCAACCTTGGTAGCGGCGGCCTCTTCCTTGGCCACGTTGTCCGGGCGGACATTGAAGCCAATGATGATGGCGTTGGAGGCATCGGCCAGATCCACATCGGACTTGCTGATGGCACCGACACCGGCGTGGATGACGCGGACGCGGACCTCATCGTTGGAGATCTTTTCGAGGCTCTGCTTGACAGCCTCGGCAGAGCCCTGCACGTCGGCCTTGACGACGATGGCCAGCTCTTTCATATCGTTCTGAGCCATCTGGCTGAACAGGTTATCCAGGGTGACTTTCTGGAACGAGGAGAACTGCTTCTCCTTGGCGTCAGCAATGCGCTGCTCGGCCAGCTCACGGGCCAGGCGCTCGTCCTCAACGGCCTCAAACAGGTCGCCTGCCTCGGGCACCGCAGTCAGGCCGGTGATCTCCACAGGGGTGGAGGGGCCGGCATCGCTCAGCAGCTTGCCCTTATCGCTGCGCATGGTACGCACACGGCCCACAGCGGTACCGGCAATGATGACATCGCCGGAGTGCAGGGTGCCGTTCTGCACCAGGATGGTGGCAATGGGGCCCTGGCCCTTGTCCAGACGAGCCTCGACCACAGCACCCTTGGCGCGGCGGTTGGGGTTGGCCTTGAGCTCCATGACCTCAGCTTCCAGCGCAATGCGCTCCAGCAGGTCGTTGATGCCCATGCCGGTCATGGCAGAAACAGGGATGCAGGCCACGTCGCCGCCCCAGTCCTCAGGGATGAGGCCGTACTTGGTCAGGCCCTCCTTGACGCGCTCGGGGTTGGCCGTGGGCTTATCCATCTTGTTGATGGCCACGATGACCTTGACGTTGGCAGCCTTGGCGTGGTTGATAGACTCAATGGTCTGGGGCATGATGCCGTCGTCGGCAGCCACGACCAGAACCGCGATATCGGTCATGTTGGCACCACGGGCACGCATGGAGGTAAATGCCTCATGGCCCGGGGTATCCAGGAACGTGATCAGGCTGTCGTTGATCTTGACCTGATAAGCACCGATGGCCTGGGTGATGCCGCCGGCCTCGCCCGCGGTAACGTTGGTCTTGCGGATGGCATCCAGGATACTGGTCTTGCCGTGGTCAACGTGGCCCATGACACAGACAACGGGGGGACGCTCCACCAGATCCTCGGCGGAATCCTCCTCCTGGGTGAACAGGCGCTCCTCGATGGTCACATGCACCTCGTGCTCGACCTTTGCGTGGAACTCCTCGGCCAGCAGGGAAGCGGTATCAAAATCGATGATGTCGTTGATGGCGTGCATCTCACCCATCTGCATGAACTTGGCAATGACCTTACCAGCCTGCTGCTTCAGGCGGGCAGCCAGCTCACCGACGGTGATCTCATCCGGGATGGAGACTTTCAGCTGTGCGTTGCGGGCCTTTTCCAGCTGGATGCGCTGCAGGCGCTCGAACTCGGTCTCGCGCTTGCCCTTCTGGAACTGCTGGCGCTGGCGCTGGCCGCGCTGGGTGAACTTCTGCTTGTTGCCCTGCGGGGTAGGCTTGCGGCGGTTCTCCGTGTTCTTGGTGGAAGCCAGATCGTCGTAACGGGCATCAAAGCGGTCCACGTTCATATCCACGGTACGGGTATCCACGGTGACCTGATTGTCCTCGCGGCGGACGGAGACGGACTGGGCCGGGGCAGTGCTTGCCTTGGCACCGGTCTCACGGGCCAGCTCGCTCAGGGAGACGGTCTTCTCCTCACGCTTCTTATGCTGCTCGTTCTTCTTCTCGTTATGCTTGCTGTTATTGTTTTTCTGCTGGGGCTGCTGGGCAGCTTTTGCAGGCTCCGACTTCTTCTCAGCCGGCTTCTGGGCGGCCTTGGGCTCTGCCTTTTTCTCAGCGGGCTTCTCGGCTTTCTTCTGCTCGGGCTTCTTCTCCGTGTTCTTGGGGGCAGCGGGCTGCTTGGCGCTGTTCAGATAAGCGCTCAGGTCCGTCTCGCTATGATCCTTGCTGAATTTCTCCAGCAGGTAGTTCAGCTCGTTCTCCTCCAGAGTGGAGCTGTTCTTCTTGCCGGTGCTGCCCATGGCGTTCAGCTCATCCAGCACTTTCTTGGCGGAAATATTCAGGTCTTTTGCAAAATCGCTTACTTTATATTTTACGGTCATTCGCTCATATCCTCCTCATTTTTGATTGCTCCACAGTCCGTCAGGCGGTCAAAGCAGAGCTTTGCGAGGTTGCGGTCGGTCACGGCATACACCGCCACCGGTTTATGGCTGATATCAGCCAGTCTATCCTGTGTCAGCGGCATGGGGATCACATCCACCAGGTCGCCTACGGCATAGTTCAAACGCTGCACGGTCTTGGCGCTGGCGTCGCTGGCCACCATGACCAGCCACGCCTTGCCCTTGACGCAGGCATCTTCCACGGCGTCAAAGCCCATGGTCAGGGCGCCTGCCTTGCGGCAGAGGCTCACGGCCTGGTACAGGGCATCTGCCGGGGCCAGCGCAGGCTTTGCGGGGGCGTTGTTCTTATTCTTTGCCATCCTGTGCGGCCTCCTGTTCTACCGCGGCCAGCTGCCGGGCCAGCGCGTCGTAAACTTCGGCGGGAACCGGCTGCTCAAAGCAGCGCTCCAGCGCCTTTTTCTTTTTTGCCTTTGCAAGGCAGGCGGCGTCCGGGCAGAGGTACGCGCCGCGGCCGGGCTTTTTGCCCACCGGGTCAATGCTGATCTCTCCGCTCGGGGCGCGCACCACCCGCACCAGCTCCTTTTTGGGGCGGCTGGTCATGCAGCCAATGCACTGGCGGGCAGGGATCTTTTTTTGTGCCATCCGATTTCCCTCCTTTGGCAGTGGGTGCGCTGGAATCACTCAGCGGTCTCTTCGGTCTTGGGCTGCTCGGCTTTGGGCTCCTCGTCCTCGCCATAGTAGCCGCTCTCGGGACGGATGTCGATGTTGTAGCCGGTCAGGCGCGCGCAGAGACGGGCGTTCTGGCCCTTGTTGCCAATGGCCAGGCTCAGCTGCTGGTCCGGCACGGTCACACGGCAGGAGCGGGTCTCGCCGGGCAGCAGCTCCACCTTGAGCACCTTGGCCGGGCTGAGGGCCGCGGAGATGAACTCGGAGACATCCTCGCTCCACTTAACGATGTCGATCTTCTCACCGCCCAGCTTCTCGACCACAGCAGCCACACGGTCACCGTGGGGACCGATGCAGGCGGAAACGGGGTTGACGTTTGCGTCCTTGGACCAGACTGCCATCTTGGTGCGGGCACCGGCCTCACGGCTGATGGCCTTGACTTCCACAGTGCCGTCGTAAATTTCAGGCACTTCCAGCTCAAACAGGCGCTTGACCAGGCCCGGGTGGGTACGGCTGATCATAACGCGCGCGCCGCGGTCGCCGCTGACGACGTCCACAACGTAGACCTGCAGCACCTGGCCCTCGGTGTAAGTCTCACCGGGCACCTGCTCGTTGCGGGGCAGGATGGCCTCGCCGCCCTTGCCCAGATCCACGGCCACGATGCCCTTTCCGGGGTCCACGCGGGTGACGGTGGCCTGCACGATGTCATGGGCGCGGGACTGGATCTCGCTCAGCTGCTGGCTGCGCTCGGCCTCGCGGATGCCCTGACGGATGACGTGCTTTGCGGTCTGTGCGGCGATGCGGCCAAAGTCCTTGGTCTTGAGGGGAGTGACCACGCGGTCGCCCACCTGGTAATCCTTGCGGATGTTCTGGGCCTCGGTAATGCCGATCTCGCTGTGCTCGTCGTACCAGTCCTCATCGGCCACAACATCCTGAATGAGAGCAACGTTGAATTTGCCGTTGGCGGGGTCGATCTCCACCATGACGTTGTTGTCTTCCACTTCGTAGTTCTTCTTGACAGCGATCACGATCGCTGCCTTGATCTTATCAATCAGATACTCAGCGGTGATGCCGCGCTCGTGCTCCAGCATGGAGAGAGCTTCAAAAAATTCATTGTTAGCTGCTGCCATTTTTCGGGTTCCTCCTATGATTTACTCTCTATGTGATAAAGGGTTTTACTTTTCAACGAAACAGGTCTTCGTCGTCGCACAGGCGCACCGTGCTGGCGGCGGAGGCTTCAAAGCGGACGGGGCCCGCCGGGGTCTCCACCGTGATGGTATTCCCCTCGCGGGAGGTCAGGATGCCGGAAAACTCCTTGGCACCGTTCTCGTTGGCCTTGTACAGTTTGACGCTGATCTTCTGGCCCTGTACAGCGGTGTAGTGCTCCGGGCGGGTCAGCTTGCGGCCAAGGCCGGGGCTGCCCACCTCCAGATAATAGCTCTGCTCAATGGGGTCTGCCTCGTCCAGGATGGGGTCCAGCGCATGGGACACATCGGCGCAGGTGTCGGTGTCCATGGTGGAGCCGTCCGCCTTGTCGATCAGCACACGGAGATACCAGTCCGGCCCCTCTTTTTCAAAGACAACATCCCACAGGCGCAGGCCCATGCCCTCCACGGTGGGGCGGACAAGCGCTTCGACTCTCTGGGCGGTGTTGCCGCCAGACTGCTTCGCCATAAAAAACCTCCAAACAAACAAGAAACGCGGACCTTGCGGCCCACGTTCCATAAAAACTATATCGTACTACTAGAATATAGCATACATTTGCGAAATATGCAAGCTTTTTCGTGAAAAACCTCTCAGGCGCTCCCCTTTCGACACTTGTGTGCCACCTCCCCCGGCCGGGGGAGTCTTTCCTATCAGGGGAGCCCTTGGCAGGGCGGTGAGGCTTGAGCAGGACAAGAAAACTGTATGCTTTCATAAAATGCCGGGCCCTGCTGCCTAAGGAGTGACTTGTTTGACTTTATCCGCATGTATTGTTGTCTATAACGGCTATGACGAGGTGCTCAAGGCGGCCCAGACCGTGCTGCAGTTCACCCGCCGCTACCCGCTGACCCTCTATCTGGTGGACAACGCCAGCCCGGACGGCAGCGGCCCCCGGCTGGAACAGGCCGTGCGGGAGGGTCTGTTGGCCCCCGGGCCCGGGCAGCGCGTTGAGGTGCGCTGCCGCAAAGAGAACGGCGGCTTTGGCACCGGCCACAACACCGTGCTGCCGGAGCTTGCCAGCACCTACCACTTCATCCTCAACCCGGATATCCAGCTCATGGCCGATACCCTCAGTGACCTGGCCGACTGGATGGCCCGGCACCCGGATGCCGTGATGGCCCGGCCCGGCCTCGTCTTCCCGGACGGGCGGCCCCAGCGCCTGCCCCTGCGGCAGTGCGCGCTGCGGCCCATGGTCTACCGCCAGCTGTCATTTCTCAAGTTCTGGGAGAAATACAACGAGCAGTACCTCATGGCGGACAAAGACCTGACAAAACCCACCGAGATTGAGTTCTGCACCGGCAGCTTCTCCGCGGTGCGGACGGCGGAGTTCAAGGCCGTGGGCGGCTTTGACGAGCACTACTTCATGTATGTGGAGGACGCCGACCTCACCCAGAAGATGCGCACCACCGGCAAGGCGTATCTGGTGCCCCAGTACACGGCCATCCATGCCTGGCACCGGGCGGCCCACCGCAGCCTGAAACCGTTCCTCTGGCAGGCCGGCAGCCTGCTGCGGTATTTTAGCAAGTGGGGCTTCAAATTTTAATTTTTCAAAAGAAGAACGGCATGAGCCAGAAATTTTCTGATTCATGCCGTTTTTTCTTGCTTTTTTGCTGATTTGATAGTAGAATAAGGTGTAATACTATCGCACCGGGAAAGAAAAGACCGGAGTTTTGCACGGTATTACCGAACATTGTTGACAGCGGACGCAGCTCCGCTTTGAATTAAGCTGCACAACTTTTTTGAAGAATAAAAGGAGTGCACAAATATGAAAGGCATTATTCTGGCCGGCGGTGCCGGCACCCGGCTTTATCCGCTGACGATGGTCACCAGCAAGCAGCTGCTGCCCGTCTACGATAAGCCCATGATCTATTATCCTCTGTCCACCCTCATGCTGGCGGGCATCCAGGATATCCTCATCATTTCAACCCCTACCGACACGCCCCGCTTTGAGGCGCTGCTGGGCGATGGCAGCCAGTACGGCATCCATCTGCAATATAAAGTTCAGCCCTCCCCGGACGGCCTGGCACAGGCATTCATCCTGGGCGAGGAGTTCATTGGCGACGACTGCTGCGCCATGATCCTGGGCGATAACATCTTCTACGGCAACGGCTTCTCCAAGATCTTGAAGACTGCCGCCGCCAACGCCGAGAACAAGGGCCGCTGCACCGTCTTTGGCTACTATGTGCAGGATCCCGAGCGCTTTGGCATCGTCGAGTTCGACCAGAACGGCAAGGTGCTGAGCGTGGAAGAGAAGCCCGAGCACCCCAAGAGCAACTACGCCATCACCGGCCTGTACTTCTACAACAAGGAAGTCGTCAAGATGGCAAAGCAGGTCAAGCCCTCCGCCCGCGGCGAGCTGGAGATCACCACTCTGAACGACATGTACCTCAAGAAAGACGAGCTGGATGTCCAGCTGCTGGGCCGCGGCTTTGCCTGGCTGGATACCGGTACGATGGACAGCCTGGTGGATGCCGCTGACTTTGTGCGGATGATCGAGAAGCGCCAGGGCATCAAGATCAGCGCTCCGGAGGAGATCGCTTACAAGTATGGCTGGATCGACCGCGATACCCTGCTGGAGAGCGCTGCCCGCTACGGCAAGAGCCCCTACGGCCAGCACCTGAAGAACGTCGCCGACGGCAAACTGAGATACTAAGAGTTTAAGGGGAGGGTTATCCCATGAAAATCATCGTCACTGGCTGCAAGGGCCAGCTGGGCACCGAGATCATCAAGCAGCTCCGCGAGGGCCGCAGCGAGATCGGCCCCATCCCGGAAAAGCTGCTCAATGCAACGGTCATTCCGGTGGACCTGCCCGAGCTGGACATTGCCAACTACAAGATGGTGGATGATTTCATCCGCCGCCAGCGCCCGGACGTCATCATCAACTGCGCCGCCTACACCAACGTGGACGGCTGCGAGGTGAACCACGACGCCGCCTACAAGGCAAACGCCATCGGCCCCCGCAACCTGGCACAGGCTGCCACCAAGACGGGTGCCCGCCTGGTGCATGTCTCCACCGACTACGTTTTTTCTGGCCGGGAGAACGGCGGCATCGCTCAGGATGAGGCCACCCTGCCCGGCCCCATCAGCGCCTACGGCTCCACCAAGCTCATGGGCGAGAAGTATGTGGAGCAGTTCTGCCACCGCCACTTCATCGTCCGCACGGCCTGGCTGTACAGCTACTACGGCAAAAACTTTGTCAAGACCATCGTCAACGCGGGCAAGAAGTTTGGCAAGCTGGAAGTGGTCAACGACCAGTGCGGCAACCCGACCAACGCGGTGGATTTGGCCCACGAGATTTTACAGCTCTGCGTCACCCACGAGTACGGCCTGTACCACTGCACCGGCGAGGGCATCTGCTCCTGGTATGATTTCGCCTCCGAGATCATCCGCCTGTCCGGTGTGGACGCTACCGTGGCTCCCTGCACCAGCGAAGAGTACAAGGCAAAGCACCCGGAAAGCGCCGACCGCCCCAAGTGGAGCGCCTTGGACAACCGGATGCTCCGCTGCACCGTCGGCAACGAGGTGCGCGATTGGAAAGCTGCCCTGGCCTGCTTCTTTGAGCACTGGGATGGCGAGAATGGCATGAAGTAATTTGTTTTAACATCGAGGATATATCAATATGAAAACCTATCTGATCACTGGCTGCGCCGGTTTTATCGGCTCCAACTTTGTCCACTATATGCTCAAAAAATACCCTGAGATCCTGCTGGTCAACCTGGATAAGCTGACCTATGCCGGCAATCTCGAAAACCTGAAGGACGTGGAGGGCGACCCCCGCCATGTCTTTGTGCAGGGCGATATCTGCGATAAGGAGCTGGTGGAGAGCCTGTTCGCAAAGTATGATTTCGATTACGTCATCAACTTTGCGGCCGAGAGCCATGTGGACCGTTCCATCAAGAACCCCGAGATCTTTGTCCAGAGCAACGTCATGGGCACCGTGAACCTGCTGCAGCGTGCAAAAGAGGCATGGTACGATGCTGACGCCAAGACCTGGAAAGAGGGCAAGAAGTACGTTCAGGTCTCTACCGATGAGGTCTACGGCGCTCTGGGTGCCGAGGGCTTCTTCATGGAGACCACCCCGCTGTGCCCCCACAGCCCCTACTCCGCTTCCAAGGCCAGCGCGGATATGTTCGTCAAGGCATTCCACGATACCTACGGTATGCCCATCAACATCACCCGCTGCTCCAACAACTACGGCCCCTACCAGTTCCCCGAGAAGCTGATCCCCCTGATGATCAACAACGTCAAGCACCACAAGCAGCTGCCCGTCTACGGCGACGGAATGCAGATCCGCGACTGGCTGTATGTGGAGGATCACTGCAAGGCCATTGATATGGTGGCCAACGGCGGCAAGATCGGCGAGGTGTACAACGTGGGCGGCCACAACGAGCGCCCCAACATCTTCATCGTCAAGACCATCATCAGCCAGCTGCATGACCGCCTGAAAGACGACGGCATCAGCGAGGACCTCATCAAGCATGTGGCCGACCGTCTGGGCCACGACCGCCGCTACGGCATCGACCCCACCAAGATCAAGAACGATCTGGGCTGGTATCCCGAGACCCCGTTTGAGAAAGGCATCGTCCTGACCATTGACTGGTACCTCAACCACGAGGAGTGGATGGAGCACATCACCAGCGGCAACTATCAGAAGTACTACGAGGAAATGTACAAGAATAAGTAAGCGGAATTTCCGCGTTGCAATGAGAATGGCCCCCGCCGGAAGCAAGATCCCGGCGGGGGCCATTTTTGCTGCCCGTTACGAGTGGGCAGGGCGTTTAGAACATCTTTTCCCAGGTGGCGCTGCCCACCGAGCCATCGGCGGTCAGGCTGTTCCGCTTCTGGTAGCGGCGGACGGCTTCCGTGGTCTTGGCACCATATTTGCCATCAGCGGTCAGGGTCTCGCCCTCGCCGCGCAGTTTCTGCTGCACCAGTCGGACGGTTCCGCCCTCAGAGCCCTGCCGCAGCACGATGCCGGGGTAGGGCACATGCAGGCCGTGGGCAGCGGTGTACTTGGCGTAGATGGCATTCCAGGTGTTGGCACCCACTTTGCCGTCCGCAGTCAGCTTGTTCCGCAGCTGGAACTCGGTCACGGCTTTCTCGCTGGCGGTGCCAAAATGGCCATCCACCTTGAGGATGTCGTGCCAGGTGCAGGCGTCGCGCAGGCCGTTGAGCCAGGTCTGCACCAGTGCCACGTCGGGGCCTGAAGAGCCACGCTGGATGAGGGAATAATAAGCGGGAATTGCCATGTGTGTGGTCACACTCCTTTCCGCCACAGGTTATGCGGCAGGGGAGAGGAGTGTGCCCTCTCAGTCTCGCTCCGCTCGCCAGGCATCCTCCTTTTGTCGCTTACGCGACATCTCCCTCCGGCCGGAGGGGGTCTTTCCCAAAGGGGGAGCCCTTGGCAGGTCGGTCAGCAGGAGCGCTGAGGGAAAATTCTGGGCCCTGTTCATGGACGAAGAAGAATCTGATCTTGCTGAGGAGCGCAATGGCTTTGTACAAAATCCACCAGCCGGAACCGGACGATGTACTCCCCGCAGATGAGGTCATTCTCCTGCGGGAGGGCATAGCTGCCGCAGGCCGCGCGGCAGAGGCCCGGGTAGAGCACGCACCACCAGTTTTTGCCGCTGCGGTCATTCTCCCCCAGCGTGAGGCGCACAGCGTCGTACCGCCCGGCGGGAAGGGCGGCGTTTTGATACCGGGTGGCGGCAAAGTACATGTTCACCAGTTCCACCCGGGCCGCCGGGGCAAGGCCAAGCCGGGCCAGCGTCTGGCGGGCGGTCAGCTCCAGCGCGGGCAGGTTCTGTGCCGCCCAGTGCAGGGCTTCCGGCTGGGTGGATGCCCTACACTGGGCATCCGTATAGGCCAGCAGGGCGTCCCGTACGGCCAGCTTGGCGGTCTGGTCCTGCAGGCTGTCGCTGTCGGCTTTGATGTGGAGCCGCAGGGTGTCGGCACAGAGGGCGGCCCCGGTGTCCAGCTGGGCCCGGCCCCAGTCCAGCGCAAACCCGCTCAAACCGGCCAGCACGCACCCCAGCGCCAGCGCGGCACACCACACCGCCATTTCCCGGCGGGATAATTTTTTTGCAAACATAAAAACAGGCCCCTCTCTGGAAAAGTTATCCAGAGTATGGGCCTGTTTCTCAACGTTGATACAAAAACGATCAGTTCTTCAGCGACTGCATGGGAGCCGGCAGACGGCCGCCGCGGTTGATGAAGACCGAGGGGTCGTGCTGGTTGACGGGCATGATGGGGCCGTAACCCAGCAGGCCGCCGAAGTCCAGGATCTCGCCCGCCTTGCGGCCAATGGCCGGGATGACGCGGACGGCGGTGGTCTTGCTGTTCACCATGCCGATGGCGGCTTCGTCCGCAATGAGGGCGCTGATGACGGCCGGGGTGGTATCGCCCGGGATGATGACCATGTCGATGCCCACCGAGCAGACCGCCGTCATGGCTTCCAGCTTCTCAATGGTCAGGCAGCCGGTCTCCGCCGCGTGGATCATGCCGTCGTCCTCACTGACCGGAATGAAAGCACCGGACAGGCCGCCGACATGGTTGGAGGCCATGACGCCGCCCTTTTTCACGGCGTCGTTCAGCAGGGCCAGGCAGGCCGTGGTGCCGCAGCAGCCGCAGGTCTCCAGACCCATCTCTTCGAGAATGTTGGCCACGCTGTCGCCCACCGCCGGGGTAGGAGCCAGCGAGAGATCAATAATGCCTGCGGGCACGCCCAGTGCCTGGGAGGCAAGGTTTGCCACCAGCTGGCCCACGCGGGTGATCTTGAACGCGGTCCGTTTGACCAGCTCTGCCACCTGGTCGATGGGCGCGTCCTTGGGCAGGCGGGCCAGCGCGGCGCGGACGGCACCGGGGCCGGAAACGCCAACGTGGATCTCACAGTCGGGTTCGCCGGGGCCGTGGAACGCACCGGCCATAAAGGGGTTGTCCTCCGGCGCGTTGCAGAAGACGACCAGCTTTGCCGCGCCGATGCACTGACGGTCTGCCGTCAGCTCGGAGGCTTTCTTGACGGCCTCGCCCATCAGCTTGATAGCGTCCATGTTCAGGCCTGCCTTGGTGGCACCGATGTTGACCGAGCTGCAGACGATGTCCGTCTCGGCCAAAGCGCGGGGGATGGACTCGATGAGGCGTTTGTCGCCCGCCGAAAAGCCCTTGTGCACCAGGGCCGTGTAGCCGCCCACAAAGTTGACGCCCACCTTTTTGCCGGCAGCGTCCAGTGCCTTGGCAAAATCCACGGGGTCCGCGTCCGGGCAGGCACCCAGCAGCATGGCAATGGGGGTCACGCTGATCCGCTTGTTGATGATGGGGATGCCATACTCGGCGCTGATGTGCTCCACCGCAGGCACCAGATTGGCCGCCTTGGTGGTGATCTTATTGTAAACTTTCTCGCAGGCCTTTTTGGGATCCGGGTCGATGCAGTCCAGCAGGCTGATGCCCATGGTAACGGTGCGCACGTCCAGATTATCCTGCGTAAACATCTCGATGGTTTCGAGGATGTCGCCGGTGTTGATCATACTCATTGATATGGAACCTCGCAATTCTATACTCGATGTATCTCTTCGTACAACCTCTCAGTCGAGCTTCGCTCGCCAGCCGCTCCCCTTTCGGCACTTTCGTGCCACCTCCCCCGGCGGGGGGAGTCTTTCCTAGTAGGGGAGCCTTTGGCAAATAGGAAAAGCTTCCATCGACTGCCAAGGCCTCCCCTGTTAGGGGAGGTGGCACGCCGTCAGGCGTGACGGAGAGGTTTAAATCGTGTGCATGGCGTCGAAGACTTCCTGGCGGGTGAGGTTGATCTGCATCCCCATCTCCTTGGCCAGGGCGTCCATGCGCTGGTGCAGCTCCTCATGGCTGACACTGCACTTGGAGATATCCACCAGCATGATCATGGCGAACATGCCCTGCAGAATGCTCTGGGTCACATCCTCAATGTTGATATTCAGTTCGCTGCAAAGGGTCGAGACTTTGGCGACCACGCCAACGGTATCATGACCCATGACCGTGATAAATGCTTTCATAATTTCTACCCCATAATTTAAGTTTGACCTCTCAGTTGAGCTTCGCTCGCCAGCCACTCCTCTTTCGGCACTTTCGTGCCACCTCCCCCGGCCGGGGGAGGCTTTCCTGACAGGGGAGCCTTTGGCAAATAGAGAAAGCTTCCATCGACTGCCAAGGCCTCCCCTATTAGGGAAGGTGGCATCGCGCCAGCGATGACGGAGAGGTTTCGTTCCCCTCAAGTATAGCAGATTTGCTGAAATTTGAACACTGTTTTTAGAAAAAAGAACCGAGAACACTCCCAAAAGACATTCTATGCAAAAAACCTGATGAAAACAGCCGCCGCTTGTGTTATACTTATTTACAAATCTCGCACAACAAGCTGAAAAGGAGAACGCACCATGGAACAGCTTTTGAAAATTCTGGAAGATAACGCGCGGCTTTCCGTTGAGGACATTGCCACGATGCTGAATAAATCCCCCGCCGAGGTGGCGGCCATGATCGACCTGGCCCGGGCGCAGGGCATCATCAAGGGCTACAAGACCCTTGTGGACTGGGAAAAGGCCGGGGTGAACCGGGTGGAAGCCGTCATCGAGCTGAATGTCAGCCCCAAGAAGAGCCGCGGCTTTGATGAGATCGCAGCCACCATTGCCGCCTTTGACGAGGTGGAGAGCGTGCTGCTGATGAGCGGCGGTTACGACCTGCAGCTGGTCATCAAGGGCCAGACGTTCCAGGAGATCGCCCTGTTTGTGGCAAAGCGGCTGAGCCCGCTGGACGATGTGCTGTCCACGGCCACTCACTTTGTTCTCCGCACCTACAAAAAAGAGGGCCGCCTGTACCAGGACGACGAGATCGATGAAAGAGAGTGCACGGTGCTGTGATGGATTACGAACGACTGATCGCGCCTGCCGCCAAGGCCATGCGGCCCTCCGGCATCCGCAAATTCTTTGATCTGGCCGCTGAGATGCCCGAGTGCATCAGCCTGGGCGTGGGCGAGCCGGATTTCAAAACGCCCTGGGCCGTGCGGGAAGCCGGCATTGAGAGCCTGGAACACGGCCGCACCCGCTACACCTCCAATGCGGGCCTCAAGGAGTTGCGGGCGGAGATCACCCGCTATCTCGCCCGCCGGATGAATCTCCACTATGAGCCCAGCCAGGTGCTGGTGACGGTAGGCGGCAGCGAGGCCATTGACATGTGCATCCGCACGCTGGTCCAGCCCGGGGACGAGGTCATCATCCCGGAGCCCTGCTTTGTCTGCTACGAGCCCATCACCACCCTTTCCGGCGGTGTGCCGGTCCATGTGGCCTGCCGACAGGAGGATGAGTTCCGCCTCAAAGCAGACGCTCTCAAAGCGGCCATTACCCCCAAGACCAAGCTGGTCATCATGCCGTTCCCCAACAACCCCACGGGTGCCGTGATGGAGCGGGAAGATTTGGAGGCCGTTGCGGAGGTGCTGCGGGGCACCAACATCATGGTGCTTTCCGATGAAATTTACGCGGAGCTCAACTATGGCCTGCGGCCCCATGTCTCCATTGCGTCCCTGCCGGATATGGCGGAGCGGACCATCGTGGTCAATGGCTTCTCCAAGAGCTATGCCATGACGGGCTGGCGGCTGGGCTATGCCTGCGGCCCGGAGCCCATCATCAAAATCATGACCAAGATCCACCAGAGCGCCATCATGAGCGCCCCCACCACCAGCCAGTACGCCGCCATCACCGCCCTGAAAGAGTGTGACGGCGAGATCGACCGGATGCGGGACGAGTACAATATGCGCCGCCGCTTGGTGGTGCGCAGTTTCAACGACATGGGCTTGACCTGCTTTGAGCCCCGGGGTGCATTCTACGCCTTCCCCTGCATCAAGAGCACTGGCATGAGCAGTCAGGAGTTCTGCACAAAGCTTTTGGAGCAAAAGCACGTTGCCATCATCCCCGGCGATGCCTTTGGCGCTTCCGGTGAGGGCTACTGCCGCGTTTCCTACGCGTACAGCGTGGAGCACCTGACCGAAGCGCTGAAGCGCATCCGGGAATTTCTGGTGGAAAACAACATTTACCACGGCAACTGAGGAGGAACACAGATGGAACGGCGAGAGCGGAGAAATGCAGTGACGGTGCTGGCCCCGGCCAAGCTCAATCTGGCACTGGACGTGGTAGGGCTGCTGCCAAACGGCTACCATGCGCTGGACATGACCATGCAGACCATCACTCTATACGAGCGTGTAGTGCTGCGCCGCAGCGCCGGGCTCAGCCTGCAGCTGCCGGGCAGCCCTGTGCAGCCCAACGATAAAAACACCGCCATCAAGGCAGCGCTGGCGTTTTTTCACTACACCGGGCTGCTGGCGGGGGTGGATATCATCATCCACAAAAACACCCCGGTGCGGGCTGGTATGGCCGGCGGCAGCGCGGACGCCGCCGCCGTGCTGGTGGGACTGAACGCCCTGTACGGCGCAAAGCTTTCCATGAGCGAGCTGTGTGCGCTGGGCGCGGGCATTGGTGCGGACGTGCCCTTTGCCCTGATGGGCGGCACCTGCCGGGTGCAGGGTGTGGGCGATGTGATCAAGGCGCTGCCGCCCGTGCCGGACTGCTGGTTCACGGTGGTGATGCCGGACTACGGCGTGTCCACCCCGGAGGCCTTTGCCGCCTACGATACCGTGGGCAGCAGCACCCACCCGGACTGTGAAGCGCAGGAAGCAGCCATCCGCGCCGGAGATCTGGACGCCGTATGTGCTGCCGCCGGCAATGCGCTGGAAGAGTGCAGCGGTGCAAAGGATAACGAAGCGATCAAGGCCCTGCTCCGGGCGCACGGCGCTGTCACCGCGCTGATGACCGGCAGCGGCGCGGCAGTGTTCGGCGTGTTCCGGGACGAAGCTGCCGCCAGAGCCGCCGCAGCGGCAGCAAAGCGGCAGTGGCCGCAGGTGTATGTGGCGCAGCCCGACCGCGGCGGTGCCCGGGTGATCCGCTAAAAAGCATAAACCTCCTTCCCGCAGGGCATACTGGCCCCAAAGGAAGGAGGTCTTTTTAGTGCAGACCTTTTATAAAATCTGCCTGCTGCTGCTCATCGTGGGCGGTGTGAACTGGGGGCTTGTGGGCTTGTTCCAGTTCGACCTTGTGGGCTGGCTGCTGGGCGGCAGCACCTCGGTGTGGTCCCGCATCGTGTTTGCGCTGGTGGGCTTGGCTGCCCTTGGTGCCATCCCGGAGATGTTCAGCGAGGAACCGGAGGAAGAATAACAAAAACGGCTGCTGCACAAAAGTGTGCAGCAGCCGTTTGCGCATTGCAGCGCTTCCGGTAAAAAAGCAGGTCTGGAAAATCCTTGGATTTTCCAGACCTGAAAATAAAAAACGTTTTCTGCGTGGATTACTTGTCGTTATCCACATCATCCCAGCCGATAAGGTCGGGCAGGGTCAGCGTTTCGTCCGAGCAGTGATGGCTTGCGCGGCGCTGGTCGGCGGCCTTGGTGTGCACCACCTCGCGGGCAAGTTCCCGGATGGCAACGCAGTCCTCCGGCAGGTCGGTCTGGCTGCGGCCGGAGTGGGTGAATAAAATTTTTCCCTCATGCCCTACGATCAGGGTCATGGGCAGGATCTGCGGGGCATTGCGGTCGTAATGATAGCCGGCATCCCGGGCGCTTTTGTAGATGCGCTGGGCAGAAAAGCTCCAGCTCAAAAGCCCGCGCGCCTGCTCCACCCCCAGATAACTGTACAGCACACCCGGCGCATCGCAGATGATGGGGAAGGGAAACTCCTTCCCCTGTGTAGCCTCGGCCACCGCGCGGGGCGCTGAGCGCACCACACACGCCAGCCGCACACCCCGCAGCCGCGGCAGGGTCTTTAAGTAGCGGGTTAGGTATTCCCGGGTGACCGGGTGGTCGAACCCGGGCAGAAAGATCATGCACAGGGGTTCGGTGCCCGCACACAGGGCGTAAAAATCGTTGCCCGGGGTGGTGGGGGTGTCAAAGGTGAACCGGGGAATGGAAGTACCAACCAGATGCTCAGAACTCATGCCGCAATTGCACATCCTTTCCGGCTTGCCGCGCACCGGAGCGCACAGTGCCCGGTGCAAATGTTCCGATATAAAAAAATCCACACACTGTCCCGGCAGGGGGCAGCGGTGGATCAAAACCTATAAAAGATCCCGCCCGGTCGTCTGCGGCCAATCAAACCTACCCTTGCGGACAGGTGGGTGCCCTGTCGCCGGTTTCACGCTTCCTCATCGAGCCTCCATGGTCGACCCATGGCGGGGAGGTCTGCAAT
>OLNS01001634.1_pt1 | contig 16436 bp, 13 predicted proteins | sample 1673031 | NCBI WGS metagenome assembly OLNS01 (sample SAMEA3136748, study PRJEB25190) | human gut metagenome | biome: human gut; feature: human-associated habitat; material: faeces | place: Austria | collected 2013
CGGGCTATACCGGCATATAAGAACATCTAAAGAGATAATTAGAAATCTATTAAATTATTGTAAAAAACATGCAATGGCGTCAGCAAAAAGGGTGCGAAAAAAATGACGCCTTATACGACTACGATTCGTTTTGGAATCACCCTTGGTGTCAAAAAGAAAAAGGCCAGAGGCTTAACACCTCTGACCTGTACTTTAGATGGTGGGCGATACAAGATTCGAACTTGTGACCCCATCCGTGTGAAGGATATGCTCTACCCCTGAGCCAATCGCCCGTCGCCTTTCGGCAAAAGAGATACTAACATAGCCGTGCGTGGTTTACCAAGAACTTTTTGCTTCCGATTTTAAATTCGCGGGCGCAAACCGCGCCACGGCAATCAGGACAGCCGACAAACCCCCAGCTAAACCACCCTTTATCGCTTGATCCACGAGGTCTCGGGGCGGCAGATAAGTCGTGCGTTGTTGTAGGCCATGTCGAGCGTGAGACAGGTGCGCGCGGCGTAGAAACCGTCCTCGCGTTGGATGGTCAGCGCCAGCTCGGGCTTGTCGCCGGTCAGGCACAGCGGTAGGAGTAGCTGGATCCGGCCGCCGTAGAACTGCGGCACCGCGAGCGTATAGTTGGCTGCGGCGCGGCGGGCGGCCTCGACGACAGCCCCCTCAAAGGCGCGACGCAGCAGCAGCGAGTTGTCCTCCCCCATCAGGCTAGCAGGAATGTGCGTCAGGTTCTCCTCGTCGCCCAGAATGTGGTCGATGTTGGAGCGGATGGGCAGGCGGTAGTCAAAGACAAGCTCGGAGGGGTCCTCGGCAAAGCGCACGCGGCACGGCAGGTACTCAAACGAGACCAGCATGGGGTCGCTCTCCTTAAAGAAGCCCTTCAAAAACCAGCGCTGGCGCGCGTCGGGCTTGGTGTTGGGCTCAAACAGGCCGTAGATGGTCTCGTAGCGGCGCGTGTACAGGCCGGTGTTAAACAGGCATCGGTCGTCGTCGAACACCAGCGGCAGGTTGGACGGCGCGGTCTGGTCCACGTCGCGCTCGGTCAAAAATACTGCGCGGCTAAACGAAAACGACAGGTAGTTTTTGAGGATGCGGTTGCCGGGACCCCAGTCCTCGGGGTCGGCGAGGTCGGCCAAGCGGTCGTAGCAGGGCTCGGGGCAAAACGCGAAGTCGTACACATTGCTGCACAGGGTGCCGGGGATTTCCATGTGGTGTCCAATCAATTTATTAACCGGCGTGCGGATGCTTAGATTCTATACGAGCGACAGATCGCCCGTGCCCGCAACGAATCCGCAGCGCAGCTCTTCGGCTAGCTCGCTGTTCGTGCGGCGACTGGAAACGAGGTCCTGGATCCAGGCGTAGTACTGGTTGTCTTTGGGTTCGGGGCTGTCGGACAGCACGACCGGAGTGCCGGCGAACCTTAGGACGGACAACGCAAAGACAAGGCTGGTGCGCTTGTTACCGTCCTCAAAGATGTGGTCCTTGACCATGTGCTCTACCACGTAGGTGACCTGGTCAAAGACGTCTGCAAAGCGATCGTCCGGCGATTGTACGAATATCGTACAGAATGCACCCGCGAGCACGGACTCGACGCGTCCGAGCTCGAGCATAGCCCTGTCGCCCGCGGCATCGGTCGTATAGCAGCGTCCGATTGTTAGCAGCGTATTGTGAAGGCGCATGACGGCGCCGGCCATGGCTTCGAGCGAACTGGCATCATCGAGCACGAGCGGCGGGAACGGACGAGCACTCTGCCGCGTAGCCGCCATCATGAGTTCTCCAAGAGCCTGAGCGCGTTGGGCATGCCCGTAATGGTTAACTCAACTGCATGGTCGATCGACGTAGAGTCGTCGAGCGAAATCGGGAATGTTGAATTTTCCTCGTCCGCTATTGAATGAATTTCTTGTGCAGCTCGACCAGCGCCGTCATCTAGCTGAACATAGCTCCAAAGCATTGCTACCTCGTTTACAACTTTTTGAGCTAAAAGCCTGTCCCCAACGCGGAATGAATCGCACTAGTTACCCGATCCAAATACGTCATCTACAAGATCAGGCAAGTCTGTCCATACTTGATAGGCGACAACGTTGTCCGGATTCATTTCTCTTGCACGACGTTTATTATCCGTATTGTGCTTTGCGGCATTGGTCAAAGCCTGGGCCTTGTTGCCGTCAATCATTTCGAGATTTACCGACTTGAACTTTGACGCGGAGGACCTGTTGGGGTCAGTGGATTTTAGAACGCCAAGGTCGCGCGCTCTTTTCTCACATTGTGGCGTCGATGCAAAAGTTTCCGGGCATGGTGAGACATGATCGATAAGCCATACCTCAAAGCATGGATTGGAGATCGCGAGCCTAACTCCTTTTGTCTTTGCTTCTCGTTCTGCTACGGCTAGGTTTCTGAACTCATCTGAATCGACCACGATCCATGCGGAACTCAATGCTTCGATTTCGCCTGCTTTAACGGCCTTTTTATCTGAATCGAGCTCTCGCGAAAGCTGCTTGGCTACCTTCAAAGGATCTCCGTCAATATGCCGATACCGTACGCTTCCACGAACGTCCATTTCATTAATAAGGAAGTTAAAGTATTCGGTTTCGGTCACCTTGCCATTGGACACAATTAGATGGCGCTTTCTTTTGGCTCTTGTTTGCTTTTTACGGCCGCGAGCAAGCCCTCTCCTTTCAGTCTTGGCCATTTATGTCAGCGCCTTCCTTCATGAGTCGGGCCACAAGTTGATGAAAACTTGGGTTGGGCAGCGGCACATAGACACCGTTTAAATAATTGCGCCCCAGATTCTCATTTGCGCGGGGGGAATATTCCATAGCAGCAATCAATTGCGAAGCACCTTCAGAGTCCTTTTCTACAAACCAAACCTGATCTCGTTCAAGCACCTCTTCCATGGGACTCGTGCGCGTCATCAAGGTGACATCATGAGTTGAGAAGATCAGCTGCGCACCCCTTGGATTAGTGCTGGGATCGGCAAACAGTGAGACAAAGTCGCGCAACAGCGTGGGATGAAGGCTCGAATCAAGCTCGTCAATTACCGTTGTGGCCCCACTGCTTAAAGAACGTAAGGCTACCGAGAAAAACGCTAGCGCAGCTTTTGTACCCTCCGATTCATGGGCGGAGTCCAGCCAAAAGCCATCTCCCGAGCCTTTGTGGTGGAAGAACAGGTCATAAGCGAACGACCATTTAAAGTCTTCTGCAATTTTATTACGTGCCACTTCCGGAATCTCTTCGAGTCCAATGAGTGAGTCTTTTAAGCCCATGACGCCTTCCGATTGGCGGACATCCATGCCGTCAATTCCAATGTCAGCATATTTAATGAGCTGAGATAGCATCTGAGCTCGTGCGTCATCGTTGATAAACAGCTTTTTAATAGTGGCGAGCTCTGCAAGATAATGCGTTGCATCATAGAGATTGATGTCATTGGCAAGAGCTGCGAATGCGGGTTGAATTACATCACTACCAGCCGCCGCGGCGGCAGATAAGAACAGAGAATTATTGCGCGTGATATCCCAAAGTTGTTTTTTGGCGCCTGTAAACGTGCTACCAAATTTAATCGACTGTTCCCCGTTTACCGAAGAGCGGTCATAGAGGAGCGACGGTTGTTTCGATCGGTATACGGTGAGGTTCTCATAAGTAACCTCATTTTTGTTTACACCAAATGAGAACTCATACTTCAAATTGCTGGCTGTAAATTCAATCGAGAACTCGGTATCACTTGACGGCGACTTTGAGTCAAGTAAAAAGGGAATGATAGGTATATGAGATTTCGAATCACCTGTTGCGTAACCGTTGCGAACAAAAAACGAGACAAAGTCCAGGGCGTCTAAGAAATTTGATTTGCCTGATGCGTTTGCGCCGTAAACCGCAGCCACTCGCACGGGTCCAAGTTCCTTTTTGCTCGAAATCGGTTCAAACGAGAACTGCTGAGTATCTCGAAAGCTCTGAAAGTTCTTGAATGAAAAATTGAGAATCATCTTTAGAATCCTTCTCAAACATATCGATTATTCACAGACATCCTTAAATAACAAGAACAATTATATAGTTTTAAAACCGATATTTGTTAGCTTTGAACAAATATCGGTTTTAAATTGAGATTTTAGGCAATGAACCTTATAAGTACGTATGACATAATGCCTGAAGCATAATTCTCTACGCTGATATTAAGAGCAATCTTCAGTGACGGTGTCTCTTAATCTCACTCACTATGCCGGCGCATCTCTTCTCAATGCTGTCGGGAAAGAGCGAAGCTTCGGTAATGCCAAGTTTACTCAACTCGTTCAGTATTGATGCTTTTCTATCAGATGGCACTATGCAACGACCGGTTATTACGGGGCTGTCTTTGGGTAGTGGACTTATGAATTCCTCAAACGAAAAATAAGGATCTTCACCACGAATGTCATTTGGGAAAAGGATATATTGCCCCGACTGAGCGGCTTGCCTATCGAGATATCTAGTTCCGTAGACAAATAATGTGTCTTCGCAGCACTCCTTAAACCATTTTGCCTGATCGGTTGGTTCAGGGCAATTTGAAAGCACTAGATCACGTTGATAGTCAAAGTATGGTCTAGATATTGCAAGTGAAGCAAAGTCTGATAACACTTTAGAGTTCATAAACAGATGCCACGAGTCCGCGATTGCCTGACAGATGGGATATTCCTGCTTATCCCCTCCCGGTCGCCTAAAGATAAATACTTCGCCCACGTCATCCAGATTTCCGCAGGCGAAATAGAGGGCGGCAAGTGCGTTTGAAGTGACATCTAATAGTCTGGTGGGGACTCCGTAGTGCTGGAGACAGGCTAAAAGATCAATTGGAAGCAAATCTCGATTAAAAACATTTGGCAATATGCGGCACGCAGTTTCAATAATATCCGCCTCGTGCTTAAGGGTGCCTATGATAGGAGAAATGGCGTCACTTCCCGGTTTACGCCAAAGACTGTCTCTTCCGATTGACGGAACAAGTTCAAACTTAGTGGATCCTTGTCCACGAAACACAAATGTAGACTCAATTGTTCTGGCGTCACCATTTATTGTTGGTGAAAGACTTTTGATGTATTTGATATACGAGGCTACATCTTCAACCTCAACTTTAGCTTCATTAGACATATATCAATCCTTTAGCGGAACAAGAAGCTTTACAAACAGTAGAATTTTGATTGTAATTATCTTATCGCTCTGGCAGATGGGGCGTAAGGCTCAACATCGGTAACAGATCGAGAGGTAGTCGAGCTGAGAAATAGTGCCGACGCAGCGATAGCTGATACGGCACCAATCTCTAATAAATTGATTTAGTAGAAGGCTAAAGACTTCTGCAATGGCTGCATTCACTTCTCCCCTGGTCTCACTTAAACGAGGCCTTAGCAGCGATATGCGGCAGCAAGGAGAGCTGTTCCCAGCAGGAAAAGCGCCACGGACGCGGCGATCCAGTTGTTGTCGGCGGTCTTGGGGAGTGTCGCTGCGGTCGCGCTGGTGGCTTTAGGCTTGGAGGACGTAGACACTGTAGTCTTGGTCACCGTCGTCTTGGTCGTAATGATTGTCTTGGGTGTCGTAGCTGCAGGCTTCAGCGCAGGATCCGTCGTCGATCCCGAACCAGGTTTTCCTGCAGCAGGACCGGCACCACCATCAGGCTCACCCGTCCCATCGCCTGATACCTCGCACCCGTCGGTCTCCCCCGCCGGAGGCGTGGCTACATCGGGCTCAACCACCACATGGGGTTCCACCGCACCGGAGGCATCCACCACACAGCTAGCACCAAAGACCCCGCCAGCAGGCGCCACAAAGCGCGCAGACACAAGCGACCCGCCCAAGCACGCAACGCCGCCGTCGGTACCGGTCGCATCCAGCCACGAGGCGTCGACGGAAAGCCGGCAGCCGGCCGCGCCAGCGCCAAGGCCCGCATCCTGCAGATACACGCCGTAGGCGCGCACGCCCGCTCCGGACCCGGCGCCAGCGGCAACGACGTGTCCGCCGCCGCGCACGACCATGTCGCCTGCGATCACGCCGGCGACCGCCTCGTCCGTAATATCGGCCCCGTCCGCCCTGGCATCGACGGTGCAGCCGTCCACCACGAGCGCTCGCGAGACGTGGATCCCGCACTGCGAGCCCGTCGCCGTCAGGGTCCCGGTGCCGCGAAGCGTCAGGTTGCCCCACACCTCCATGCCGCACAGCGTGATGTCCGCATCGGGCACATGCGACTCCGTCACGGAGTTTTGCCCGGTAAGCGTCAGCACCAGGTCGCCCTCGGCGCCGATGGCCTCGCCCGCGTAGCCGTTAAGCTCCAGGTGGTCGGCATCGGTCCAGGCCCAGCCGGGGCCCGACACGCCCGGCTCGTAGTACGTCGCACCCGCGATGATGAGGCTCTCCGCGCCCTCGGCATAAGAAGGTCCGCCCAGCAAAACGCATAGGCAGGCCATGGCAACAATCGCAATGTAATGACGGCTGGTGTGGGACTCGGCAGCAAACATACCCGCTCCGATCTTCGCAGGAGCCAATAGAATGTGCACCAGAAAATGCCCTGGTAGCAGCAGCTATCAGTTTACCGAGATCAAGCCGTAAATAAAGAAAATGCCCCTGAACAGTGACGATAATTAGGTGTAAATCGTTTTGTCAGTCGGTGAAAGGAGGGATTGCGTCCAGTGTAGATTCGTGGGCATACACGACACATCCAGCCTTTTCAAGCGTCTCTTGACGCCCCGCATGAGGCTGGCGCAGAAGTAATCAGAGTTGGACTTCATCGTCACTAACTCCTAATCCGCTACAAGAAACTACATCAACGAATACGATGACGTCAAAGACTAATTACCAAGTAATTCTTGCCAGCTAATTACAACATCCATCGCCGCAAGACATATCGAAGTCGAGGATTCAATTGATTGCATTGTTTTAAATAGCGAACGTGAGAGACGCTTGGCTGGTTCAATACTATCTTTGAATGACTGTACGTTTACCCTAGCTTCTTTGGTGGCATTAATTAGATTCTGAAACGCATCCAAGTTGTCTTCTTCGGAATCGGACGCCTTCCAATAAGAAACTAAAGGCGTTAAGACACGTTCTGTTTTGCTGACGGCATCTAAAAACTGGTCAGCATGCTCGGCATATAAAGAAGAAATAGGTTTCAGTTCTGTAGCGAGCTGCCCAGTCAACGCTAAGGCTACTTTAGGATCTAGCTGGTTTTGCTGCTGTTTCTTTTCAATGAGGTCATTTGTTTGATTTATGCAGCCACCAATAGATACAATATCTGAGTTGATATGTTCTGTTGATGCGGTCATATCATCCAGAGTGGGTTGAAAATCAGCGATGGACTCCAAAAGAAAACCGCCGTCATAACTGAAAGAATCCTCGCTTCCCCCATTTGGTTCGGCAGGATTCGCATTATCGTCATCGCGAGATGTACGAGCATCTGCTTCCACCATTGAAATAAGTCGGTTATTCGCTTCCCACAGCTTCCTTGCCGCGTTGTTGACAGCTTGAATATATTTACCAGAGCCCCTATCAAGGAAACGGAGGCCTGAGATATCCAGATATTGATATTCAAGAACATTTGAAACAAGAGCCGTGTCCAGTCCAAGCGGTTCAGATTTAATATCCACAAGAAGCAGCGGAAGAAGAAGGTCTTTCACGCCTAGTTCTTTGGCTTTTCCCATGTATTGAGTTAATTCTGTCCTGCAAGAACCGCTATTGAAGTAATTGGGGCTCAACACCGGAATGAAGAAACTGGCATCATTAATTCCGGACGTTATGCTTTTTCGCCAGTTGTCACCCCACGCAATCGATTCACGATCGATATACAAATCGAGCGTTAACCCACTGAGAATATTAAACTCTGTGCATAGATCCTCTTTGAGATGGCTTAAAAACTCATGGGCATTGTCTGCATGAGCATAAGAGAAGAATCCTGAAATCTGCAATTTAAACCACCTTATGTTTTAACTAAGGAACGGCCTGATAAATAGAGGCAAGCAATGTAATTCTATAACAAATTACCAAGCTTCGTGAGTTTCCGCCGGGCCTGGAAATGTAGGGTATGTCCGCAAGAAATTATGCTGCAACCCAATAAGCTAATTGCGAGTCTCAGAGGCTAAATAATCAAACCATTCTAAAAAATTGATTATTTATGATGAGTGTAGTAAATGGTGGTGCAACAGTTCAGATAACAGGTAATGATTCGGGGACCGGAAGGCCCCGAATGTTATGTTCTTCGCAGCCAAATAGAGAATTTGCCCGAGCGCCCACCAGAATCATTGTTTAGCGCCAATTCCTTCGGATGGAATCCTTGCGGATGGGACAGATCCATATGGGAAGAGCGAACCCCTTCGGGGGGGGGTCGTGGCGGGTCTGACGGCCGAAGAGTTCCAGCTGCTCAGAGAGGCCGTTGATGAGAGGCGCTGCCGCGATGGCACCGGCGCCGGTGTGCATTCCGAAGCCGGCGCGCCCTATCGCCGGACCTGGAATGCCCGAGGTACCGCGCTCGCGGCGCCTGGAGGGACAGTTTCATCGCTGCCAACGTCCCGAAGTGGCGCCGCCGCTGTTGCGGCAGGAGGTTCACCTCCCCCAGGGGCACCGTCCTCGAGCACTGCCGAACGCCGCTCCCCGCCTGGGTCTCCTCAATCAGGCTCATGCGCCCCATCGTCCCCGTCGAGTGTGCGGCCGAGCTGTGTGGCGTCAGCCACAAGACGGACTTCGAGTGGCGGCGCCGCACGCTCGCCACGGTAACTGGCTACCAGGACCGGTTTGTACTGTGCGACACATTCTGATTGACGAGACCCGCATCAACGACACCGACCCCTCCAAGGGCTACGAACAAGTGCATAAGCGTAGTCTATTCAGTGAAAAGCCGTGCGTCTGAGTCGCCATCGATGTCCATAGGAACCCCGCCGCGGTCGTCCTCGGCCACGGGAAGCCCAGCTCGGCGCGCGAAATGAAAGCCATGGGCAGCTGAATGTTGCTCGGGTCGCTGCCCATCCACGATCTGGAGAGGGCGCACGGCGTGCCGGTCAGGGTCGGCGGGCTCGAGAGCGGGGCACACAGGGCTTATGAGAACGACCCGGTCTACCTGGAGCGGATGGAGATGGCGAACGACCTGTGCTCCTAGCTCAAGCGCTACCTTTGGCGCTTCACGGGGATGTCGCTAGGAATCTGCAGGCCTACCTCGACTGGTACGTCTACCTCTTCCGGGTCAACCAGGCCAGGGACAGTTGGAACCCGACCGAAAGGGTGGTGCGCCATATCCTGATGGCCGACGCGACTTACCGCAGCTTGGGGTAGGTGCGGTAAGTCGCGTTATCTGAACCGTTGCATTACTAATCATCCCGTAATCCATCAATTCACCCAGCGCCATATAGGACCCGCTAGTTGTATTTGGCGCTGAATTGCACCTCTCTTGTTTTGCTGGCATAGGTTCTTGTATGAAGTGGCAAGAGCGCTTTCTTTTTCAAAGAGATCTTTCCGTTGATCGGGCTCATGTAACTTTTCAGAAGCCTGTTCAAGCGTCCATTGATATTCCTTTGCACTCTGACTCATCTTATTCAATAAAATCTGATACTGATACATTGAAAACAAAAGGGATTGATAAGCTTCTATGAATTCGGCTATTGCGTCTCCACTCTTTCCTTTGAAGCAAAATCTCGCCTCCATGGCGAGCGATTTCATTTCATCAAGCTTTAAATGCAATTTAAGTTGAGGGTCGGCATCTAACACATGATTTATTGAGGCTGAAATTGATTGCAAGTACGTGGTGTTAGTTAGCCAAACAAATAGCCGGTCGATAGCAAGTTGCGGTTCGTCGTTATGCTCCAAGTTCTTCGCGTTTTTTGCGTAAACGCTCATGAGTTTATCGACGGTTATCCAAATATTTAAACGTCGATTAAATAGAGACTGTTTATTACTGAGACGAGCTTGGTAACAAGAAATGAACAACGCGATGATTGCCACAATCGCTGAGATGTACTCAGGTAGATTCGTTAGGTCCATTGTCTCCTCTGCCATTAAAGATCAATTGGCAATACCTTGATTATCACTCTGCATTTTGGATTCTCTGATTCAGCTTCTAGATGATTCCAAGGCCATTTCGACACCACCTAAATTGCGAATCGGCACCGCCGTCCACCCGGCCGGATATTGCCGTTCGGCACCGCCGTTAAACGCCTCCCCGCGCATCCCCGTTACGCTCAAGCTCCTGCAGGCGAAGTACGCCTGCAGGAGCGCGGAGGCCGGCACCCCGTCGATGTCCTACAACAGGTTCTGCAAGCGCTACCGGCAGTACACGGCGTCCCGCAACGTGGTGAGCCGACGCTCGACATGAAGCAGGATATATAGCTGCTGTGCCAAGTGCACGCCTTCTCCTTCCTGTTGTCACAGTTCACGCGATTCATGCGGTCATTTCTCAAAAGGTGACAGCATTTTGATTGCCTCGCACATGTCGTATCGATCCTTTATCTGGTCAACATGATTGCCCGACTTCGTGGACCAATAGATGCGACATCCATGTTCTTTTGCGGCTTTCTCCACGAGCTCCTTGTTAAAGACCCACCTCCATAACCGCGGCTGTTGATAGTAGACAGAATGACGAAAGCCCTTTTCCACGGGGAAGCAAAATTGTTCGAACCAAGTAACTCGGTTTCCTAATGCATCAACCCAAATTAGAGGATTGTCGATTTTCGGAATGAAACCAAGCATCCTCATAGCACGGGAAGGGAATACCTGGCAATCGCAGAACGTCATGGTTATGCAACCGGCCAGCGCATTGCACAATGATATGCTGTTTCGGGAAAAGGAGGAGGCCATTCCCCCTCCTTTTCCCGACAATAGTCCGTAGCATCCGTACTCCCTATCAATAACGTCGTCTGGGCTTTCGCAATCAAGCGACGCTATGCGAGCGGAGCCATAATACTCGTATTGTTCAGCTTGACTCCCGTATGGGATATACAGCTTCCAGCCTAGGCACGCCTCGCCCCCATTCAAATCGATCATGGGCAGTTTGGCCGCGACGTGTTCTGCTTCTTCAATCGCTCCAGCCTCGAATAACTCGATAACCCTTGACACCCCGATTGCCACCGGGTCCTTAAAAAAGGGAAAATGCGAGAAGCACCATACGTCAGCAGGATCCATAAGGATCGAAGCGGCTACGCAGCTCGGAATGGCCCGCCAACGCCCATGGCACAATCCAGCATAGAGGAGCTCCTGGCCGTAATCCTCCTGTCCGCACGCTGGAAAAACGACCCCGTCATTTTGCATATATCGTTTAACAAACGGTCGGACTTCCCCTCCGCGACATAATTCCAGGGCTTCTTTGACGTCCTCGCAGCTGCCACCGCAAAGGCGATAAGCTTCCGATAGGAAGGTTTCTATTCTAGATGGAACCTCGCAGCTGCTGTTTTCGGTCAACTGTGGGTCGTCAATCCCTGGCTTGAGAATAATCCCGGGTGATCCGGTATAAATTGAGAGAAGGTAAGCCTCATCCGCCCTTTTAACGTTATCGACAAGCTTGGTGAAGCAGTCCCAGATCACATCGTCTCCAGGGAAAGCGCACCACCAGCGACCGAGAACCTTCTCAAGCAAGATACGTTCATACGGTCGAAGAACCTCCAGCCCTTCGCACACGCGCTTTCTCATGCTTTTCAAACGTAAACCGCCCCAGACGATTCCCCGCACTGCGTTTTCTGTCCTATGTGGGTCTTCAGGGAGGATCGAATCGAGCAGGATGTCCGACACAAGCTCGGGCAACAATTCCGGCTCGGGCAAACCGGATGATTTCCTTTCCAAAGCAGCCAGATCGCACTTTCCATTGCAGGTGACCCACCTTCGTTTGCTGTCACACTCGAGCTCAAATATCACCTCGAAAAGCGCCGGGTTTCTCACCCTCGCTCTGACCATAATTGCATGCATGATATCGTTTGGGGCGGCTCCAAAGCCGTATCTTTCCAACCCTCGGTTCCTCCACGAGAGCAGTTTGAAAAAGAACTCGTCATCGGAGTAGCTCGCGATGCCGTCAATCAGTTCGGTTACAGATGTGGAGAAATGAGCCCATCCCTCTTTGCAAAGAGCAGTGCCACGCGCTTCCACAAGGCTGTTAAAGACCTCACTTCTTTCTTGCCCTCGACCGACCAACTCCGAGCAAGCCTTGGCAACGGGCTCCCAATACCAGCGATCAATCTCTTGGCGAAACGCGATGTCCCTTACCTCTTCATCCGATAGGTCACTAAGATCTCGAGGGACATCTGCGATGGAATTCTCAACCCCAGATTTAAACGATTCGGTTATTGGCGCGTCTTTGATGGCGCTCTCTATGTCAGTAACCTCACTCTCGAAACCATCTTCGCATCCGAGTTCAACCGCTTTATCTCTACATGTTTTAAGGCAGAAACGGAGCCCTTCTAAGTCCTCGGCCGAGCAACAAGACGAGTTCCCGAGCATGCCAGCAAATACAGCCAGCACATCGCTTAAGCACGCTGCGTTCGCCAGCAAAGACTTGAGTTGATGTTCGATAAGGCAATGGTCATACCTATACTCCGGCTGCAGCGAGCGGATTCTTGACAATTGTGCGGGACCTTCACTTGCCGCCCAATCCGCCACCTTCTCCATCAGCACGCTAGACATCCTGTTGTCACCCGATTGCGATGCCGCATTATCCAGCTCGAGCAATTCAAAAGCGTGAGTTTCAGTTGCCATCCCGAACTCAGAAAGCGTTTCGAAAGTCTCAACGAGATTGGCCAAGGAGTAGTCCTTGTGGTCGGTGAACCGAGCCGACCCAAAGAGAATAGCCTCATCGCAATGCATCGCGAGATCTCGATCGTAAGAAGCGAGCAAGGGCCTTAGCATGTCGTGAATCTCAGAGGCATCCTGGGATGCCAGCAAAATCGACCCGTCCGGTCCATACTCTTTCGAGAGATAGCGTCTAGGAATCTCACTGCCTATCTTCTGGAGATGCTTGAGCATCCTCAGCTTTGCGCAAAGGGGCTTTCTAGAATAAATGAAACCCTTTAGATCTTCCTCCTCGAACGCTTTTGCACAAAGGTCCACGCCTTTCGCGGAGACGAATGCGATGTATGGCACGGCACATGTCTCCATAGTCAATAAGCCGGGCCAATGCGGGGCCTGGGCCCACTCCCCCAAAACATGCGCCTCGTCGGTTCCTGGCAATATGGTCGCGCCATGTCCCACGGCATATCCGAGGCAGGCCGAGGCCCGCAACGTCCTGACGATAGACAGGTACTCCCTGTCGGAGCGATCCATCCATGCGATCGTCGCGTCCATGTCCAGTCCCATGGCATCGAAACCGTCGCGGTCGGATTCATAACCGAAAATGAAGCTCTCTGCAAACAAGCCGAGGGTAAAGCCCTCACTATAGACATTTCCTTCCCTATGGCACAGCAACGGCTCGGACCTGCCGGCACTAGACACGTGCAGCCCCTCTGACAAGCACAAGGCGTAGGCCATGGTACCGATTTCAAGTTTAAACGAGTAAACCGAAAGCTTTGAGAAGAACGCGCGTTGCGCAGTGCGCGATGCCGGAAGTGCTCCGGTCAGTAAATCGCGCATCATGTTCGTAGCTGCCTCTATTGTGATCGAAAGCCCGGCGATCTTAGAGAGGTCGTCGTCTTCCAGTGAAGACTGCATTAATAAACCTCTCACGAAGGCGTCCCGAAAACGGCACTGCAGACTCTCCGCATCGTCCCAGAGATCGTCGGCGAACAGAAAATCGTCAAAATCGAGCCCACGGGTCGCGGCAAGACCGCCCCATGCGGACATCAGCATGGAAGCGCTGTCGTCTTCCTCGATGACCACGTCTTCCTCATTGGAATCCGACAATAAACTTAATGCCGTTAGAGGAGTGAGGCCAGAGAACCAAATGCCGTACAGTTCATCGCTCTGCTCTGTGCATCCGGCATCTTTAAGCAACCAGAGGCATCTTTCGAGCGTCGTTGCATACAAGGTGGCTGTCTCCTTGTTGAGGGGCGGCACCATGTAGTCCATGCCCACCAATTCCTCGAGGTGAAGAAAGGGCCTGCGCTCGAGCCAATACTCGAAGTGCTCATTTACCTGTGAAAGGGTCGAAAGGGCAAGTTGGACCCTAAGCACGTTTTCCAGCTTCCCCGACTCACATGCCATTCCATATACCGTCTTCGCCTGCTCGCAGAGAAGACTCCAAGGAACGCCATGGGCAACGGCATCGATGACGTACGACGTGTCAAATAGACTGATGCAGTCCTCAACTCGACCAGAGGCGGCAAGCAAACGAACGGCATAGCAAGATCGGACCACGTCACCCTCCATCCCCAACGCGGCATCGGCGAGGCTGCCGGACGCAAAACGAAGGTATCCTTCCATACCGGGCTCCAAAGCCTTAGAACTTACGAAGAGCCTGAAATCGTTGTGAATGGGGCGAGTGGATCCGTCGGCGCACTTTCTCAGCAAAGGAGAGAGAATAGCGATGTCGCGTGCCACCACGTACTCCTCCGAAAAAGAATCGGGAAACGCACTGCATAGGAGCTTAGGATAGATCGCTCCGTCGAGAAGGTGCATCGACGAAGCGATGAGACCCAGCGCGTTCGATCCACTTCCGTGATGTTGCTGAATTTCATCATTGGCTTTCTTCCAGATAGACTCGTAGTATTTCACCAGCGATTGCGTGAACCGCATACACCACAGACAAGGTGTTCCCATTGGTTATATTGATGATCTCATTGGAGAGGACGAGGGTCTCTCGGTCTGAAAAGTCGGCCCTATCCGACAAGAGGGCGTTAACGTCATCAGCGTCGATATTGGGGAGGCGCTCCATCTCGACACCGACGTGCTCCCCCTTGAGCCATTGTGGGTAGGCGGAGTATAGATTAGCTGGCTGGCCGGAGACGAGAATCTGAACGCCTTCTGGAATCGATTTTGGTGAGGGGAGGTGCTCCAAAAAAGTTAATCTCTCCTTGGCCCGTGCGGCATGATCGATGCCGTCAATCACAAGAATCGTCTTGCAGCCTCGCTTGGTTGAAAGCGATTTGGCAAGCCTTAAGACCTCACACCGAAGCTCGTCTTCGGTGCAAAGTTCATTGAAAATAGGTATTTTAGGCTTCTCCCCGGCAAGTTCAGGTGTATCACGAAGCTGATTCAGCAAGGTACCCCACAGTTCCCTGGGAGAGACGATGCCGGCATCAGGTGAATAGCTAAAGTCATCGACATCCAAGGGCTTGAATGCATAGAACCTGAAGGGACGTGGGCTCATCCGCTCGCATAGGCAGCTGACCAGTCTCGTTTTTCCAGAGCCAGGACCTCCCTGGAGAAATATGACCCTGCTATTGGACGATTCCAATCTGTCACGCAAAAGTAAGCACAGTCGCTCCCTACTCGGGAAAACTGGTATAGGGATGGGGACCTCGATTGGTATATCCATTGGATTTCGGTTAAGCTTGCAGACGCATTTCCGGGCGATCTCCGCACTAACCATATTGTCGCCCGCCGCAGTGGTCCATCTCCGGAGCTCGGCGGCAAGCAGGTCGAATACTCTGGAAGCCAGTTCTTCTGACCCTCCGCATACCTCATCCCTTAATCTACCCATTAGCTTGATCTCTTCGTCGTGAAGCGACGGAGCGCCTGCCCTGATCGTTAGATTTCTCAGGAAAGGCACGATATCAGGTTCCTCAAGCTTTGTTGAGTCGGCGAATTCGTGCCACTGCATATCGAGGTTGGGGTCGTCGAAAGTGATATCGGAAGACGACGCAACAGACCCGAGCTCTACGGACAGTTTGTCCCAGAACTCACCAAGGGGAAGCCTCTTGTAGGGCTTTCCCATATACTCCGCACCTGTCTTATTTTTGCCCAGCGCACGATTCGTGTACAAAATAATTTCAGGAATTGCCTCTTCTTCACGCGAAACCTGCTTCCATCCTGCCGCGAGAGAGGCAAGCAGAGATTTATTGGGACTCTGTTCTTCACCCGATTCACCCTCCGCCACCAACGATCCGAACGTCAGGTTGTTTGCGGTCGCTGTCGAAGCTTTTTTATGCTTCACTTGGACACACACCATGGGAAGCCCATGCGAACGTCGGACAACGACGTCATCAACCCCCTCAAGGCCGACTTCTTGAAAAGTCACGGACTCAATTTGATCTAATCCTGCGAGCATGGAGATCACGTAGTCGAGTCCGACATACCATTCGAACCAATATGGGTCGCCTGCGCCAGGCTGGCAGTATTCCGACGACAATTCTCATCCTTTCATGCATACCCCCATTGAACGCAAATAGCGACATCAGAGGTTTAAAGATTACATTGCAATGCAATCTCAGAAGAGTAGGGATTATTCATATCTTTGGACTTATACCCTCGTCTCTTCGATGGCACGTAATTACGCGTTGAAATTTGTCAGTTCAAACCCATCAGAGCACGCGCTTCGAATAGATTAATATCGATCGTCTTAAAAAATCGAAGCCGAAAGTAAAAAGCGGGCGAGTATCGGC
>OLNS01001670.1_pt1 | contig 16239 bp, 12 predicted proteins | sample 1673031 | NCBI WGS metagenome assembly OLNS01 (sample SAMEA3136748, study PRJEB25190) | human gut metagenome | biome: human gut; feature: human-associated habitat; material: faeces | place: Austria | collected 2013
ACTCCGGATATTGACTGATAGCCGCGAGGAAATGTCCCGGCATATCAATCTCGGGAATGACATCAATTCCTCTTTGCGTAGCATAGGCTACTATTTCTTTGATATCATCATGAGTGTAATAACCTCCATACAGCGTATCTCCTTCCACAATGCGTATCTTATCTTCCGGAATCAGGAAATCGGTATTATCTTCCTCTTTCGCACGTGCCATGCAGGTACGGTCGTGCTTATTAAACTTACGCCAAGCTCCTTTTTCGGTAAGCAGCGGGTATTTCTCAATCTCTATACGCCAGCCCTGATCGTCAGACAAATGCCAGTGGAATTTATTGAGTTTATACAAAGACATCAGATCCAATACATGCTTTACCTCATCTTTATTCCAGAAATGACGGGAAGCATCCAGCATAAATCCACGCCATTCAAAACGAGGTGCGTCTTCTATTTGCACGACAGGGATTGAATAAGTTTGTTTCTCTCCCTGCACTTCTATCGCTGCAGGAAGCAGCTGGCGAATAGTAGTAATCGCAGAAATGATACCCGAATAGTCATTAGCCTCTACCCGGATATATTCCGGCGTAGACTGAAGTTTATAAGAACCGGGCTTGCCACCGATATCTTTCAACTGAAAATACATATCTACCTGATTCTTATCAGTAGTAACCTCCACAGAAGACGATATGACATTGCGGAGAATCTCCTGCAAATACCCGACTGCCGGAAATAACGACTGATCGGAAACTCCAATCTTCATTCCGTCTTTTAAAACAAACGAGCCCGACTGCTCGGTCAGACTAACAGGGGTAGGTAGGATTGCAATCTCTTGCTTGACGGTAGGCGTGCAAGAAGAAAAAATACAAGCTGACACAATGAGAAAAGAGCTACTTAGTTTTTTGAACATGCGGTTAACTATTTAATAAATGATTTGTCCTGTCTTTAATTGACCATCTATATATAATACAACTAAAACATAGAAACTACTAAAAGCCCGGAAAAAGTTTTTTTTGCGACTTGACGTCACAGACTCCTATAAATGTTTATCTTTGCTAGCCAATCTCAATCAAACAATTAATTATAAAGAGTCACTTCAATGTCAAGAGAGAACATCTTAATCAAAACCTCATGGATTAGCACCATTGGCAATGCAATCCTGTCCGCATCAAAAATCATCATCGGTTTATGGGCCGGTAGTTTGGCCGTAGTGGGCGACGGTATCGACTCGGCAACCGACGTCGTTATCTCTATCGTTATGATTTTTACGGCACGCCTCATCAACCGTCCTCCTTCAAAGAAATATGTATTTGGTTATGAGAAAGCGGAAGGCATCGCGACAAAGATTCTGTCACTGGTGATATTTTATGCCGGTATGCAAATGCTGATATCTTCCATTCAAAGCATCTTTTCAGATGAAGTGAAAGAGATACCATCGGCTATCGCTATCTATGTGACTATATTCTCTATTGTCGGCAAACTGATGCTGGCTTCGTACCAGTACAAACAGGGAAAGAAGATAGACAGTTCCATGCTGACGGCGAATGCGATAAATATGCGTAATGATGTTGTCATTTCGGCCGGAGTTTTATTAGGGTTGATTTTTACTTTTATATTCAAATTGCCGATACTCGATTCAATAACGGGATTAATAATCAGCCTCTTTATCATCAAGTCGTCCATCGGTATTTTTCTCGACTCGAATGTGGAGCTTATGGATGGCGTGAAGGATGTCAATGTGTATAATAAGATATTCGAAGCTGTCGAGAAAGTGCCGGGAGCAAGTAATCCGCACCGGGTCAGGTCGAGAATGATAGGAAACCGGTATATAATTACGCTCGATATAGAGGTGAATCCGCAGATAACGATTACACAAGCGCATGAGATTGCCGGGGCGGTGGAGAAAAGTATTGAAAGCTCGATAGATAATGTCTATGATATTCTGGTGCATGTGGAACCTGCCGGGGAGTGTCAGACGGATGAGAAATTCGGGGTAGACAAGGATATGGTGTGACACGTGAAAATCTTCGGCAACAAAGAAAGCTATTCCGCTTCTTTTTCTTAACTTTGCATTCATCGTTCACATTTTAATAAAAATTTGATATGGAAGAAGGAACATTCAGGCGCTATCCTATCGGGATACAAGATTTTGAAGATTTGCGCAATAATGATTACATATATGTTGATAAGACTGCACTGATTTATCAACTCGTCAATACAAATAAGATTTATTTCCTGAGTCGTCCCCGTCGTTTCGGGAAAAGTCTGCTCATCTCCATGTTGGCCCACTACTACGACCGTACGAAAGCGAATCGTTTTGAAGAACTTTTTGGCGGCACCTGGATTGGCGAACATCCTACGGAATTCTAAGACCTATGCAAATAATAGGCCTATAAAAAACAGTTAAAGAAGTTAAACGGGCTATTTCAGTCCGTTTACTTTTTGTAAGTCATTAACTCCACAAAGGGTGTTCCCCTTTTGACCACAGCAAACATTCTTCCTACTAGTTTAAACTTGACTGCATTTAGCACTACTCCATAAGCTTTCCCTTCCTTCCTTTTCCTTTCATAATACTCTTTCATTTCCTTATCCCATACAATCGCTGAATTAGCAGCTTGTGAAAGATCCGCTTTCAATAGTTTTGCTCCCGTGGGATAAACCCTTGTTTTACCTTTAATACTTGTTCCCGAAGAATGCTCAAAAGGAGCAATACCTAAATAACATGCATATTGACGTGCCGTTTCAAATGCCTGAAAATTATTAGTATGTATGATTGTATTCATCGCATTGATCGTCCCAATGCCTTTAATACTGTTTAAGAGCTCATAATTTCGGAGAATAGATGGGTCTGAATTGATAATTTGCAGCATTTCTTCTTCAACACTTGCAATTTCTTCATCCAGTATCTTTACCATATGGGCAGCGCGCCCAATGGTAGAAGTCATTTCACAATCTTTTCTATCAGTGAGAAAACCTTTGTATTCAGCTTGCTGCTTTACAAAACGTTTTCTCTCTGCAGCAAAGTCACGCAAACGGATAATTGAACTCCCTGACAGCTTAGAGTAAGATAGTTCATCCCGATGAAGATAAGCAAAATAGGCTATTCTTTCGGCATCTACACGGTCATTTTTCCCACGTACCAAACCTAAGGAACGTTTTAAATGAAGAGGATTGAAAGAACAGTAATCGATGGATGCTGCTTCTAGAAAAAGGCATAAGTCAAAACTGTAAATACCCGTATTTTCCATACTAATGACCAGCCTTTTCTTTGCCATGTTTTTCTTTTTCAACCAACAAAGAAGAGACTTGTAGCCCTCTTCTTTGTTTAAGAAGCGTTCATAATTTGTTTCGTCCGCATGTTTCTTTGTAGGAACGTAAATAACAACATCCAAAGTTTTTTTTGAGATGTCAATGCCAATAAACCATTTCTTTTCCATATTTTTGCACTATTAAAGGGTTAACCATAGGTTGAACAAACTATATCCTTTAATAGGCCAACGACCTAAAATTCTAATTGGATCTGTTCAACTGATAAGGAAAGAAGGACTAATTCCGTGGATAGGGCTTCTGCCTAGAGAACACAATGGGTCACCTGCTTTCCTTGGTTAACTTGTTTTAACCACAAAGGTAATATTTCAACCTTTATTTTTCACAGTGCAAATCTAAAGGAAGAACATAATCAATATTTGGTGATTCGTTATGACTTCTCGGCTATGGTGATGGCGGATGATATGGAAGGGGTGGTACAGAACTTCAATGACCTGAATTGTGGACCCGTGGAAGTTACGGTAGAACATAACCGAGACCTGTTTGGTGATTTTCAGTTTACAACTCGAGGAAATGCTGTGCAGATGTTGGAGGAACTTTTGGGTTATATCAGCTCACATGGATTGCCTAAAGCATATATATTGATTGACGAATACGATAACTTCACCAATCAACTGCTTACTTCCTATAATGACTCACTTTATGAGGAAGTAACCACTAGTGATAGTTTTCTTCTCACCTTTTTTAAAGTTATCAAAGCGGGTATCGGCGAAGGCACGATTCGCACTTGTTTCTGCACAGGCGTATTGCCTGTCATCATGGACGACCTGACCAGCGGGTACAACATTGCGGAAATCCTCACATTCAAACCCGTTTTTTTGAATATGCTCGGCTTCACCTATGAAGAAACGAAAACATACTTGCGCTATGTACTTGATAAATATGCTCCCGGTGCAAGCGAAGAACGTTTCGAGGAAATCTGGCAGCTTATTGTGAACAACTACGACGGTTATCGTTTTAGCCCTGTCGGTGAACGTCTTTTTAACTCCACTATCTTAACTTATTTTTTTAAGAAATTTGCCGCTAATGCCGGAAGTATTCCCTCCGAACTGATCGATGAGAACCTGCGTACGGACATCAACTGGATTCGCCGCCTGACTCTTTCGCAGAACAACGCCAAAGAGATGCTCGATGCCCTGGTGATAGGCGGTGAATTGTCATACAACGTCAGAGATCTGTCCGGCAAATTTAACAAGAAGAAATTCTTCGAGAAAGAATTCTATCCGGTCAGCCTGTTCTATTTAGGCATGACAACCTTGAAGAGTGCTTACCGCATGGTACTTCCCAACATGACCATGCGCAGCATCTACATGGATTATTACAACCAACTGAACAAGATTGAAGGTAACGCCAGTCGTTACGTCCCGGTTTATGAACTGTATGATTCCAACCGTAGTCTCGAACCCCTTGTTCAAAACTATTTTGAACAATATTTGGGACAATTCCCCGCACAGGTCTTTGATAAGATTAATGAGAACTTTATCCGTTGTTCTTTCTACGAACTTGTCTCCCGCTATTTGAGCCATTGTTACACTTTTGCCATCGAACAAAATAACTCCGTCGGTCGTTCGGATTTTGAAATGATCGGCATCCCCGGCACGGATTATTACACGGACGATCGCGTGGTGGAATTTAAATACTATCGTTCCAAAGATGCCGACCGTATGCTTGCGCTCACCGAACCGCTGGTAGAACACGTAGAGCAAGTGAAAGGTTATGCCGCAGATACAAAAAGAAAATTCCCCAATTACCATGTTCGTTCGTACATTGTGTATATCTGTGCCAACAAAGGGTGGAAGTGTTGGGAGGTTTAATATGAATCATTTGTAGATAAATATGAGGAAGAAGTAATTATACTCTCTTATTCCTCGGGTAGCCATCGACTGACATTTCGTGTGTCAGTACTGAATTCTATTCCAACCTTTTTGACTTCCCGTTCATCTGCCTGATAAGGGATAAGATATCCTTTATCTTCGATTTGCTGTAATGCTTGCTCGGCTGTGCCATTTAGTTTGAATTCGAATACATAAATATACTTCGGTGTTTTGACAACTGCATCAGCCCGTCCTTTTGCACTGCGTACTTCTGCTTGTGTGAACTGTCCCATGAGTTTGAATATCAGATAGAAAACAGTCTGGTAATGTCGCTCTGTCTGGTCATTCAGTTCGTAAGGTATATCGGCAAAGAAGGCTTGAAGGCGGGTTAGAAAAGCATTGATATTGCCACTTTCCAACTCATGGACAAATTTGCCAATATAGAAATCTTGCTCATTATCGGGAATATTAGAGTAGAATGGCAGAAGGAAATTCATAAAGCCATATCTCACTTCATCATTGGGAAAAGCAAGTTGATAAGTCTTGAAACGAGGGTCGTATTCTTTAATCGTCAGATACCCGCTTTGATAAATCAGCGGAATAGGATTCCTGCTTTCTGCCCGGTACTCGTTGAATGACGCTGCGTTTGCTTCCACTCCGTCAATGAGCGTTCGCAGGTCATAGTTGCTATCCATCAGCATCTTGACAAGGAAAGTAGGAGTGCCTGTCTGAAACCAGTAATTCTCAAATTTATATCCATCGAACACATTTAATACACTGAACGGATTGAACATGCCTTCTGCATATTCACAGAAATGATACCCGTCGTAAAGTGAGGTCATCTTATGGATTGTATCTTCTGGTGTCATCCGGTTGTATGAGGCCAGCTTATCCAATTCCGGAGTGAATGTATCTATCAGTTCCTGCTTGGTGATGCCGCAAATGGTGGCATAAGGCGGTTTCATGCTGATATCATTCAGTTGATTCAAATCACTGAATACACTGACTTGTGAGAATTTGGTAACACCTGTCAGAAATACGAAACGCAGATAGCGGTCAGCACTTTTCAATACTCCATAGAATGCTTTTAGCATTTTGCGGTATTCTTCAAACAAGGGCAGATTATCCAGAGCTTGCAAAAGAGGTTTGTCATATTCGTCTACTAATACGACTACTTGCTTTCCGGTTTGCACACATGCGCGTTCTATAATATAGGCGAATCGTTCTTCCGGTTGTCGATCTTGCTTTTCGGTTCCGTAGATTGCTTCCCATTTTTCCAGATGTTGGTTGAGCATCGCTATCAGATCTGCCGGAGAATCATACTTGCGTGCATTCAAGTCAATATGAAAAACCGGATAGACTTGCCAGTCAACTTCCATTTGTGAGATGGCTAGTCCTTCGAATAAGTCCTTGCGTCCCAAAAAGTAAGCCTCGAAAGTGGAAATCAGCAGGCTTTTTCCGAAACGTCGGGGACGGCTAAGGAAATAGGGGATGCTTGTGGACACCATTTTTCCGACAAGGGCGGTTTTATCTACATACAGATAATTTCCTTTGCGGATTTTCTCGAAAGTTTGTATTCCGATGGGCAATTTGCGGTTTAAATCAATCATACTTGTTCTTTGTTATAAGAATTCTACTCTTGCAAAGGTAACATATTTTGTGGGATATTGTTCTTTTAGACAAATATTCGTGTAACTTTGCAAATTGATAGTTTAAAAACAAGAAGAGAAAAAATGATAGTTTGCATAGCCGAAAAGCCGTCTGTAGCACGTGATATAGCCGAAGTACTCGGCGCTCATACCAGAAAAGAAGGATATATAGAAGGAAACGGATACCAGGTAACCTGGACATTCGGTCATCTTTGTACCTTGAAAGAGCCGCATGAATACACCCCTAACTGGAAATCATGGAGCTTGAGCAGTCTGCCGATGATTCCGCCACGTTTCGGTATCAAGCTGATTGGGCATGATCCGGGTATTGAGAAGCAGTTTCATGTGATAGAGTGGCTGATGCAGAATGCGGATGAAATCATCAATTGCGGTGATGCCGGGCAGGAGGGAGAATTGATTCAGCGCTGGGTGATGCAAAAAGCTGGCGCACGCTGTCCGGTGAAGCGCCTGTGGATTTCTTCGTTGACGGAAGAAGCTATTCGTGAAGGATTCTCGAAACTGAAAGACCAAGCTGAATTTCAATCACTTTACGAAGCCGGTCTTTCCCGTGCGATGGGTGATTGGCTGTTGGGAATGAACGCTACCCGTCTTTATACCCTTAAATACGGTCAAAACAAACAGGTGCTCTCTATCGGTCGTGTACAGACACCGACGCTGGCATTGATTGTCAACCGTCAATTGGAGATAGCCAATTTTGAACCCAAACAATATTGGGAACTGAAAACAAACTATCGTAATACCACTTTTTCTGCACTCATTCGCAAAAGTGATGAAGAAATTGCCGCGGAAGAGGAAAAGAACGGCGGAAAAAAGAAAATAGATAACCCGGGCATCGACCCTATTGCCAACCGGGAAGAAGGCGAAGCATTGGTAGAACGTATTAAAGACCTACCTTTTGTAGTCACCAATGTCGGCAAGAAAGACGGGAAGGAATACGCTCCACGTTTGTTCGATTTGACTTCCCTTCAGGTAGAATGTAACAAGAAATTCGCTTATTCAGCCGATGAAACACTGAAACTGATCCAGTCTCTTTATGAGAAGAAAGTGGCTACCTATCCGCGTGTGGATACCACTTTCTTGAGCGATGATATTTATCCGAAATGTCCTGCTATCCTGAAAGGACTCCGTGATTACGAAGTCTTGACAGCTCCGTTAGCTGGCACTACACTTCTTAAATCAAAAAAGGTATTTGACAACTCGAAAGTGACGGATCACCATGCCATTATCCCAACCGGAGTCTATGCTCAAAACTTGACGGATATGGAACGTCGTGTCTACGACTTGATAGCCCGTCGTTTTATAGCCGTGTTCTATCCGGACTGTAAAATTTCTACTACCACCGTAATGGGAGAAGTGGATAAGATAGAGTTTCGGGTAACCGGAAAACAAATTCTGGAACCGGGATGGCGTGTCGTGTTTGCCAAGGAAGTAAAAGACCCTACTGAAGAAAAAGAGGAAGAGGATGAAAATGTACTTCCTGCTTTTGTGAAGGGTGAAAGTGGTCCTCACATTCCCGACTTGAACGAGAAATGGACACAGCCGCCCAGACCTTATACCGAAGCAACACTGCTCCGTGCAATGGAAACAGCCGGAAAACTGGTGGACAATGATGAACTTCGCGATGCTTTGAAAGAGAATGGTATCGGTCGTCCGTCTACCCGTGCTGCCATCATTGAAACACTGTTCAAACGAAATTATATCCGTAAGGAGAGAAAGAACCTGATTGCCACCCCGACAGGAGTGGAGTTGGTGCAGCTTATTCACGAAGAATTATTGAAATCGGCAGAATTGACAGGTATTTGGGAAAAGAAGTTGCGTGAGATTGAAAAGAAAACATACGATGCCCGCCAGTTCCTCGAAGAACTAAAGCAGATGGTTTCAGAGATCGTAATGAGTGTACTTTCTGATAATACGAATCGACGCATAACTATTCAGGACGCAGTTGCTGCAAAAGCCGAAGAGAAAGAGAAGAAAGAACCTAAAAAGCGTGAACGAAAACCGAGTACACCGAAAGAAAAGAAACCAAAAGCGGAAAAAACGACGAATGAAGTGAAGACTGATTCGCCCGGTTCTCCTGCTCCGGTGGCCATGGCAGCTTCAACTCCTTCTGCGGCAGGTGAGGTAGATGCGTTTGTAGGTCAACCCTGTCCACTTTGTGGTAAAGGAACCATCATTAAAGGGAAGACTGCTTACGGGTGTTCGGAATGGAGAAATGGATGTACTTTCCGGAAGAATTTCTAATTTTCCGCACAGTAACAAGGTAAAGTGTATGGCTGAAATAGTTTAGTGGAAAACTACTTGATTTATAGAAAAATACACTATATTTGTACATAAATCTATATGGACTACTATGAACCGTTTTGCAAACTACTACAAGAAGATATTCTCGCAAGAGTATATAGATCGCACCATTTCGGGCGGTATCAAGTCACAGCTCACCTTGCTACTCGTTACCATTGCTACGGCGCTGGCTATCTTTTTTATTATCGCGATGCTCTTTTCCATCCAATTGCATGGACACGAGGAATGGGGAGAAAGGCTCTGGGCAGTGTACAACAACTTTGTCGATCCCGGTAACCAAATAGAAGAGACTGCCTGGCCTAACAGGATATTAGTGGGGCTTATCAGCATTTCGGGATCCGTTTTACTGGGCGGTGTGCTCATCTCTACTATCTCTAATATTATAGAGCGGCGTGTGGGAGTGGTATACGCGGGGCGAATGACCTACCGTAATATAAAAAATCATTATGTACTGATCGGATTCAACGAATTGTCTATCAATATGATACGTGAACTGTATGACGAATGTCCTTCGGCACGTATTTTGCTGATGAGCGGTATGGAGTCGGCAACGGTGCGGCATCGTATACAGTCGGCCCTGCCTGTTGAAGTTGAGCGACAAGTGCTTGTTTACTTTGGCAACATTGAGTCGATCGAAGAACTTCAGCGGTTGAACATAGAGAGTGCTATTGAAGTATATGTGCTGGGTGATGAAGAACGTTACGGGCGCGATGCTAAAAATATAGCTATTGTGCACTTGGTAAGTACTCTGCGTGGTAAATGTTATGATGGTAAGATGATGCCTGTGTATGTACAGTTCGACAGCATCCCTTCATATTCCAATATACAGAAAATGAATCTGCCGCCCGAAGTCTTTTGTATAGAAGGCAAGCCTAATATTTTCTTTCGGCCCTTTAATCTCCATGAAAACTTGGCCCGGCAGCTATGGAGCCTTTATGGAGCTGATTGTGAAAGGCGTTATGATCCGCTGGATTATCGCCCCATAAGCATTACACAACAACCTGATGGAAGTTGGAGTGCTACCAGTCAAGACTATGTGCATCTGGTTATCGTGGGATTCAACCGAGTGGGACGTTCGTTGCTACTCGAAGCATTGCGTATCTGCCATTATGCCAATTATGATGACCGTCTGCCTGCAGATGAACGTATACGTACCCGTATCACTTTAGTGGATCGCGAGATGGAGGCACAGAAAGACTACTTCAAAGCTCAATTCCCCTATATAGAGAGCCAAATAGATGATATTGAGGTGGAATATTGCCATGATGATATTTGCAGTACTGCTATGCGTACCCGCCTGCAGCAGTGGGCACAAAATAAGCATTGTATGCTTACAGTGGCCATTTGTGTGCATGATCCTGATTTGAGTCTTTCATTAGGACTCAACTTACCACATGAAGTTTATCAGTATCAGTGTCGTGTGCTAATCCGTCAGGAGTTTAATAATGATTTGTCGTCGATGGTGGACGACGAGAAGGGACGCTATCGCTATGTCAAGGTGTTTGGTATGGTAGACAGGGGAATAAAGAAAAACATCTTGCAAGATAAACTGGCTTTGTATGTGAACTACTTATACGATTGTTGTTATGCTGATGAAAGCCTCAAACAAAAAGAGGTATTGAAGAAGATGTATGAATCCTATGGTAACCATTCTGCCGACTTTATTTTGATGAACCACCAGGCGCAGTATTTGTGGAATAAACTAAGCGAACCACTACGTTGGGCTAATCGCTATCAGCTGGATGCCTATAGTGTATTTTGTCGCACACTGGGCTACGGCATCAGACGGAGTGACCACTCACCGGCACACATATCCGAATCTATGTTCAATGAAGATCTGCCAGCTCAAGTTTTGTATCTGTTAGTACGCATGGAGAAGTACCGATGGAATGCCGAGCGTACGGTGGCCGGCTGGAGACGTGCTAAGGTGAAGGATAAGGTATTTTTGCAACATCCTCTTATTATGCCTTTCAGCGAATTACTACAAAAGTATCCCGAGGAGGTAGAGAAGGATGCTGATGTAATTTATAATCTGCCCTACATACTGGCATTGGGAGGATATGAGCTTTATAGATTGGCCGATTAATAAGCCGACTTAACATTTATACATAAGTTAGAGAGACACTACTAACCGCAACCCGTAATCAATATCCCACCGTTGTGGGGTCACTCCATAACGGCTGGTGACTTTACAGTATTTCTCGAAGGTGTAATAACTGCCTCCGCGTAATACTTTATGCATATCCTTTTCATTTATTTAATATCTATCGCTAGAAATGAGTTCTGCGATGATAACTATCATGCGTCGAAAACCAAAAACTTCCTCATTCACTGAATAAATTCTTTTTTTTCATTAAAATCGTCTTTCTTGTAGGCAATAATCGTGGCATATTTGTTATTTATAAAATGAGAGTATCAATTATTTAAATAGAAAGAATATGAAGAAAAGATTAGTAGGAGTTGCATTGGTGTTGGCTGCCGTCTCTTTGGGGAGTATACAGCCTGTGGAAGCATGTACGCGTGCAGTATACATAGGTCCTGATCAGATGGTGATAACGGGGCGTACCATGGACTGGAAAGAAGATATCATGACGAATATCTATGTGTTTCCACGTGGTATTCAGCGTGCGGGACATAACAAGGATAAAACGGTGAACTGGACTGCCAAATACGGAAGTGTAATTGCCACAGGATATGATATTGGTACTTGCGATGGAATGAACGAGAAAGGATTGGTGGCGAGTCTGCTTTTCTTACCGGAATCTATTTACTCTCTTCCCGGTGATACCCGTCCGGCAATGGGAATCAGCATTTGGACACAGTATGTGCTTGATAACTTTGCTACGGTACGCGAAGCCGTGGATGAACTGAAAAAAGAGACTTTCCGGATTGATGCTCCCCGTATGCCGAATGGGGGACCGGAATCTACCTTGCATCTGGCTATAACCGATGAAACTGGGAATACGGCTGTATTGGAATATTTGGATGGAAAATTAAGTATTCACGAAGGGAAAGAATACCGGGTGATGACAAATTCTCCCCGATATGACTATCAATTGGCTATTAATGATTATTGGAAAGAAATTGGTGGCTTACAGATGCTACCGGGAACAAATCGTGCGAGTGACCGCTTTGTCAGGGCTTCTTTCTACATTCATGCCATTCCGCAAACTGCTGATGCAAAAATTGCAGTTCCCAGTGTATTGAGTGTGATGCGTAATGTTTCCGTGCCATTTGGTATTAATACGCCGGAAAAGCCTTATATTTCTTCTACCCGTTGGCGTTCCGTTTCCGATCAGAAGAATAAAGTGTATTATTTCGAATCTACTTTGACACCAAATATGTTTTGGCTGGACCTGAAGAAAATAGATTTTAGTCCGAAAGCAGGGATTAAGAAATTGTCTCTGGCAAAGGGAGAGATTTATGCAGGTGATGCAGTGAAGGATTTGAAAGACAGTCAATCGTTTACTTTCCTTTTCCAGACTCCGGTTATGTAATTTGTTGGTATCTGTAAATATATAAAAAGAGCGGTGGACGGGTTTGTAATCATACACTTGTCCATCGCTCTTTTTTATATACCGTTTGTAATTAGACTTTTTGTCTGTCCGCTTTATCGTCTGGCATACTCCTGATGAAATTCAATGACTGCCTCTATCCCTTTACGGAAAATATCCAGTGAAAAGTTTTCGTTTGGTGAATGGATGGCGTCTGATTCCAAACCGAATCCCATCAATACAGTTTTGATTCCCAAGACTTGTTCAAAAGTAGAAATGATAGGAATACTACCACCACGGCGTACTGCCAGCGGTTTCTTTCCGAAAGCAATTTCAAAGCCTTTTTCGGCAGCCTGATAAGCAGAAAGCGAAATCGGGCATACGTATCCTTGTCCTCCATGCATTGGAGTCACTTTCACCTGAACAGTTTCCGGAGCAATGCTTGAAATATACTCTGCAAACATCTGCGAAATCTTATGATGATCCTGATGCGGAACTAATCGGCAGGAAACTTTGGCATACGCCTTTGAAGGAAGTACGGTTTTAGAACCTTCTCCCGTATATCCGCCCCAAATGCCACATACGTCAAAAGACGGACGGCAACTGTTACGTTCCAATGTGCTATATCCTTTTTCTCCGAAAAGCTCTTTTACACCGATTGCTTCTTTGTATTTCTTTTCGTCAAAAGGAATATGCGCAATCATTTCCCGTTCGGCTTGCGGAACTTCTTCCACATCGTCATAGAATCCGGGAACGGTAATCCGTCCGTCAGCATCCGTCACCTTGCTGATAATCTGGCAAAGTGTGTTGATGGGATTAGCCACCGCACCGCCGAAATGTCCGGAGTGTAAATCACGGTTCGACCCAGTCACTTCTATTTCCCAATAAGCCAGTCCGCGAAGACCGGTTGTTAAAGACGGAAGTTCAGCTCCCAGCATACTCGTATCTGAGACAAGGATGACATCTGCCTTCAGCAACTCTTTGTGCTCTTCGCAGAAAGCTTCCAGGCTGGGTGAGCCTATTTCTTCTTCACATTCGAAGGTGAATTTTACATTATTCTTTAGCAATCCGTTTTTGACGAGATACTCGAACGCTTTCACCTGGATGAATGATTGTCCTTTGTCGTCATCTGCTCCACGCGCCCAGATATATCCGTTCCGTATTTCCGGTTCAAATGGTTGGCTCTTCCAAAGTTCCAGCGGTTCGGCCGGCATTACATCGTAATGAGCATAAACCAATACGGTCTTTGCGTCCGGGTCGACCATCTTTTGAGCGAAAACAATCGGATTGCCCTTTGAGGGCATCACCAATGCTTCGTCTGCTCCAGCTTCAAGTAACAACTGCGCCCAGCGTTCTGCACAAGCCAGCATATCATCGTGATGCTCCGGCAGAGCACTGATACTGGGGATACGGATGAGACTGAACAGGTCATTCATCATTTTCGGTTCGTGCGCTATTATGTATTTCTGAATTTCGTTCATTACAGTTGCGTTGTTTTATCCAGTAAGTAATAATCAAGTATAGTCATGGCGGCCATTGCTTCTACGATAGGCACGGCACGGGGCAGTACACAAGCGTCATGGCGTCCGCGTGCTTTCAGGGTGGTGTCGATTCCATCAATGTTGACGGTTTCCTGTTCCATCAGCAATGTTGCAATCGGTTTGAATACTACACGGAAATAAATATCCTGACCATTACTCAATCCTCCCTGAATACCTCCGGAGTGGTTGGTATGTGTCTCGATGCGTCCATTGTTATTATAGAAAACATCGTTCTGTTCGGAACCTTTCATTTTCAGCCCCTTGAATCCTTCGCCGTATTCGAATGCTTTGGCAGCATTGATGCTTAACATGGCGTTGCCCAAGGCAGCATGGAGTTTGCCGAAAACAGGTTGTCCAAGTCCGATGGGGCATCCTTTGATGACGCAGGTCAGTGTGCCACCGATGGTGTCGCCTTCTCCTTTCACCTTATATATAAGGTCTGCCATTTCTTTTGCTTTTTCCGGGTCCGGACAACGTACATCGTTTGTTTCTATCAAATCGAGGTCGTAATCCGAGTAAGTACCCTCCAATTTGATAGGACCTACCTGTGAAGTATAGGCAGTGATATTGATACCCAGTTGACGAAGTGCTAACTTAGCCAATGCACCGGCTACTACGCGCGAAATCGTTTCGCGTGCGGAAGAACGTCCGCCGCCACGGTGGTCACGGATTCCGTACTTCACTGTGTACGTGTAATCAGCGTGTGAAGGACGATATACATTTTTCAGATTGTTGTAGTCATTGGAGTGTTGGTTTTCATTCCAAACGATAAAACCAATAGGGCATCCGGTGGATTTCCCCTCAAAAATGCCTGAAAGAAACTCAACTTTATCAGCTTCTTTACGTGCAGTGGTAAGAATGGATTGTCCCGGACGGCGGCGATTAAGTTCTTGTTGTACAAATTCTTCGTCGATGACAATTCCTGCCGGAAATCCGTCAATCACTCCTCCAACTCCTTTTCCATGAGACTCACCGAAACTTGTGAGCCGAAAGATATTGCCAAATGAATTAAACATAGTTGTGGCTTTTTTAAAATTACTATATGCAAATATAACAAAGTTTTCGATAAGAAAGTTGTGAACTCGAAATATCTTCGAAAAAGGAAGCATATTGAACCTTTTTTCTTCTTTTTAGTTTATAAGGGACGAAATTTATTATAATAACTAAACCAAAGACGTATGAAAAAGAATCTATTGTATTTATTGGCATTGGTCTGCTCTCTTACTTTCTTCGCTGCTTGTAGCAGTGACGATGACGACAGTGATAACAAGAATAATGGGAATCCTCCTGAAGAGGAAGCTGCGATAACGGCTCCGGATGTAGTCGGAACGTATTGGGGAAATCTGGATATATCCATGATACCGGATGGTTCTGACCAGGAAATTGTCATAGGAGATGGAATAGAGAAGTTTATCACTCTCTCGCAGGTCAGCAATACGGAGGTGAAGATTGAACTGAAGGAGTTTGAACTGTTTATTAACCAACAGATCCTGAAATTTGGAGATATTGTTGTTGATAAGTGTGAAGTGAAGAAGGGAGAAGGGGTGTCTACGTTCACCGGACAGCAAGACCTTACTTTTCAGGGGGATGCCGCTGCTCTGGGTACCTGTGCCACCAGTATAGAAGGAACGGTGCAAAGTGGAAATGCTACAATGAATATTCAGGTAAAAGTACCTGCATTGAAGCAGACCGTGAAAGTTGCTTTCTCCGGGGGGAAGCAGGTGGAGGAATCCGGTAAGGATTAATCCGTCTTTGGTCAGCTAGAAAGCATATCCGAATCCGATATTCAAGTAGATCGGATACATAGCAAAAGTAATGGTCTGAAAGTCATTTCTGAAGATATCATTCAATCCCCAGGTGAGGTCTGCATATATATTGAGATGTTTGAATGCTCTCCATCCGGCTCCTATTTGCAGGCCCCACTGAAAATGTCTCAGGTCGTCCGAGAAGTCATAAGTAGCGATTTTACCATCCGTAAATTCGACTTTGGGGCCTACGGGGTCGCCTTCACGCAGGTATCCTTCATATACGTGCCCCGAAAATTCTCTTGAAAGCAGATACGAAAAATAAGGTCCGGCTTTAATATTCCAACGGTTGCTCAACT
>OLNS01001679.1_pt1 | contig 16168 bp, 13 predicted proteins | sample 1673031 | NCBI WGS metagenome assembly OLNS01 (sample SAMEA3136748, study PRJEB25190) | human gut metagenome | biome: human gut; feature: human-associated habitat; material: faeces | place: Austria | collected 2013
GAAGTGCACACCTGCCTCGAGAAGCTGCTTCATAGAAACGACTGCCATAGTAAAATTACCTCCAAAAATTTGTTTTGCCTCCGCACACCGTGATCCTGCCGCCGCATCGGACGGGGCCGGACTGCCCTCCACCCGCGATTGGGCACAAAAGGGCATAGTGATGCGTGTGTAATGCTAAGTAATAGTAGCACAAAAGGGAAGAAGATTCAAGTGCTTTTCGCTCTTTTTTACAAAAAGACGCGTCAAAATTCTCTCATTTGTCCGTGCTGCTCTCCCCCAGCCCTGCCATATCCATCCGGTCCAGCGCGTAGCCTTTGCCAAACATGAGGTCATACTGGAGCATCCAGTGGTTCTGATTCCATTTTTGCTGCAGGGCGGTCATCGTATTCGTTGTACTGCCGTCCCGGTTCAGAATCGTGCCGCGGGTATTGCTGCGGCAGGCCACTTGCAATTGCCGGTTGAGATACTGGAAATAGAGCGGCTGCTTCAGGCCGTAAATGTTCATCATCACCGGGGAGATATCGTAAGCGGCGATGGTGCCCAGATCCACCGGCTTGTCCGTGTAGTTCGACCACATCAGCAGGGTGGTCTGGTGGAGCTTTGGGTCCGCGCTGGAATCGCTGGCGTAGCCGCTCCTGGTAAAGACATCGTAGTTGGAGTCAATGGGGTTGTAGTGGTCACCCCAGAAGACCAGGATGACCGGCTCGTCCACCTGAGAGAAGTATTCCGTCAGCTTGCCCAGCATGGCGTCCGCATCCCGGATGCCCGTTGCAAAGTCTTCCAGCGCACCCACGGTGCTGGCCTTGAGGCCCGCCGGGTGTTCCAGCACTTTCACCCGCTCGTCGTCGGGGTAGTTGTCCTTATTATAATTGGTGTGGTTCTGCATGGTAACGGCATGGAGGAAGACCGGCGCGTCCGAGCCTGCTTTCATGCTCTCATACTGCTGAATGATCTGGTCGGCCATGGAGTCGTCCGTGACCAGGCCGCTGGTCCAGTAGTGCTTGCGCACCTTGTTGACGCCGTGCATTTTCTCCAGGCTGAGGAACGTATCCAGGCCCAGATTGGGGTAAGCCGTATCCCGGCTCCAGTATTTGGCCCAGAAGCAGTGCACTGCCGCCGTCTGGTAGCCCTGTGTCTTGAGGTAGTTGGGCAGAGCGAACATCGGTTTGGTTACATGCTGCTGGTAGGGCTTGCTGCCGTTGGGCAGGAACGAGACGGAGTAACCCGTCAGCGCCTCAAACTCCACATCGCAGGTACCGCCGCCAAAGCTGGGGCTGTAGGCCCGGCCATAGGCACTGGTCTGCTGCAGCCTGTGGAGGTTGGCGGAAACATCTGTGTCAAACTGATAGCCGTACTGCTCCAGCTCCGAGACATCCCAATAGGACTCGTCCATCACATAAATGATGGTCGGCTTCTGCACGGCCTCGTCCGCCGGGGTGGTTGCCCCGTAGGACTCCGGGTAGAGCGGGCTGGTGGAGTACTGCTCCCCCGCCTCCACGTCATCCAGGATCTCGTTGACCGCCTCTTCCGAATATTCCTCGGGTTTATCAATTTCCAGATTGGTCAGGTTGGTCAGAAAGCTGGTGATGACGCCATAGTAGCGGTAATAACGATCCTGCATCCAGGCGTCCGGCAGGATGCCAAGGCTCTCCGTCACGGCGGACTGCAAAAAGACGCAGAACACCAGCGCGCAGCCGGCTGCCGCGCTGGCGGCAAAGCCTGCCACCCGCTGAGGCCAGCCCAGCTTTGCCCGCTTCCGGTAGAGGAAGAACGAGCCCACCGTCAGCACCAGCACCACCACGATGGAAACGATCATGCTGGTCTGGATATGGATGCCGGCCGCCGAGGCCACGCCCGCCGCCTCCGAGACCTGCATCAGGTCCCACGGCAGGAACGGCTCACCCCGCAGCTGGAGGGTGTAAAAATCAACTGCTGCGGGCACGCAGCCCAGAATGGCTGTGACCAGCGTGGCCAGCGGCGCAAACCGGGTCAGCCAGTCCACGGTCAGCCAAACCAGGAACAGCAGCGCCCAGGCCAGGGCGTAGGCTTCCCAGTGGGGCTCGATGTACTGTGCAAAGGTATCCGCGTCCAGCGTGCCGCGTGCGATCCACTCCGTCAGCACCAGCACCACCAGCGCTGCCAGCGGCGGGAACACGAGCCGCGCCGCATGGAGCAGCGGCGGCGTACGCATATCGTTTGATTGCTTGTTCATAAAGAAGTTCCCTTTCACTTCTCATTCATCTATTTTCCAGGGCCTCCGCCCTGTTTCTTTCCCGCGGGATGTGGCGACAAACCATGCCCGCAGTTCTTTATTATAGCGCGGTTTTGGCCAAAATCCAGCCCCTATTGGCCGGAAGATAGCTGAAAATCTTTCACCCTTTCAGCCAGCGGCGCAGCTTTGCGAAAAAGCCCGCCGGTTTTGCCGCTGTTTCCTCGGGCACCGGCAGCTCCGTGCGCACCAGAATGGCATCCAGCCCGATCCGCTCGATCTCATGCCACGGGATGGTCAGCGTTTCCTCCCGGCCCATAAGCCCAAACAGCCGGGGCTGTCCCAGCAGCTGCAGGCTGGTGATCTCCGCCGTCTGCGGGTCAAATTCCAGATCATCGGCTTTGCCCAGGCAGACACCGTTTTGCAGCTGGACGATCTCCTTGGTGCACAGATCCCGGAACGTCATCCCCTCACCTCCCTGTTCCCACCCTATGCCGCCGGAGCGGCGTTCATGCAAAAAGAGTGGAAAAAGCTGGGGCAGTTGTGCTATACTAGGCCCGGAATCACACCCAAAATGCAGACAAGATTTGAGGAAACCGGAATGTATAAAAATATCATCTTTGATTTTGGCGGCGTCATGGTCGATTTTGACCCCAAGGAATACCTTGTGGACCGCTTTTGCAACGCCGAGACGGAAGAGCTGGTCAGCCAGCTGACCTTTGAGAGCGAGGAGTGGAAGCTGCTGGATGCCGGCCTGCTCTCCCGTTACGAGGCCAACCAGCGGATGCTGACCCACGCCAAGGAGCACGATTGTGTATTTGAGGTGCAGGGCGTGCTGGACGACTGGATGCACATTCTGCGCCCCCGCCGCAAAATGCAGGAGCTGGTGCAGAAGCTGAAAGCCCACGGCTACTGCGTCTACTACCTGAGCAACATCCCGGAGGATGTCCTGGCCCTGCTGATGGAGCGGGATTTTCAGGGCCTGTTTGACGGTGGTGTCGCCTCCTGTGAAGTCCATGTCAACAAGCCGGACCCCCGCATTTATCAGGCACTGCTGGACAAATACGGCCTCAAGGCCAGCGAGAGTGTTTTCATCGACGACCGCCAGGATAACGTGCAGGCCGCCTTTGAGCTTGGCTTTGTCGGCATCCGGATGAAAGACAGTGTTGGCACGCTGGTGCGCAGCCTGGCCACCTGCAACGTCGTGGTGCGGTAACCTCTCACCGCTTCGTATCAGCAAAATCCCCGCCGGGCCTTTGTGAGAAAGGCTCGGCGGGGATTTTTTGTGCGGGTGAAGTTACTTTTTCTCGTAGTTCTGGCAGTAGTGCGGGGTATCCACCTGCTGGCTGGAGCAGGTGCAGTGTTCCGTCACCTTGATCTGCGGCAGGTCACACTTGCAGGCTTCCACATTGTGGCGGCACTCGCAGACATCGCAGGTAACACCTGTGTTTTCCATTGTTATCACCTCTCTTTGTGCCCTTAGGATACCCCGCTTTGGGAGAGATTATACACAATTTTTGCCCGCGGCAAAAACAGAGGGCCGGGAGTTTCTCCCAGCCCTCTGTAAAAAGCTTCTGTTTCAGGAGCAGCAGCTTACCATGCAGCCAGATCTGCACCCAGCTTGCGGCAGGCAGCCTGTGCGTCGTCATCGGGAGTCTCGTTGCAGATGAGGCCCTCCTCGCTGAACAGGACAGCACCATCCTCCTTCGCACGCTCGCACCAGTCGCGCATCCACTGGCCATCGCCCCAGCCGTAAGAGCCGAACAGCGCGACTTTCTTTCCGTTCAGAGAGCCCTCCAGCCCTGCGAACATGGGCTCGAACTCGCTCTCCTCCAGCTGCTCAGCACCCATAGCGGGGCAGCCAAAGGCAACCACATCAAACTCACCCAGCTTTGCGGGGGTCATGTCCGCGCAGGGAACGATGGTGGCGGCGGTGCCTGCGCCCTCAGCGATGCAGTTTGCCATGGTCTCCGTGTTGCCGGTCGCGCTCCAGAATACGATTGCTACTTTGCTCATAATGGTCAGCCTCTCTTTTTTGATGTATTTAGTTAGTATTCTCTAACTTAAGCATGGTTGAAAATGCGCCGCAAACATCTCACGACGCATTCTATTTGGTTAGGTTTCTCTAACCACGGATAGGATACCACAGCCAATGGCCTCTGTCAAGGCATTTTTGCAAAATAGTTTGTGTTAACTTACCGCAGCAAATAGAACCCAAAATTGAGCACTCCATACAGCACCGGCTGATGCAGCAGGTACACCACCAGCGAGTGCCTCCCCAGCCACCCCAGCGCTGGGCAGATGGAACGGCGCAGCGGCTCCATCCGCTCCCGCCCTATCAGGTGGTACAGGAAGAAGCCTGACCAGAACAGAAACAGCCAGGGCACCAGCGGGAAGTAATCGGTGGAGAAGAACCCCTCCGGGTAAAACCCGAGGTAGGCGGTAAAGAGATTCTGGTATAAAAAACGCGGCAGCAGCACCCAGCCATCGCCAAAACCGAGATACCCCAGCTGGGCATGGTAGGTCAGCCCGAACAGCGCAACGCTGACCACAGCGCCCACGGCAGGCGGAATTTTACGCAGTGCCTTTTCCAGCAGCGCAGTGATCACCATGGCCGAGCCCAGCAGCGTGAGCACCCCAAACAGAACGACATCCTCCGGCATGAAGAGCACCGTCACCGCCGTGACCAGTGCCCCGGCCCCAAAGACCAGTGCACCGCGCTTGTACGGGTGATGTCCCATGGGCAGGCAGAAACCGGACAGCAGGATGAACACCTAGCAGATGCTCTGCTGCCACAGATGGCCGGGCATCCCGGTATACCATGGCAGCTGCACCCCAAAAAGGAAGACCACATCCCACAGGCCGTGGTAGCACATCATGCCGATGAGGTCGAGGCCTCGCAGCTCATCCAGCAGGGCGTAACGGTTTGCAGATACTTTTGACGGATTCATTTTCCCTCTCCCCTTTTCTTTCCATCGCCCTGCTATTGTATTCCCCCGCGCAAGATCTTGTCAAGAAACAAAAAGCTGCCGCGCAGCCAAAGCCACGCGGCAGCTTATCAAATAACTGGGGAAAAATCAGACCTCGGTGTTGAAGTAACGCTTCAGCAGGCCCTCGAAGCCGCGGCCATGGCGGGCCTCGTCCTTGGCCATCTCATGCACGGTGTCGTGGATGGCATCCAGGTTCAGAGCCTTTGCTTTCTTGGCCAGATCCATCTTGCCGGAGCAGGCACCGCACTCGGCCTCAGCGCGCATCATCAGGTTCTTCTTGGTGCTGTCAGTAACGACCTCGCCCAGCAGCTCTGCAAAACGGGATGCATGATCTGCCTCCTCGTAAGCATAGCGCTTGTAAGCCTCGGCGATCTCGGGGTAGCCCTCACGCTCTGCCACACGAGCCATGGCCAGGTACATGCCAACCTCGCTGCACTCGCCCTCAAAGTTTGCGCGCAGGCCATCCACGATCTCCTGAGGAACACCCTCGGCCTTGCCGATGCCGACCACATGCTCGGTCACATAGGTGTTGCCAGTCTTCTCCACAAAAGCGGAAGCGGGAGCCTTGCAGACGGGGCACTGAGCGGGGATCTCGCCCTCAGCAATATAACCACAAACGGTGCAAACATATTTTTTCATAAGAATAGACCTCCATCATTCTCAATTTACGTTACAAAATTTTGTGAGAGCAGGAGCTCCGGTGTTGGTACTCACCGGCCCTCCTGATGGCTCTATTATAGCGAATAATTCTTAGTTAGTCAAGCATAATTTTGAGAATTATTCCTACTTGCGAAAATCTGGCAAGGTCACTAAAACCCTTGCCAGAAAGATGGGCACTTTGCCCGGTACTCTATTTGAAGCGATCCGAAACTCAGACCTGCAGGTTGGCGCTGGAGGGTGCGTCGGAGCCGTCAGCGGAGTCGAACTCATAGTCGTTGCCGGGCAGGATGGCGTTGAGCGCAATGCCCACGATGGCAGCAATGGCCAGGCCGGACAGGTTGATGGAAACGCCTGCAACGGCAAAGGTCAGGCCGCCCACCGAGTTGAAGCCCAGTGCCGAAACGAGGATGACGGCCGCAATGATGAGGTTGCGGCTGTTGGTGAAGTCCACCTGATTCTCCACCACGTTGCGGACACCAATGGCAGAGATCATGCCGTACAGCACAAAGCTGATGCCGCCGATGATGCCGGTGGGGATGGTGTTGATGACGGCCTCAAACTTGGGGCTGAAGCTCAGGATGATGGCCAGCACGGCGGCGATGCGGATGACGAGAGGATCGTAGATTTTGCTCAGTGCCAGAACGCCCGTGTTCTCGCCGTAGGTGGTGTTGGCCGGGCCGCCCAGCAGGCCAGCCAGAGCGGTTGCCAGACCGTCGCCCATCAGCGTCCGGTTCAGGCCGGGGTCATTGATATAGTTGTGGCCGACGGTGGCGCTGATGGCGGCGATATCGCCCACATGCTCCATCATGGTAGCCAGTGCGATGGGGATGATGGTAAACAGCGCGCTGATAAACTCGGGGCTGCCGTCGATGGCAAACAGACCCATGGCAGACTGATGCAGCGGGATGCCGAACCAGCTTGCCTCGGCAATGCGGGCAAAATCGACGGCACCCGTCACCAGCGCAACGGCATAGGACACCAGCACACCAATGAGGATGGGCAGAATTTTGATCATGCCCTTGCCCCAGATGTTGCAGACAATGACCGTGCCCAGTGCCACAAAGGCCAGCAGCCAGTTGGCCTGGCAGTTGTTGATGGCCGAGGGAGCCAGAATCAGGCCGATGGCAATGATGATGGGGCCCGTGACCACCGGCGGGAAGAACCGCATAATGCGGCGGATGCCAAAGGTGGAGATGAGCAGGCTGACGACCAGATAGAGCAGGCCGGAGAACGCCACGCCTGCGCAAGCATAAGGCAGCATCCGGGTGTTGGCCACGGTCAGGTTGCCGTCTGCATCCGCCAGCATGGGTGCCACAATGGAGAAGCCACCCAGATAGGCGAACGAAGAACCCAGGAACGCGGGCACTTTCTTTTTGGTGATGAAGTGGAACAGCAGAGTGCCCAGACCTGCGCAGAGCAGAGTGGTGGAAACGCTCAGCCCCGTGAGCAGGGGCACCAGAACGGTGGCACCAAACATGGCGAACATGTGCTGGATGCCCAGAATCAGCATCCGGCCCGTGCCCAGCTGACGGGCATCATAAATGCCCTTGGAATAATCGATGTTTTGCTGCATGGTTTTCCTCCTTTAAGAAACCCACCCCTGAAAAAAGAGGCACCGCCGCACAAAAGCGGCAATGCCTCTAAGATCAGGATGAAATGTAAGATGGAAAGGAAACAGCAGCACCCTTGCTTCGGAACATCGAATCTCGCATACCGCTCTCCCCTTTCGTGTTTTACCTTGTAAAGTATACCAGAAACCCGCGGTTCCTGCAACCGTTTTCCGTATTTTGTGCTCTGCATCTTGCAATCAGGGCAGCCGCGCACTATAATGTTACCTATTATAGCAGTTTGCGTTTTTAACGCACAAGCAACATCCGCAAACTGCATATCGCAAATATGCCGTTTTGATCGGCACTCTTTATGAAAATTGCGATAAAACAGTTTATTGATAGAGGATTATTATGATATATCTGGATTATTCCGCCAACACCCCGGTGGACGAACGGGTTCTGGCGCGGTTTTGCGCGGTGGAGCGCCGCTGCCCTGGCAACGCGAACTCACACCATCAGGCTGGGTTGGACGCCAAGGCCGAGATCGACCACGCCACCCAGACCATTGCCCGGCTGCTGCGGGTACAGCCTGCCGAGATCATCTACACCTCCGGTGCCAGCGAGTCCAACAACTTTGCCCTCAAGGGGCTGGCCCGGCTCTCCCGCCATGTGGGCAAGCATATCATCTCTACCCCGCTGGAGCACTCGTCTGTCAGCGGCACCCTGACCGCTCTGCAGGAGCAGGGTTATGAGATCGACCTGGTAGACATCAAGCGGGACGGCACCATTGACCTGGACCATCTCAAAGAGCTGCTTCGACCGGACACCATTGTCGTGGCGGTCACGATGGTGGACAGTGAGCTGGGCGTGGTGCAGCCAGTGCAGGAGATTGCCGAGATCCTGAAAGAGTACCCTCACTGCCACCTGCATGTGGACGCCACCCAAGCCGTGGGCAAGATTCCGGTCTCGTTTGAGGGCGTGGACACCATGAGCCTGACAGCCCACAAATTCTATGGTCTCAACGGCATCGGCCTGCTGCTCAAACGGCGGAATCTGGCGCTGGAGCCTCTCATCCACGGTGGAGAGAGCACCACCATCTACCGCAGCGGCACCCCGACGGTGGCTCTGGCCTCCTCGCTGGCGCTGGCACTGGAGCTGGCCGTGGAGCAGCTGCCGGAGCACGCCGAGGCCGTCCAAAAGGCCAATGCATTCCTCCGCACCGAGCTGGCCAAGTATCCCAAAGTCCGCATCAACAGCCCGGAGAACGCCATCCCTCACATCCTGAACCTGAGCGTGCAGGACGTCAAGGGCACGGTCTTCCAGCGGGAGCTCAATGAAGAGGGCGTCTGCGTCTCGGTCAAATCCGCCTGCTCGTCAGACGGGCTCCCCTCCCGCGCGGTCTTTGCCGTCAGCCGGGACCGCCGCAACGCCCTGTCCTCCTGGCGGGTCAGCCTGAGCCATCGAACCACCGAAGAAGACCTGCGCGGCTTTCTGGCCGCCTTTGACCGCTGCTACCGCGGACTGACGGAAACCAAATAAAACAGCCCCAGAAAAAGAGAGGAATTTGTACCCATGAAACGCGAACTGGAACCTTACCAGCTGATCGAACGAAGCATCATCAAAAAGTACCGCAAAGAGCTCTGGACCCCGTTCATTGTCGCCGTCAAGCGCTATGAGCTCATCCAGGCAAATGATAAGATCGCCGTCTGCATCTCGGGCGGCAAGGACTCCATGCTGATGGCCAAGCTGATGCAGGAGCTGCAGAAGCACAGCGATGTCCCCTTTGAACTGGTTTTCCTGGTAATGGACCCCGGCTACAACGAGATCAACCGCCAGAAGATCGAGTCCAACGCCGAGCTGCTCCACATTCCGGTGACGATTTTTGAGAGCAATATTTTCTCGGTGGCAAACAACACCGATAAAAACCCCTGCTACCTCTGCGCCCGGATGCGCCGGGGCCACCTGTACAGCAAGGCCAAGGAGCTGGGCTGCAATAAAATCGCGCTGGGCCACCACTTCAATGACGTGATCGAAACGACCGTCATGAGCATGTTCTACGGTTCCCAGCTGCAGGCCATGCCCCCCATGCTCCACAGCACCAGTTTTCCCGGCATGACCCTGATCCGCCCGATGTACTGCATCCGGGAAGAAGATATTCTGGCCTGGAAGCGCTACAATGACCTGGAATTCATCCAGTGCGCCTGCCGCTTTACCGAGAACTGCACCATGTGCGACAACGGTGGCGGCGGCTCCAAGCGGCAGGAGGTCAAGATCCTGCTCCGCCGCCTCAAGCGCGACAATCCCAACATTGAAAACAGCATCTTCCGCAGCATCCACGCCGTGGCGCTGGATACCATGCCCGGCTACAAATCCGAGGGCGTGGAGCACAGCTTCCTGGAACGGTTCCATGCGATGGAAAAATAATCATGGCAATGAAAAATCCCCCTCAGCAATGCTGAGAGGGATTTTTTCATGCCACCGGCGGGGCTTGAACCCGCACTCTGTTTCCAGAAAGGGATTTTAAGTCCCTCGTGTCTGCCAATTTCACCACAGTGGCACAGAAAAGAGCTGCCGATTTACGACAGCTCTTATAATACAATAGAAACCGTTCTTTGTCAAGAACTGCTCTTAGACTTTGCCGCCGTGCAGCTCCGCGTACATGCGGGAGCGGCACTCTGCCACAGCCGGGGTCATGTTGACATAGTGCTTGTGAGGGCACTCAATGCGCAGCTCGGTTTCCCAGGTCTCCTCGGTGAGCTGCTGGGCAATGTAAGCTTTCTTCTCCGCGATGGAGGGCAGCTCAATGGCCAGCTCGCCGTTCAGGATATGGGGCACCAGCAGCTGTTTGACCCTGGTGGGGGTGATGGTGATGGTGCGCTCGATGGCATCCGGGTCCAGGTTGACCATCGTCACGGGCTTGCCGGCCTCAATGACCTCGCCATCCATGGCGATCAGGTCGCACTGTGCCTGGCCGTTCTCATCGTAGAGTCGCCAGGGCATCTTCTTGCCGGGGATGATGGCCTTACTGGCGGAATCAGAGCACTTCATCTTGGGCTGATAACTGCCATCCGCCTGCTTGACGGCCACCAGCTTGTACACGCCGCCGAACACGGGGTCGGAAGCCGAGGTGATCAGGTTTTCGCCCACGCCGTAAGAATCAAAGTGGGCGTGCTCATACAGCTCCATGTTGGCGATCTTTTTCTCATCCAGACCGTTGGAAGCTACCAGCTTGATATAGGGCTTGCCAGCCGCGTCCAGCGCCTTGCGCAGCCGCTTGGAGCCGCGGGCCAGGTCGCCGGAATCGATGCGGGCGCTCTTGACACGGCGGTTGGGGTCATTGGGATATTTCTCAATGAGGTAGTCGTCCAGCTTGATGAGGTTGGGCAGACCGCTCTCCATAATGTTGTAGGTGTCCAGCAGCAGGCTGACAGAATCCGGGTAGGTATCCGCAAAAGCCTTGAACGCGTCAAACTCCGTCGGGAAGAACTCGATGAAGCTGTGTGCCACGGTGCCCACGGCCTTGACATCCGAACCATACTTCATCTCGGCCAGACAGTTGGCCGTGCCAATGCAGCCGCCCAGAACCGCCGCATAAGCGCCATCGTTGCCGGCGCTCTCGCCCTGTGCACGGCGGGTGCCGAATTCCATCACGCTGCGGGGGGTGTGAGTGTTCAGGCCCACCACGCGGGTGGCCTTGGTGGTGATGAGGCTGTGGAAGTTCATGGTCTGCAGCAGGTAGGTCTCAATGAGGATGGCACCCACCAGGTCGCACTCAATGCGGACCATCTGGACATGGGGGTAGCAGACCGTGCCCTCGGGCAGGGCGTACATATCGCCTTTCCAGCGGTAGGTGCGCAGGTAATTGCAGAATTCCTCGCTCATGCCCTTGGTGCGCAGCCACTGGATGTCCTGCTCATTGAAGTGGTAGTTGAGCAGGAAGCGGGTCAGCTTGCGCTGGCCGGCGCTGATGGAATAGCCCATGTTGTCCGGGTTCTTGCGGAAGAACATATCGAACACGAGGGTAGTATCCTTGAAGCCGTTCAAAAACAGGCAGTTGGCCATCGTGAACTCATAAAAATCCACGACCATTGCGGGGTTATCATAATCTTCGTCCGGAATGTACGGAACAACTTTGATCTCTTCCATGGGGGTTTCCTCTCTTTTTTCTCCATCCGGCAGGATACCGCGCGGTCCTGCCGCCTGAAAAACTTCCCGGGACGCCGCGCAGAGGGCTGGCCGGGCGTGTGATCTGCCCTGTCATGACAGGGTGTTGGTAACACTATAGCATGGTTTTTGGCCCGGTGCAAGGCCTTTTGTAAAAAAGGGACTGTGGTTCGGTAAAATCTTTTTGCTGTCACAGCCAGAAGATACAAAAAAGCTGCCCGGCGGCAGTGTGCCAGGCAGCTTTGCGTCTTTCAAATTTTATCAGCCGTTGATGATGTTGGGGGTGGCGTTCTTCAGCATAACGTCATGGCTGCCGCCCTCCACGATGGAGGTGGAGGAAACGACGGTCAGCTTGGCTTTCTGCTGCAGCTCGGGGATGGAGAGGGCACCGCAGTTGCACATGGTGCTCTTGACCTTGTACAGGGTGGTCTGGACACCGTCAGCCAGCGGGCCGGCATACGGAACATAGCTGTCCACGCCCTCTTCAAAGCTCAGCTTGGTGGAGCCGCCCAGGTCATAGCGCTGCCAGTTGCGGGCACGGTTGGAACCCTCGCCCCAGTACTCTTTCATATACTGGCCGTTGATGCGGACCTTGTTCGTGGGGCTCTCGTCGAAGCGGGCAAAGTAGCGGCCCAGCATGACGAAGTCCGCGCCCATGGCCAGAGCCAGAGTGATGTGGTAATCGTGGACGATGCCGCCATCGGAGCAGATGGGCACATAGATGCCGGTCTCCTTGAAGTACTCGTCACGGGCCTTGGCGACCTCGATGACAGCAGTGGCCTGGCCGCGGCCAATGCCCTTGGTCTCGCGGGTGATGCAGATGGAGCCGCCGCCAATGCCGATCTTGACAAAGTCCGCACCGGCCTTGGCCAGGAAGCGGAAGCCCTCGGCGTCCACGACATTGCCTGCACCGACTTTCACGGTGTCGCCGTAGTGCTCACGGATCCAGCCGATGGTGCGGCTCTGCCACTCGGAGTAGCCCTCGGAGGAGTCGATGCAGAGGACGTCCACACCGGCCTCAACCAGTGCGGGCACGCGCTCGGCATAATCGCGGGTGTTGATGCCAGCGCCGACCACATAGCTCTTGTTGGCATCCAGCAGCTCGTTGGCGTTCTTCTTGTGGGAATCGTAGTCCTTGCGGAAGACCATATACACCAGGTTGCCCTCAGCGTCCACCAGCGGCAGGGTGTTGATCTTGTTATCCCAGATGATGTTGTTGCAGTCGTGCAGAGAGGTGTTCTCCGGAGCAGTGACCAGCTTCTCGATGGGGGTCATGAACGTGGTGACGGAGGCGTCATCGGGGGTGTGGTTGACGCGGTAATCACGAGAAGCCACAATGCCCAGCAGCTTGCCGTTGGGGGTGCCGTCGGCGGTGATGGCGATGGTGGAGTGGCCGGTGCGGGCTTTCAGCTCCAGCACGTCGTGCAGGGTGGCAGTGGGAGCCAGGTTGGAGTCGGAGACGACATAACCGGCCTTGTAGCTCTTGACACGGCGGACCATGGCAGCCTCGTTCTCAATGCTCTGAGAGCCGTAAATAAACGAAACACCGCCCTGGCGTGCCAGTGCAATGGCCAGCTTATCGCCGGAGACAGACTGCATGATGGCGCTGATCATGGGGATATTCATTTCCAGCGGGCACTTCTCCTCGCCCTTGCGGTACTTGACCAGCGGGGTCTTCAGGCTGACAGCCGTAGGAATGTTTTCTGCGGAGGAATAGCCCGGCACCAGCAGGTACTCGCCAAAGGTGCGGGAAGGTTCTTCGTAAAAATAAGCCATATTCTAAATCTCCTTTTTCTCTCATTGCAGCCCGTCAGGACAACAAATCCTTTTCACTTACAAAGCTTGTAACATGCTCAAAATGATTGTCTATATCATATCACAAAAGCCCGGCAAATACAAAACAAACTTTATAAAACCAAGCCAGAGAAAAACAGACATTTTGTATAGAGAATTTGCCGCAAAGTCACACTTTATTTTGGAAATGCTGGCCGATCTCTTAAATTCAGGGTGCAAAAAAGCTCATCCCTGTTTCAGGATGAGCTTTTTTGCACACGAAGCGAGATACCGCCTGTGCGGTGCGGGGGACTGTCAGCTGTGAAGGAGAACAGCCGGAGGAGGAAGCGCCCGACACCCGGTATCTCTTTAAAAACAAGAAGAAAAAGATTTCATGAACCAGAAAGGCGTCGCATTCCTTTCTGTAACTATATTGTAACTCTTTGCGTCGGATTTTGCAAGAGCTTTTTGTAATTTTTCTGTAATTTCTTTTTTATTTTTTGTAATCCGTTCCGGTTTATGCTTCCGGTGCCGCAAATTCCAGGTAGCACTCAAAAGCGGCGTGCTCTTCCCTGCGGCCCACCACATACCAGCCCTGCTCCACCGGGGCATAAAAGACCGCCATCTTCTCCCCCATCGGCACCTCGCGGTGATACTTGATAGAGAAAAATTTCAGCTCCCGCGTCCGCCACACTTCCAGCGGGATGGCGTCGCAGGCAATGTCCAGATAGAGCGCGTTGTTGATGTGTCCGTTCAGATCGCACAGGGAGTAATGGGCTACCCACTCCCCCGCGGGCTGCAAGTCCTTGCTCTTGTGCACCAGCTGAGGCAGCTCCTCGGGCAGTTCTTCGTTCTGGAAGCCCTCGGTCTCCCAGCCGGGGGCTCGCCGGATGCGCTCCGTGTCCGTATCCACCAGCATCCAGCGGCAATCCACCAGCGCCAGACGGTTTCCCTCCGTGTCGGTCAGGATGGTCAGGCGCTTCATGGAACCTTTTTTGAACACCTCACAGGCCGTGGTCAGGGTGAATTTTTCTGCCCGCATGGGACGCCGGGTGATCTGCACCGCCGTTTTTGCCACCAGAAAGGCACTGTGATGCTCCGTGAAGAACTGGCGGTCCATGCCGTAAGCCCGGGCATGGTCGGCGGAGACCTGCTCCACATACCGCAGCAGGGCGCTGGGCTTGAGCTGGCGGCGGAAATCGCTGTCACCATCCAGCGCGGTCATGGTCTCTGAATATTCTCTGCGTTCCATTGGTTTTCCTTTCTCTTTGCAAAACCCGAAAACAGGCTGCGCTTTTTGCAGCGCAGCCTGTAAAAATAGGGGTCTTTGAATCAGTACATGTTGCGGCTGCGGCGGCGGACCTTGCGCCAGATATTGAAGCAGGCCAGTGCCACCATAGCCGTGAGCAGCAGCAGGAACAGATAGCCGCTGCCGCCCTCGTTGTAGCTCTTCATCTCGCTCCACTTGACGTCCAGCTCATTGTTGACTTCGTCACTGAGGGCGGTGAAGACTTTCTCCTTGGCCTCGATCTCATCCGGCGGGAACGCGATCTCGCTGTCCGCCAGATCTTCGTCCAGGATCTCGCGCACGGACTCCATAGGGGTAGTATACCCAATATACTCCGCATTTTCCTTGCCAACGTCCGGTTCGCACATAAAGTTGATGAACATTTCAGCCGCTTCCTTGTGCTCGCTGGTCGCGGGGATGCACATGCTGTCCACAGAAAGCACGCTGCCCTCCTCCGGGAAGACCCAGGCCAGATCCGGGTTGTCGTCGATCATGGTGATGGCGTCGCCGGAGTAATAGACACCGATGGCTGCCTCGCCGCCGATCATCTTATCAAAGATCTCGTCCATGACGTAGGCCTGCACCAGCGGCTTCTGCGCCTTGAGCTCTTCCACCACCTCGTCCACCTCTTCCGGGGTGGCGGGGTTGATGCTGTGGCTGCTCTTGAATGCAGCGATGGCATAGGCGTCGCGGCTGTTGTTGAACATCAGAATGTTGCCCGCATACTGTTCGTCCCACAGGTCTGCCCAGCAGGTGGGGGCTTCGTCTACCATGGTAGTGTTGTAGATGATGCCGGTGGTGCACAGCATATAGGGCACGGTGTAGGCGTTCTGCGGGTCGTAATCCGGGTTGCGGTAGCCTGCATCGATCTTTTGGAAATTGGGGATATTGTCGTAGTCAAGGGGTGCAAGCATTCCCTCGTTGATCATCTTTGCCACCATGTAGTCGGAGGGGATGATCACATCGTAGTTGGCTGCGCCGGACTTGAGCTTGGCGTACAGGGACTCGTTGGAGTCGAAGGTGGTGTAGTTCACCTTGATGCCGGTCAGCTTTTCAAAGGCGGCCACCACGTCCACACTGTCATCCGAGCCGTTGGAGATGTACTCGCCCCAGTTGTAGACGTTCAGGGTGACGTTCTGCCCCTTGAAGCGGGTCCAGTCGTAAGCGTCCGACACCGAGACGTCCTCAGTGACCTCAATGGTACCGGCGGCAAACACCGGCAATGCGGCGCACAGCGCCACAGCCAGCGTCAGCAGCAATGCAACAATGCGTTTCATCATGCGCCCTCCCCTCGCAGCGTTTTCTGATCCTTGCGGTAGCTGCGGCTCTCCATGGCATTGGACACCAGAATGACGCTGAGGATGACCACGAACATGATGGTGGACAGCGCGTAGATCTCTGGGCTGACCTTTTTGCGGGTCATGGAGTAGATGGCAATGGGCAGGGTCTCTACCGTGCCGCAGTTAAAGTAGGAGATCATAAAGTCATCAATGGAGTAGGTCAGGCAGATGAGGAAGGCCGACAGGATGGCGGG
>OLNS01001684.1_pt1 | contig 16136 bp, 9 predicted proteins | sample 1673031 | NCBI WGS metagenome assembly OLNS01 (sample SAMEA3136748, study PRJEB25190) | human gut metagenome | biome: human gut; feature: human-associated habitat; material: faeces | place: Austria | collected 2013
GTCCAGATAATCTTGAATTAGCATTGGCAAAACTGCCTGTTTTGGGTTAGAATAAGTACGTGTTATTTTTTTCATTGCAGATTAATTTTAACACAAAAAGAAGGACCTTGGAGTCATTATGAATCCTTGGTCCTTTTTTTTATAGGCTATATTTTTTCACAGCCCCATCCCTATTGTTTTCCTGCTCATGATCAATATGAAGCCAAAAGTCATCTATGCTGCATTTTGTTATTGTGGATGATATCGGGTAAATATCCTCTGTCTCCATATTCATGAGCACATCACAATGATAAGTCCAGTCTTTTTCAAATCCAGTAGGCCAAAGTGCATCCGCAACTTTTTTGAAGCATTCCTGACAAAGCTGAGCAGATACTCTCTCAGGATCTAATATTGAGTTATCTCCATAAGTTAGTGTAACCGTTGCAGTATGCCGGATCGGATCACTTGCCACCATCCAGCTGCATTCATTCGCTCCATGCGTATTGATATTCGTGCTAAATCCGCTTGGTTCTTCTTCAATCCTTCCTCTGTCGTCATATTCATATACATTGGTGTCTGCAATATTCCATGTATTCAGGCAGACCAGCGCAATGCATCCATCCTTTTTATAATAATCAAAAATTCCGGGACGATTGGAACCACATAAAAAGCAGTTATCCTTGTCCGTCATTGAAACAACGTCTTCATTCTCCACCCTCGAAATTTCCTGATCTAATGTTTCAATCTCAGGTTCAGTCATGACCGTTCCTGATTCACATCCACATAACAGCATACCACCGATAAATATAGGCAGAAATTTAAGAATACTCATACTGCACCCCTGTTTACTGTATGGGATAACTGAATAGTTAGGCATTATTCAGTGAATTACTATTTACAGCCTCATTATATATAATAGCCCTATAAAAGTAAAGGAGATGAGCCTGTGGACTACGGAAGGTTAGAACTGAATATTGACCGCATTCTGAAGGAGAGAGGCATCTCCAAAAATCAGATATGTCGGGATTTGGATATACCAAGAACCAACTTTAACAGATACTGCAACAACAATTTTCATCGTCTGGATGCCGGCCTGATCTGCAAATTATGCCACTATCTGGATATTGAAGTCGGTGAACTGATCACATATAAGAGGGCAGACTAAACGGCATCTGACCGCGATACTCATTCTTACAATCAACTTCAAGACATTTTCTTTCTGTCCTTTATCTTCCACTCACGACAAACTGGGGCATGTCATGGTTAACCTCTGCCTGATAGTACCCGCTGATTGTACTGGGTGCATTGAACAACGCAGCCAGCAGATATTTTTTGATATTGTGAACTTTTGTGGTGTTCGTCCCCATACAATCCATGGCATATTGAACATGAGCACTGGTCAGTTTCAGAAATTTACTTCTGACCAGTTCTGCCGGATACTCGTTTGATGCAACAACAACAGTTTTATTTTTACAAAGCACCGTTTCCAGAATCAGGTCAAAGATACCTTCCAGCAATTCCCTGTCATACGGATATCTCTCAAGCAGGATTTCAAAATCCAGATTTTCCCTGATAAGTTCTGTGTATGCTTCCACTTCTGATCCCATCCCATCATTTCCTGATACGATATGATTAGATTCAGATTTACTTAACTCAGTATTATTTATATTAGTCTTATTAGTGTGTAATTTTTTCACTTCTTGATGTGTAAATTCTTCACTTCTTGACATGTCATTTTTACACTTCAAGACGTGTAAATTCTTCACTTCTGAAATTGCTGTTTTTTCATCAGAAGTGTAATTTTTACATTTCTGGAAATCCTGTATCACGAATTGTTTCAAATAGATCATGGTTGGTTTGCCCTGTCCCTGACGCTTCTTTTCTATCAAACCAATTCCGGCATCTGTATCCAATTCTTTCATAATGGATATCGCCTTTTTGTTGCTACATCCAAGAGCTTCCATAATGTCATCCAATGAATAATATATGTACGCACGTCCTTCCTCGTCCAGCCATTGGTTTTTCATGGATAATGACATCCGATCCAGCATCAACCCGTATAACACCTTAGCCTCCACTGATATTTTTTTGAAATACTCTTCTGTAAATAAGAGCTTTGGTATTTTATAAAATGAATACTGCTCTGCTTCCCTGCCATAAAAATATGAGAGCGTTATTCTGTCCTTCATCCTGTTCTCCTTCCTGTTCCAGAAGTGCGTTTTTTACACTTCTGGAACATGTTGTCTATATTATTATTCCTGCGCCTGCTGTGTGCTCCACTGCTCCAACAATTGAATAATTACATTCTCACGATCCTTTGCGGAGTAGTGTGGTGGGAAATACTTATCAAGCTTCTTCTCTGATAAAGATACCTTTGCCGCTGTGCTCTTCTTTGGGAGTGCTTCATTTAATATGGTAATTATCATGTGCTGTGAGGCATTGGATAAATTTGAATGATTCTTTAATGCTTCAACCTGCACTGGTTTTAAGAAACCATTTTCCTTGAAATATTCATACACCCATTTTTGTACCTGCACATCTAAGTAAGATAAATCTACTGCTATGACCAAACCTAATTTTTTATTATCTATACACTCCAACAATTCCGGAATTAGTTCTGTAAGCCTAATATATCTTTGTATGCTTCTTGCACTATCACCTACTTGCAATGCCAATTCTTGATCTGATCTTAAATGTGTGCCATTGTGGCACGCATTTTCTTTTGTAGGTCTTCCGGCTGTTCTCTTCATCGCTTCAAGCTTCATTTTATACGCAAAGGCTTTTTCACTTGGCATTATCTCTTCCCTTTGAATATTTGCATCCACCATTTTTATAATGGCTTCATCATCTGACATTTCCTTTACAATAGCCGGAATCTTGCTAAGGCCAACGATACCAGCTGCATGCAATCTGCGGTGTCCGGATATCATTTCATAATCACCATTTTTATCTGGTCTCACAATTACCGGATTTAATATGCCATTCTCCCTGATACTTTCAACCAACATATCCATTCTTTCATCATCCAGCACTTTGAACGGATGATTTGGAAATGCATGGATTCTTCCAAGTTCTATTTCCTGTGTGCCGGCAATCTCCGGTACTCCCAGTAATTCATCAACTGTCTGTAATTTTATTTTTCCTGCAACTCTTCCTGCCATGTTCACTCTGCCTCCTTTAATACCTCTTTTGTTAATGCCATATAGGCAAATGCCGCTTTTCCTTTTGGATCATATGAATAAATACTTCCACCCTCAACACTGACTTCTGATACCCTGACTGACATTGGAATTCCTGTTGCAAACACCTTAATTGATGCAGAATATGTATCATATACCATTAGGGAAATATCCCTGGCATAATTCGTTCTGTTATCTACCATAGTAAGAAGAATTCCCTCTATTCTAAGCTTTGGATTCAGCTGCTTCTTAACCCTTCCAATTGTTTTAATCAATTGTTGCAATCCTTTAACCGGAAGATATGCTGCCTGCACAGGGATCAATACGGAATCTGCACAAGCCAACGCGTTAATAGTCATCATTCCAAGAGATGGCATACAATCTATAATGATAAAATCATAAAATTCCCTTAATCTCTCAACAAGTGACCTCATAATCAGTTTCCTGCTCATTTCGTTTACCAAAGATACCTCAATCGCTGATAATTCTATATTGGCCGGTATCAGATCCACACCTTCCTTATGATGAAGGATTGTTTTTTCCATGTTCAGTTTTTCATCATTCACAATATTTAGCATCAGCGTTGCAAGAGAATACTCCATTTCATCCGGTTCCTCATACCCTAAACTAATTGTGAGACTGCCCTGCGGATCTGCATCTATCAGAAGAACCTTTTTTCCTTCCTGTGCCAGTCCGATTCCTAAATTCACGCACGATACCGTTTTCCCAACTCCACCTTTTTGATTTGATACTGCTATGACCTTACACATATTCTGTTCCTCCTGTCCTTAAATCCAGTTACTGTTTCTCCATGATTTCAATATTTCTAATATCTCTCTTCGCATCTGTTCTGATGTATAAGTTGATGGGAAGAAACGGTATAACTGCTCATTTTTAAATATCACCCTATCAGTTTTCTTCTGCTTAACCTCTCCAAGAATCCCTTCTATTTCTGCTTCTGTCAGCTTTCCGGATTCACTCAGTTTTTTCATCCGGATGGCTTGTGAAAGTGATGGTGTGCATTGGGTAGAATCAATTGCATTCATTATTTCCTGCTGTTCTTTCTTTTTTAAGTAGGACAACTGTACTGCTGGGGTAAATCCCATTGTTCCATCATCCACTTTATCCAACAATGCCGGTATCAATTCTGTTATTTTGATATAACGCTGCACCTGCTTCGCACTGTCACCACAAAGTTCTCCGATTACGTCAATACTCCTCTTTCCTGTATTGTGGTCAACTTGACTACAATTCTTTCTGCCTGCCTTTTTTTTTGATTGCATCATATTTCATCTTATAGGCATAGGCCTTTTCACTTGGTGTAATCTGCTCTCTCTGCAAATTGGAATCGACCATGATCACGACTGCTTCATCATCTTGCAACATACGAATGATTACTGGGATTTTCTTATATCCCAGCTTCTCAGCCGCATATTTTCTTCTGTGGCCAGAAATAATTTCGTAGTAGCCTTCAATCTTTGGACGAACAATCAATGGATTCAGTACACCATACTTTTTTATGCTGTCCTGCAGCTCAATCATCTGACTGTCTCCGATCACTTTAAATGGATGATTTGGAAATGCTCTTAATCGTTCCATTTCAATCTCAACAACTTTTTCATCCGGATCTCTTACATCCGTTTTTTTATCCATAAGCTATCCTCCTCTAAAATATCTGTAACGAAAAAAATCCGCCCAGAATAGATTCTTAATCTAACCTGAGCGGATAGATCCGTCAGGCCAGTTTTGTTCAGGCAAGAAAACCATATTTACATTCATTGACACCCCAATCCTTATCCTACGCTGTAGTTATCTCCGTTCGGTGCCAGGATTGAATTATTGCATTGGTGCCCGTTAAGAAATTTCGGTGCTCAATATCTGCGTTTAAGTGTTCTCTCGGTGCTCACGAGCACCGGAAAAAAGAAAAAGCAGCAATGAGCTTTTACGATCATTGCTGCAAAAAATGCACGTTCCCAGGGGGAATCGAACCCTCAACTAGTGCTTAGGAGTTCGAGTCACCTTAGTTCCCACATGTCACCTGATGTCAACCAACGTCAGTATTTATCAGGAAAGTAGGCACTTGATTGGAAATCCTTGTCAATATAAATTAACAGATATAATCCCATTTTTGATATTCTCTGTTAGCAGTTTGTTAGCAATGCTAACGTATGGGATTAACTAATGTGTGCATCAAAATTCATAAACATGACCATCATTCCCCTGTTACTGACGGTAATGACTGATCAATATTTCTATTAGATTACTTACATTATATCGTGTGGTAGGTCGGTTGTCGATAAGTTTTTGACCTTTTTTCCTATCTCAAAAGTCAGGTAACTTACCCACACTTTATCTTCCAGCTATAATTTTTTCTTCACGCTCTCGCTCCTTCACATATTTCCAGAATGCTTCCAACGATTCCTCGGCACTCATATCCGGTTCTGGTAATGGCTCCAGTTCATCCAGTCTTTTCAATAATCTTATCACTTCCTCTGCGTCAAACTGATCATCCTCAGCCTCCATTGTGTAATAATCAAGTCTGTCATTCAGCAATCTGATTTCCTTACTCTTACTCATGCTTAAAATCTCCCTTCACTGTATACGTGACAGTTTTCGACAAAATCTTACAAATTTTTTGAAATTATTTTCTATCATTTTTGACGCAAATAAGCGGCATACGTCTCTTTATCAAGACATACACCGCTTGTCATGTTTATACTGTTACACTCTTTGCCAGTACGCTCCCACATTCCCACTTTTATTCAATTACTATGTCAGATACTTATTCTTCCTCAGAACCACTCTTTTTTCTTACATAGAATACGGCTCCAAAAACAATCAGTATAATACAGATACCTATAATAATGATTATCGTATTATTCCATGCATATTTTGAAGTGCTGTCATCTGTCTTAGGTGCAGGAATGGTTTCATCAGATTTGTTGTCTGCCTGACCGTTATCACTCATAATCTTGGCATCAACAACAATCGTGTAATCTGATGCACGGGTAAATACAAGTTCCACATTTCCATCCGGATCAATCTGTCCGGCGCTGATAAATTCCAGTTCTCCGGTCTGTTCATTGTAGTAGAACAGGTTCGCATACAGTCCTGCATTCTTTGATTCCATGTTGACGGTCAGTGTGGCTGTAAATCCAAACTCTCCGTCATAAGCAAGAGTCAGATTCAAGGAAGAATGTTCCCCGGTCACGTTATTGATCACATCCACAGGAATGGATTTTCCGGCGTCGGCTCCGACTGTCACATCAAAATCAATATCTCCAGCTGCATCAGTAATATCCTTTCCATAAATCTTCCAGGAAAGACCATTTCCCATATCCAGAACAAGTGTTGTATCTTTGCCCTTGATACTGTCAATTACATCTTTCGGTACTACCGTCGTTCCATTCATGACAACTGTTACTGTATCGCCTGACTTAGCTTCTTCAAGCTGTGGCTTGATAACATCCCAGCCTTCCTTGCCGCTGTCGTCCTTGATGTATGGCTTAATTGAATCTCCTTTTTCCTTACCATTATCCGTATCAGGCTGTGGCTTCTGATTCTGATTACCATTGTCTGTGCCAGACTGCGGTTTCTGGTTTTGGCTGCCATTATCCTTGTTGCTGTCATCGGACTTAATCTTAGCGATCGGCTGTGTGTAACTGTGTCCGCACTTGGAGCAGGTGTAGGTCATGATGCCTTCCTCTGTTGTCGTTGCAGCCTTCGTCACTTTTGATACATAGCTGTGTCCTGTTGCCGGAATATTCTCCGTGTAGCTGTTTCCACAAGAACAGGTATACGTCCTTACCCCTGCCTCTGTACAGGTTGCTTCCTTCGTAATGCTTCCCGTATAGTTGTGAGTGTGCTTTTCCTCCGGCAGCTTCGGAATGCTCTCTGTGTAGCTGCTGTTGCATCTGGTGCAGGTGTAGGTTCTGATGCCTTCCTCTGTTGTCGTTGGCTGCTTTGTCACGGTTGCTTTATAATCATGTCCCAATGCTGCCAGCTCTTTTCCGGTACTCAGAAGTTTATCACAGTCCGTACAATAGGTATCTCCTGCGTATCCGGTCTGCGTACAGGTTGCTTCCCGCTGATTCCGTATTTCAGTATGTGTGTGATCACATTCGCTTCTTGTAATCGTAATGCTTACACTTTCTGTCTCGTAGTTGCCCTTGTCAGTTCCTGTATAAATTGCATTCGCTGTCACTGCCACACCATCTGCAAGTGCCGTGTCCTTATCAGCCTCCTGCCAGTTCCATCCATCCGGAAGCGTAATATCGCCAACCTTCTTTGTGCTGTGCGCCGGAGCCATTTCAGCTTGCGGCATGTTCGGTGCCTGAGCTGCCTTATTTACAGTAATTGTAAGCTTTGTATCAACAGCATTATAATTATCCTTGTCTGATGGTGTAAATGTTACATCATACTCTGTCTTTTTGCTGTCTGCTGCTGTAGGCGTGCTGCTGCTGTTCTTCCATGCAAATGTTCCTGTGATTTCAGTTCCATCTGCTGTCTGATAAGTTGCTTTTCCTCCGGTCAGGGTACTGTCTGAAAGTTTCTGTCCGTAGGTAAGTGCGCCTGCTGTCGGCTTCTCTGCAATTACCGGTGTTGCCTTAGTTACTTTAACAGTTATTGTTCTGGTTACTGTATTGTAGTTGTCAGCGTCATCAGGTGTGAATACTGCCTGATAGCCTTTGTTGTTTACAGTCGGAATGATATTCGTTCCTGTAAAGCTCCATGTTCCGGCAAGTGATTTGCCATCTGCTCCGGTCACACTGCCGCCTGTCATATCAGAATCAGCAAGTGCAACAGCAGGATTGTATTCACGCTCTGCTACAGTTGGAACTGTTACTACTGCCGGTGTTGCCCTGGCTACTGTAATAGCCGCTGTTCCGGTAAGTTCCTCGTAATGTTTGCTGTCAGCAGGCTTGAATACCCAGCCCGCCTGTGTGGTTCCGGCAGTCGGTATGCAATCCGGATCAGCCCATTTGAGTGTTCCCTTTACTTCGGTGTCTGTATCTGCTTCCACAAAGGTAACACTGCTAAAGCTAAGCTTAGAAAGCTTTTCTCCATATGTAAGTGCATTGCTTCCATTTACAGATACTGTATTTCCGCTCTTTAATGTAACAAGCTTCTTATCCGTAATCTTGATGGTCAGTACATAACGAGCCACATTATAGTTCTCCATTGAAGCCAATACTGTTATTGTAGCTGTAGCTCCAACCTGAGATTCATCTGCCTCTTTCACTTTATAGGTCAGGTTTCCGTCTTGATCTACTGCTACATCACTCAAAAGCTGCTCGTTATACGTATTTGTTAATGCGTATGCTGTAGTTCCCCTATCTGTCGGGAGCTTTCCTGCAATATTCACACCGATTGTCTTGCCGTCTGAACCGGCTGAATATGCATAACTCCTTTCCTCACCAGCTATGGTCGGCTCAGCTGCTTTGTTAATCGTAAATACGACCGGATCACTTGCAAGTCCTGCATAGTTATCTGTCTCTGCAACATAAGCCTTTACGGCATAGATTCCTGCATTTACAGGTATGGCATCTGTATATGCAGATGCATCCGAAGGTGCCTTATATGCAGTACCATCTGAAGCTGCTGTTGCATACTTATAAGTTACTGTACCGAATTTTGCTGTTGCATTTGGTTCTGGTGTCTCATCCTTCGCATAAGTATAATCAGAACAGCTAAGTTCTGTAGTAAAACTATTAGCTGCCTGTTTTACTGTAAGAATACCACTCTTGCCATCTGAACCGTTTCCAATAAAGGATACTTCATAATTGGCACTATTAGAGGTTCCTGTAATTGCATAGGTTCCAACATCTGAATTGTCTTTCGCAGTAGTTGATAAGCTGATGTCAAGTGCTTCTTCGGTATCATCTGCTACCAAAACATTGTCTGGGTAGGCATCACCTGAGGCAAGACTCCATGTAAGTGCAGGGTTTGTCTCTCCATAGAATTTTTCTTTATCAGCAATCACTACGGTAATCTGCTTCTTAGAAACTACCGGTGTCACTTCACAAGTTACAGAATCATAAGTATCTGCATCACTTCCTGTAGGTGTAAAGACAAGCGTATATTTCTCACTTGTACCGACTGTCGGAAGCTTATCTGCATCCTCAGCTGCCAGAGTCCATGTACCCTCAACCTTCGTGTCACTGTTTAGTCCTGCTGTCACAACTGCCTTTGTCATATCTGCCTTTTCAAACATGGCAGATACCGTATTACCATAAGTACCGGAAAGAACCGGTGCAGTCTTTACATACGGAGTCGGCTTTGCAGTGGTAAATTCAATAGCAGGCTTTGTTAATGCCGTTATATTGCCTGCCTTGTCAATGGCTGCTATCCAGACTGCAGTTTTCTTACTTGGATACAATGGAAAATAAACGTCCGGCTTTCCAAAATTACCTATTTCAATTTTATTATCACCTTTTGTTCCTGTCGTTTTGAAGATTGAAGGTGTCCAACTCGCAACAAAGTTTTGGTTAGCATTACTATACTTAAGTCCCTCCGTACGAACTTCCCATTGTCCACAATAAAGATTTTCGTCCGGTTTAAAAATCCACCCATTGCGGGGCGCCCATTTTCCATCGTTTTCGACAGCGAACTGTGGGTACTTTGGCTCACCTTTCATATAATTTTCAATATCTCTTTTGCAGTCGTCGTAGGTGTAGTCAGTAACCCCGTCAAATACTCCTTCGGATACAAAGAACCACATCAGCGTTGCATCCTCGCTTAAATTAACCTTGAGTATCGCCTCTGTATCCTTCAGGGTACCGTCTTCTTTTTTCGGGTCAGCTATTTTTACTACAGGAGCCTGTGCATCCACCACAATGCCATCGGTACAGATATAATCACTCTGATTTCCCGCACCATCCACTGCATAGGCATAGACCACGTAATTTCCTTCGCTGCTCAGGCTGCCCGAAATGGTTGCGCCGTCTGATGATGGAAGAATAGTGCCTGTTCCTGCGGCTACTTCCGAAAACTTACCGCCTGCTGCCAACGCATCCAGTTCATCCTTTGTCTTTACTGATGCCAACGCCGTATCTGAAACCTTCTCAACATAATAGTAATACCTGGAAATGCCGCTGACCTCAGCCACATCGGCTTTCTTATCATTTGCCTGTATCTTAATATCCAGTGTTGCATCATTATAAAGATAGCCAAAGCTGATGGTGTTCAAAAGCGACCGGAACCAGTTTTCCTTAATCTGGATACCATAGCCATCCGCCACGCCATCCTTATCCGCCCAGGTCGGCGCACTCTTATCAATGCAGATGGTTACCACCACCGGCTCGGAAAGACAGCCCTTTGCCGTATCCTTTCCATAGAGCGTTACCGTATTTTTACCCTCCTGCGTGAAGGTATAGCCCGGATTTTCGCCTGCAACCGCCGCCTTAAGACCTTCATAAATCTCCACGCTGCCGTTTAGACAGGAGTCTGAAGCAGCAGCTTTACTGTTTCTGTATAAAATCTGAGATGCGTCATTTTTGTCATCAATCGCAAAGCTTACAGGCACATCCGCCCTGTACCATTTATCAGTGCCAGAAACTAACGTCTGCGCCAGCGTAAAGGCATACGGAATCTCAAAGCGTATCGCCGCATTTCCCGTATAATTGCCCTTGCCGGTAAGGTTAAGCTTTGCCGGCTTTGCATCTGTAGTGGGTCCGGTCGTGTCTTCCTCCGTTACCGTAAAGTCTGTGTCCTTTACCAGAACATAGCTGCCGCCATCCGCACCTGTAACGCCGCTGTCTGTCAGGAGCTTTTTAAGATCCGCAGCTTCCCAGTCAAGGTCATCAAAAGAATACGGCTTTCCGGTGTAGTAAGCACAGCCACTAAGCGAGGTAGAAGGAATTGATAACTTACTTAAATCTCTCGGCGTAATCTCCGCTGTCAGCGGTATCACAACAGACGGACAACTATTATTTTCCGCCATGACCATAATCGTAAAAGGATAGCTGCCTGCATTGGTAACCGTATAGGTATTTGCGTCCTCATACGCCTTTCCATCTGCCCCTTTGCAGGATATTTGCAGCGGAAATGTATCCATATACTCACTGTCAAATCCATCCGTTGCAAGCTTCTTACCCCGACAGGGCGCAATATAGCCTTCTGTTACCGGAATATGTGCATTCGCATCATACTTATCCGCTTTAAGCTTTACGCTTATCGCATCACTGTCAGCCAATGCCGTATGCGCCTTTCCATCATACTCTGTCGCAGCTGCCATAGCGCCTGTTACCTGCATCTCACCCTTTTTGATGGCAAACTTTACCTCAACCGTACCATAGTAAGCGCCGCGTCCGGTAATTATCGCTGTAGGCGCATCAGTTGACTCTTTATTTTCATTACATTTAATGTTGTTTTCATAGACTACCGTATAATCTGCGTTTGTAATGTCTGCATTGGCAGAGTCTGTGGAGTTCTGTGCCAGCTCTTTTCCAGATTTGTATTCTGGTCCGGTAAGCTTTACATCTCCATTTGCAGTTTTCAGTGTAATACCCGTCATTACCTGCGGATAGCCATCGTAAATACGTCCCTCCAGACCCTCAATTATCAGTCTGCTTTTCTTATAGGCTTCCGCAAGGTCAGTCCTTTTGCAGTTGCTGCAATAGCCATAGTCATCCTTCGTATGTGCCTTAAGGGTTACCTTGGAAGACGGCATCGTGAAGGAAAGGTCTGTCGTATCTATCGTTACTGCTTTGCCGCCATAAGGCTCATAAGAGCAGACCTCGCCCGTGACCTTAATTTTCTGGTCCGTCGTACCTCCATTGCTGTACAGTCCGTAGGTTACACCGTCCCTCTGTGTGACATTCGTGTCATTTTCTCCACCTGTAGGCAGAGCGATACCACTCAGCTCTATCGGAAACCATACCTTAAATGCGCCAGCTCCCTTCGTTATTTTGCTGGAAAAATCAGCAGAGTCATGATTACAGTAGATGCTGGCATCCAGATTACTTTCATCTCCCGTAAACGCATCAGGTATTTGTGCTCCCTTCTCTATAACTATCTCAGCCTTGCCAGAAGGAACCGTTACATTCTCTAGTCCAGCTACACCCTCGCCCAGCCGCAGTACAGCGGTATCACCAGGAAAGCTTATGTTTCCGACCACGTTTATATTTTCTATGGTAACATCCTGTCTCCCTGTCATAAACAGGTAGTTTCCCTTACCCGTCAAGGTATGTGGCTCATCACCCTCTGAACGCAGCGTTATCTCAGCCGGCAAATATACTTTATCGAGCATCTTGTTTATACTCTTACCTGCTATCGTATCCTTCAGCAGCAGGATTTCCAGCTTCTTCCATAACTTGTATTCTTCATTCTTTTGGTGCTCTTTCGATTCTTCCAGATAGAACATGGCTGCATCCCATGTCAGGAAATACATCGTTTTTGTCTCACCGCTATTTTTTTCTATCTGAAACTTTACAACGGCCTGAGATGTATCCTCCGGCGTGTCAGCGCGAAGCACTTCTACACTGCCCTGACTTCTATCCGTTCTGCTTATATCGGTCTTAATACCGGCTGAATAAAAAGCATAGCCTTCTGCCAGCGTATCCGCGATAGCATAACCATGTGCTTCATCAAGCAGAGAGTCGTCATTGTTTTCATCAAAATTGCTCAGAGCAATCTCTCCATACTTACCACCTGAAAGCATTACTTTTGCGCGTTTTATCTGGCTAAACTCTCTGTGGTCTATATGCAGAGCCTTTATCTTTGCAGTATCTCCGGATACGCTAAGGGTGGCACCTCCACATACCAGAACCTCTTCTCCCTCATACGTACCTCCGGTAATTGTACAGGAAATATCAGTATTGTGCATCTCACTAGCTTTTCCAATATAAATACTGTTGCTGTAATAACCATCTTTTAGCTTTGCAGCCGCACCATTCACAAACCTCAAGACACCCTTATAATTACCATTCTCTACCGTAAGCTTTGCTTTGTTCTGAATAGAAACTGGGGCGATCAGTGTTCCATTCTGTCCCGTGCCTGCGTCTTTAAAGACTGCCTCCACACCTTCGCCAGTGATATAAAGACCCTTTCCTGTAACGGTACAGCCATTGAGATCCATACAAAAGCTGACATTTTTTGTACCCCCATCTATTTTCCACTCGCTTCCTGTCTCAGAAATATTTTTCAGGATTTTCAACGTAATTTCAAGGTCTGCATCAGCAGCATCTACTGCATCTTTCATTGCAGCTATTGCTTTCGTAAGTGTTGCATAACGTTTTGTATTCCCACCTACCGTAACTTCCGCAACACCTTCTTCTACCGTAAAGACAGCCTTTTTGGAGGTCGCCGTATATTCACCGCAGGTCGCTACACAGTAGTATTGATAAGTGCCTGCCAAAAGTCCTGTAGGAATCCTGTAGGTTGCAGATGTTGCATCCTGCCCCGTTTGTTTTACTTTGGTTGTTGTCCCATTTATTGTTTTATCAGCATACCACTGGTAGGAGATACTGCCACTGCCAGATTCCGCTTTTACGGTTAGCTTCGGCGCCTCGGCAGCGGTATAGTTTTCCATCACAGTTTCCGCTCCGCTTGAAATCGTAGGATGCGTCGTGAAATAGAGCGGACTTTTAACAGCCGTTACCTTTCTCCCTTCTTCTGTCCACCTGGCTGTTAGGTCTGCATAGGTACCATCATCATACTTTAAGGTATAGCCGACCTTCAGAAGGTCCTGCAGGGTTTTCTTAGGATTATTAACCCAAATCGCATTGCCTGAGGCTTGGGCAGGGGTAAAGGTTCCCTCTGCAATCTGGCTGTTGTCGGGTAATCTAAGACGTCCATTAAAGGTTCCACCCTCAATGTTTACAGCTAACTTTTTATATTCGTTATCCATTATAATACGGTTGCCAGCATTCGCTGTTAAAGTAGCGCCTTTTTTAACTGTAATTTTAATGCTACTATTATCGTAAACACCGATGCAGCGAGAATCCTTGTTATTGTTTTCAATAACTGCGCCGCCGCCAATGATACAGTCGGAGCAGCTGCCCATAAACATAATAGCGCCATATTTAAGCTTAACGTTTCCGGTCACCTTCGTATTGGTAATTGTACAGGCGTTACTGTCACAAATAGTAATGACGCCTTCCTGACTACCATTACTTCCACTAATATTTGCTTCGTCAATGGTACAGGTCGCACCTCCCCACATCGCAACTGTGGAACCGGTTCCAGCATTTTTGATTGTGACATGCTCAATTTTCAGCACGCTATCTACAGTTATCAGTCCATCTCCTTTGAATCTATTTTGCCCATATTGATAGTTGCCTGTAATTGTTCCCTCATTCGAGCCGGACGAGGTAATTGTTATATTTGCTCTTTTAAAATATAAACGCGCATTGTCAGCCAGTTTCAATGTATGGCCATTCAAATCCAGCTCTATCTCTTTTGCCAAACCGGTACCAATGGTAAGCGCACTTGTTATGGAGGCATCATCATTCAACAGTTTAATGGAAACTTTTTCCAGGTTTGCGTTTCCATGCCCGCCAATCCATGTTGCAAGGTCCTGAGCGTTGTATTTTTTCTGTACAGTCCCGTCAGCTTTCATTTCTGTTACTTCAATCGTTCCATCAGCCAGCAGCGCAATCCCATATTCGCCTACGAGCACATAGATGGTCGGAAGCTCCACGTCTTTACCCAATACGAGCTGGTTGCCGTCTCCATCCTCATCCGGCAGTACCGGCGTGTAGGCATAGCAGAAGCCGTTTGACACTTCACTGCTGTCAAATTCTTCTGCGTCGCTCTCTTCCACATTCAGCTCCCACTTGATGTTTTCCAGACGGATTTTCTCCGTCGTTGTCTCTGTCTCAGAGGAAGCTGCTGCGTCAGAACTGCCTGTCGTCTTTACACTGTCTGCATTATCGGATGTAGATGCTGTGTCGGTTTTCTTTGCATTGTCTGCACCGTCGGATGTGGCTGCTGTGTCAGAGGCATCGTCCTTCTCTGCCGCGTGTACTATGAGTTTATGCGGCAGAAGGGCATCCGCCATCTGGCCAATAAGCGCACCAAAAGCAGAGGGTAGGTCGGCACGTGCCTGTGTATCCTCTGTATCAGAGCTGCTAGAGCCATTTGGGTTGTTTGATTTGTCAGAATTTCCAGAATCCTTTGATGTATCCGAATCCTTTGTATCTGCATTTCCATTGTCAGAAGTACCAGACTTATCGGAAGCATCCGCATTGCCGGAATCGCCATCCTTTTCATCTGAGGATGCTGTATCTTTCTTATCATCAGAGGACGCAGTATCTCCATTACTGTCATCCTTCTGCGCATCGTTCTTCTCTGTATCTCCCGTCTCGGAAGCATCTGCATTGCCGGAATCGCCATCCTTTTCATCTGAGGATGCTGTATCTTTCTTATCATCAGAGGACGCAGTATCTCCATTACTGTCATCCTTCTGCGCATCGTCTTTCTCTGTATCTCCCGTCTCGGAAGCATCTTCTTCATCGTCGGCTTCCTTTTCATCCGCCTGCGTGGTCTTTTCTACCGTAACGGTCAGGCTAGTCGGAAACTTGATGTCGCTCTCAAGCGCACCGATGGGCAGGGTCTGCTCCGTGATGTCCTTTGAAAGCTCCTCAAAGGAAACTATAGTCGTTTTACCTGTCTCACTTTCATCGGTCTTTGCAGAAACCGAGAGTGCGGACAGGTCTACAGTATTGGCAACCATCGCAACGGTCAAGCCCATCACAAGTATGCGCTTACGCAGCTCCCTCCACCTGATTTTTTCATGGGTCTGCTGCCAATCCTTCTCTGGCATGGTGTTTTTCTTTTTCATGTAAACTCCTCTCTTTTACCCTTTTCCCTGAAGCAGCCGGGATACTGCCTCCCGCAGCTGATATTCCGTCACAGGCTTTACCAAAAAGGTGTCCGCCTGCATCCTGCGGCTTTGGGGTTCAAACTCTGCCTGGTCGCTGATCCACAGGAGAGGGACATCCCTGCTGTACCCTCGTATGCTCATGCAGAAATTCA
>OLNS01001691.1_pt1 | contig 16078 bp, 12 predicted proteins | sample 1673031 | NCBI WGS metagenome assembly OLNS01 (sample SAMEA3136748, study PRJEB25190) | human gut metagenome | biome: human gut; feature: human-associated habitat; material: faeces | place: Austria | collected 2013
AGTGGGTCACCGATGTGACAGAGTTCAGTTTGTTTGGAGAGAAGCTCTATCTCTCTCCCATCCTTGATCTGTGCAGCAGCGATCTGGTCAGTTACACCATATCGGATCGTCCTGCACTCAGCATGGTAACCACCATGCTGGACGAGGCGTTTGCAAAGATCCCGGCCGAAACAAACCTGATTCTCCATTCTGACCAGGGCTGGCAGTACCAACACAAACAATACCAACAGATGCTCCGGGAGAAAGGTGTTCGCCAGAGCATGAGCCGCAAGGGAAACTGTCTGGACAATGCTGTGATAGAAAATTTCTTCGGGCTGCTCAAAAGTGAGCTGCTGTATTTGCAGGAGTTCCGCTCCATGGAACACTTCAAACTGGAACTGATCGAATATCTAGATTACTACAACAACCGCAGGATCAAGGCAAAGCTAAAGGGCTTGCCGCCTGCAATTCACAGACAGCAAGCCCTTTCGGCTGCTTGAACAATTTTTACTTCAGAATATTGTCTAACTTTTTGGGGGCACTTCATTCTCCCGGTAGGGGTATTTTTTCTTTATTCGGTTTTATGCCTGTTTGATGGAAAGCGAAATCTTCTCTTTTCCGCCCTCCTGTTTGATGTCCAGCACTCTGACGCGCACGGTCTGGCCGATTTGCAGCTCGTCGTCAACGGATTGGACAAAGTGGTTTGCAATTTCACGGATGTGTACCAGTCCGCTGCGGCGGCTTCCCAAATCGACAAACGCGCCGTAAGGCTTGATGCCCGTCACTCTGCCGGTGTACACCCTGCCGACGCACAAGGGCGCGTCCTCGTGCTGGGGCGTGGAGGTGTAACTCTCCCGGCGCGGCGGTGCGGCAAAGCCCTCCCGCCGTGGTGCGGGGTCAGGGCCGCGCTTCGGCTCCAGCGTAATGTTGTTGTCCAGCGGGTGCGGCAGCGTAACAAGGCTCTTTGCGTGCTTGCGGTTCTGGGAGAACCAGTTGAAAATCTTGTCGTTGCCGTTTTTGTCTTTGGCACTCGGATATTCTACGGTCTTGCTCTGGGTGCTGCGCTTGTCCGCAATCTTCAAAAGGCTCTTTACGGACGTGCTGTCTGTGTCGATGCGCCCATGGGCGGCCAACAGGGAATCTAAGGGGAGCGGCTCGGTGGTGTAGCAGAGCGTGCCGTCCTGCTGCGCCAGGGTGCGCAGCTCGCCGCCGGTCAGGGTGATTTTGCAGCTGCCGTAGCCCACCGGCTTGCCGTGGCCGATTTTGTGCAGGCGGGGGCTGGCGGGCGTGTTCTCGCCCAGCGTCAGCACAAAGGCCAGTTCCTCCAGCTGTGCGCGGGTGATGCGGTCAAAGTAGACGCTGCCCTTGAACGTGCCCTTCATGGCTTCGAGCGTGGCGTTCTGGTTGGAGCGCTCGTTCTCCGTGCGGGGTGCGCTGTGCCAGTAGAACTTTCTGCCGCGCGGCTGCGGGGTGTACACACGGAACTTTTTTATCGTTCGTTTGGTTCCGTCCGGAAAGTATTTGGTCTCTTCCAGAGAGCAGAAATCGTAATTCCAGAACCCAATGCTCGTTTCATAGGTTGATTTCGGCTTTTCAAGATAAAATTCATACGCACTGGGCTTGGGACCGCTCAAAATCGGCAGCGTTTTGTTGCCAAGGCTCTCGTACTGCGCCGCTTCGGCGTCGGTAAACCGCACGCGCCCGGATGTGCCCTTGCCCTTGACCGTGCCAAACAGCGCACAGCCGGGGCACAGGGCGTCGGTGTCCGCGCAGGGGGCGTAATTGCCCATGATCTCGGCCCAGCTGCGGCCCTGCATGACGCGGCCAATGGACGCGCCGCTCAGGTAGCAGCGCGGCGTGCCGTTGTCGTCGGCCAGCAGATACCAGACCGGCACAAGCCCGCCCTGCGCAGGGTCGCCGTTATGTACCTTTTCCAGCGCCGCCAGCAGGTCGCCGTGCGCAGCGCTCCGGGGGTCGTTGTCGGCGGACTTTTTCAGGATATTGCTCAAAGCGCGGTAGGGCGTGTCGTCCTGCCAGCGGAAGATGACCGGGCGGCCCGGCTTGGGCGCCAGCAGCCGCACATGGTAGTTTTTGTTGCGCAGCGTGATGGGCCGGTTGAATTGCAGCCAGCCAGAGGGCCTGTCCGGGCGCAGCCGGGTGTGCTGGCCGTTGTGGTATTCTCTGCCGTACCAGTTCAGCCAGCCGTTGCGCATGAGGGAGCCGTCGCGGCCCTCGGACAGTTTGAGGTAGTCCACCACATCCGCCGCATACAGCACCCACTCTCCCGTCTCCGGGTCGATGCCCAGCAGGCCGTGGTCCTTGAAGCCGTTCGTCGAGGGCAGACGCTGGCTGAACGGCTCCTCCGTGCTGTCCAGCAGCACGGACAGGCAGCTGTTGGTCACAGCCTCGTACACGCCACGCATGGCACCGCGCATCTCACTGCCCGGGATAGCCGGTGTGCCGTCCGGCAGGCGGAAAAAAGGGTATCTCTTATGGTCGATTTTCTCATCCTTCACGACCTTGGCCGAATCCGGGATGAGAAGCGGCGTGTCAGTGGTCAGGGTGTAGTCCAGCCGCCCGGTCAGCAGCGGGCCGGTATAGCAGGCGTCCAGCGAGGTGCGGGCGGGCGCGGTGCCCAGCGGCACAAAGCTGTAGGGGTTTACGACGTTTGCCATTTATTGTTCCCCCTTTGCAAAGCCCACCCAACGGGTGTCGGCCACAAAGGCCATCCCGTTTTCGGGGTCGTAGTCAAGATATTCGTGCAGAAGCAGCGCGTCGTCCTTGTCCGCGGGCAGGGTGTAGTGCCCGCCGCCGGTGGACGTCATGTGGCTGCCGTCCTGCTCGGCAATGTCCAGCAGCTGGGTTTCGGTCAGGTAGTCTCCCGCGTCCACAGCCAACCGCCAGCGGAACGGCTGGCCTACGCGGCTCCGGCAGAGCCAGAGTTCGCCCGCCTCGCCGAACACGCGCAGTTCCAGCAGGTTTTCCGGCGTGGACAATGGGACACCGTTGGCAGTGCGGCCCGCCGCAAAGCGGTCCGTGTAAAACGCCGCCCAGCAGCCATCTATAGGGTATTTTTGTACCAACGCTGCCAGCTCGGATTCCGTCGCATGGCCGCTATCCTTCACCCATGGTTTGTTATCGCTCATTTTTCCACCTCCGCCAAAGCGTGGAGCAGATCTTCTTTTTGCAACGGGTATCCGTTCAGCGTCAGGGCTGTGATTGTGGCACGCCCGCGGCCCACGCTGTTCTCACCGCCGACTGTCAGATAGCCGCGGTCAAGGTCAAGCAGTGCTGCGCCGAGCAGCTGCCGCTGGAATACATCCAGTGCGCCCCTGCGCAGCCGGATCGTCAGCGTTCCCTGCCCGCCTTGCTGCACGCAGGATGTATACAGCGCCTTGCTGGCTGTGCCCGCGGTAAAGCGGTCCAGCGCGTTGCGGGTTAGGGTGTACGCCTGCCCGCCGGAAATTTCGGTCTCGTCAAATGCCAGGGCCGAGCGCTTTTTAAGTACACCGTCATCGGAATAGCCGAACAGCGCGTTCACGTCAGCTTTCTGCTGCGCAGTGCCGCCCATCTCATCCAGCATGGCCCGCATGTGGTGGCGGAACGCGCCTGCCCAGCCGGTGCCAGGCAGCACCGGGCGGCCATTGCCATTTTCCAGTGCGCAGTAATCCGGCCCGCTTTTGTCCTCATCAACAGCCACATCGGAAGTGTACCGCCGCACGATGAAGCTGCCTGTCATACGCAGTTCAGCGCACAAGACATTTTCCTGCGGGACCGTCTCGTGACCGGCTACGGCGTCCGCGTCGGCAAAAGCGTCCGCGGCGTCGGGGTCAAAGGCCAGCCAGGCGTCCAGATCAGCCGGGAAGTGAAACGCCTTTTTATGAATCTCCGCCGCCATGCGGCCATACCCGCGGGTCGTGCGCCCGCCGAAGGCAAGTCCATCGGCAGCGGCCCCGGCCAGCAGGTCGTCCAGCAGCGGCAGCGCGGGATCATCCGACCAGCCGCTCCACTCGATTACAGCGGTGTAAGGCGCGCTGCACTCCGCCGTCTCAAAGTCATATTTTGCCTTGGGGACGGCGACCTTGTGCTCGTCCAGACCGACGCCGTCGCGGTGGGTGAACCGCACCTTCGCGTCGGTGGGCAGGGCGGCATCCCCCACCAGTACGGCGCTCTCAGTCATGGCATCGCCCACGGTGTCCCTGCCGAACAGCAAATTGGCTTCCTCACGGGTCAGTCTGCCGCGCAGCACACCGGCCAGCGCGCTGCCCGGGATCATGGGCAGACCGCGGCTGTCCAGCATCAGGTCGTTGTCGGTGCGGTCATTCTTGCCGCCGGAAAGGCGCAGGGGCGAAAGCTGGGTGAACCGGCAGCGATAATATAGCTTGAGCTTCTCACGCATTTTCCGTTTCCTCCTTCTCGCGGCGGTAGTACAGCAGGTGGATCGTGCTTTCCAGCGGCAGCTTCCAGCAGTCTGCAATGCTTTGCTGCAGCTGCGGGAAGGACTGCGCCATCTCGCCCGCAAATTCCGGGTCTGCCGCCAGCATGGCAGGCAGTGCGGGCGTAGTGTCCGTGCCGTACAGGCTTTTCAGCAGTGTGTCGGCGCCTTCCCGTTTGTTCTTGGTCTTGATGCTCTTGACTCGGTTGCGCAGGTCCTGCAGGTTTTCGGCTTCGGAAAGCATCAGGCGCAGGCGGCCCAGTGCGCCGGTGTCCAGCCGGCAGGTTTTACCGTTTGCCAGGTTCCATGCCGTTGTCTGCATGACCTCTTTTGCCTGCTGCAGCATGAGCGCACGGCGCAGCGGCTCGCAATCGCCATCCGCCGTGGGATCGAATGTATCCACCGCCGCTTTGCGTTCCACGGTCAGCGCGGCCATCTCCGATTGATTCAGCACACGGCAGCAGCCGAAACCTTCCTGTACTTGTTCCGCGGTGTCCGGGGTGAAGTGCGCCGGCAGTGCGGCGTCCTCATCGGCGGTAAAGCTGTAGACACTGCCGCCGCAGACTGCGATACGGCGCGGCTTTTGCATCTGCCACATCGCGTTATAGCCGCCAATCGTGTAATACAGTAAGTAATCTTTGCCGGTGCGGTGGGCGGCCACGCCAAGGCTGCCCAGCAGCGCAGCGGCAGCCGTTTCCGGCGTAGGGGCATCCGTGTCAAGAATCAGGTCTGTTTCAAGCAGGACGAAGAATGGCTCGCCTTTGCGGACCGTTACCTGCGCCTCCTGCACGGGCGCGGCGGTGATGCGGCCCAGCAGCTCACACACGGCGTACTGGGCAGTTTTGCTGCGGCCAAACCGCAGCGGGGCGGTGCTCAGCAGCGCAGCGGCCCGCCCGGCCAGCGCCGTCGGCAGCGTCACCGTACCGCCATAGACCAGCCCGGCCTGCACGGCTTGCTGCATATAAAGCGTCGCATCGGAGTTGGCGTCGCGATGCTTGTGGTGGTAGGTCGTTATCGTCGGGACGGATGCCGCCAGCAAACCGTTTTTGCCAGGCGCAGTGTAGACGCCAGACAAGGTCTTTTGCTTGCCGGTCGGGGTCTCAGCGCAACGGTTAGCATATACACCATCGTTTTTCAGGTATACCAGCGCAAGCGGAGCTGGGTAGGAAACTTCCCCGCCGATCACCGGCGTCAGCGGGCTCCAGCGGGCCGTGCCATCCAAAAACAGCTGGCGGAAAGCGGCATCCGCCGCCGTTCCCTGCCGCAGATACGCCCCGGCCAGGCAGCCAATGACGCTGCGCGCCGGGATGGCGGTCAACTGCTCGCCGCATCCGGGCAGCGTCAGCGGCATTTTCAGCTGTACATGGTATGTCAGCGTGACCATGCCCGCATCGGGCAGGGCCGGATTTTGCGGTGCGGCAGGCTTGCCCGCGCCGCGGATGTACGCAAGCCGCACATTGCCCAGGCCGCGGTTGCGGTGGGTGCCCATGTGACGGGTCGCGGCGCAGCAGTGCTCCAGCAGGCGCACGGCCTCGGGCGAGGCATTTTCCAGCCGCACCGGCGCTTCAAACACAAGCGCTTTGGTTTTGTCCAGCGGGTCATACTGGCCCAGCACGCGGGTAAAGCGCAGGCTACCGTCATCGGCCACGCCGTCTTTCAGGCGGGTCTGGCCGCGGACGTCTGTATACAGCTGTTCCACGCGGCTGTGGTCAGCCCACGCAGGATTCTGTTTCAACCAGGCAGTGAACGCAGCCTCCTGCGGCAGGGCGGCATCCCCCACCCACAGGCAGCCTTGACGGCCCACTTTATCGCCGAACAGCTCCGCCGTGTACGCGGCGGCTTCATCGCCAAGGGCGGCCAGCTCCCCGGCAGCAGCGCGCAGGCAGCCCTTAAGCCGCCGTGCGGGGATGCGCGGCAGACCGGCGGCGGTCAGCACAATGTCGGTATCCACCGCGTTGCCGCGGCTTTCCCCATTTCCGGCGCACAGGTCGGAGTGCAGCGTGATTCGGATCACATCCATCGGTCATTTCCCCCTTCCGGCGATCCAGAGATCGTAAATTTCGGTAATGTCATACAGCGCTTTCAGCTGGTAATCCTCGTTGGGGCTGAACGCACACAGCGCATCGGCAAAATCCGGGTCGCGGTACTGAACCCGCGCAAGTTCCATTTTGGCAGCACCACGGCTTTCTTCCAGCGCGGCGGCGATCTTTTTCAGGTTGCTGCGGTTCGTGCCCTGGTCCTTGTGGTCTTGAATGTACTTTATCAGTGCCTTCGCCTTTTCCAGCGTGAACACCGTATTGCCATCCTCCACCAGCCAGGGGCGGGCCATCAGGGCGTCGGTTTTCTGCCAGCTGCGGATGTTGTCCAGATTGCCGTCAATGCCGCTGTGCAGGTAGTGGAAGTCCAGCCAGCACTCCTCGGCGTGGGTCTCATGCACGGGTTTCTTGGCGTTGTCGCAGGCTTGTTCTGCCAGGGCGTAGGCGCGCGCCACCGGGTAACCGCTGTGGAAGATACAGATACCCGCGCAGGAGCTGTAGTCCTTCTTCTGATGCACGGCTTTAAGATAGTTGCGCGTGTACTCCAATGCAAAGCGGGCGTTGCAGATAAAGGTAAAGTCGTCGCCGTCGGCCACCACAATGCGGTAGTGGTAGGCGGTCTCCTTCAGACCTGGGTATCCTTCTTTCTGTAGGTACGCCATCGTATCCCGCAGCGAGGTCTCGCCTGTGCGGGTGAAGGCGTCGGCGATCTCGGCGGTGAAGGCGCGCATCGTGCTGACGCAGAAATCATAGTCGATGCTGCCGTTCAGCTTTTGCTGAATCTTCACGCCCATGTTGTTGCCGTCCGCGTGGATGACCGCCAGCAGGCTTTCCTCCTGCCATTCGGTGGTCATCTCATCCAGCAGGCGGTTTCCGTCGTTCCGCTTGTCGGAGCGTTGGCCCTTCTCCCACTTTTTGCGGCTCTCGGCGGTCAGCTCCCGCTGGCCGCCCGCAAAGGGCACGCGGCAGACGATGGGCTGGTTCGTTGTGCGGTCCCGTAGGGCAAAGGGCGCAGCGTAGTCGGCGCGGCCCGGCAGCATCCGGTTTTTCTCGGCGTCCACCGCGGCCATCAGGGCGCTGTAGTCAGCGCTGTAGTTCTGGCCGTTCGCCTCACAGCAGGCGGCCATGGGGACCATGCCGGGGGCGTTTTCCAGCACAAGGCGGCTGAACCGGCGGTTGACGCGCAGATAGGTGTCCCGGTCACGGTAAAGCACCGTCAGGTTGCCGCCGCCCCGGAACAACTCCGCCATGCCAAGCGTCCCGGCAGCAAAGGCATCCTGCACCGCCTGCAGCTTGAACAGCACATCCGCAGGCTGGCATGTGACGCCCTCCTGCTCTGCTGCGGCAAACACCCAGTCGAACGCATCGCGGATCATCTCGGTGCCGCCCACAATGTCCAGCAGCCGGTTGGAACGGAAGATGTATTCCTGCTTGGAACGAATCGTATATTGTGCAAGTATCACAGATTCTTCCTCCTTTTCCTGTGTTTTTACGAACATTATACCAACTGTTTTGTCACTTTTCCAGTATATATACAAAAAAGTGACCGTTCTATTAAAAAAGCCTCCCTTTGCAGAGGGAGGCAGGCTGGCCGGCCAAGGGGCGTCACTCGCGGACGTCCTTCACGGCCTCGGCCACGCCGACGCCGCCCATGGCGGTGCCGACGGTAGCGGCGGCGGTCTCCACCGCACCGACGGCGGTGACGCTGGCCGTGACCACGGCGGCGGAGCTGGCGCCCAGGCCAACGCCCACGGTGCCGATGGCGGCGCAGACGGGGATGGCTGCCGCGGCAGCCACGGGGGCGGCGGCCACGAGGGCAGCGCCGCACAGGATCTTCCCCAGCGGGGAAAGGTCATCGAAGAAAGACATGGTAAGCCTCCTTAGGTATGGGGTGGATGGACGGAAGAACAGGGGGAGGAGTGTCAGTCCTCCTTGCGGCTATCGCTGTAGCCGTCGTGGATCTGCTCGCACAGATCCGTAAAGACCTCCCAGAAGTCGGGCATGGCGTTTCACCTCCTGCAAAGTGGATTTTTAACGGTTCAGGGATATTCCCGGAATTGGACGAAGCGGAACTCCGTCTGGCGGTGGGTGCAGCCGTCGGCGTCGGTGCGGCTGGCGGCGCAGCGGGCACTGCAGGCGGCCACCACGGGCACGCCGCGGCTTTGCAGCAGCCGCACGACCCTGGCCGTCAGGGTCATCTCGCCCTGGCAGAGCACGCAGGCCGGGCGCAGGGCCAGGATGCGCGCCGCCCACTCGTCGGCCAGGGCGGCCACCGCAGCGGCGGAAAGCGCGGGCGGCACATCGGGAAACGGCAGGTCGAGGATCTCGCCGTAGACCTGCGCCGCCCGGCGCTGTGCCGCGCCCCAGCTGCCGCTGGGATGGTTGGTAAAGTTGACGAACACCGCGGTATACCTCCTTCGGTTGGGGTTTGCTTTCTGCTTACACCCCTGCTATAGGGCCGGTGCCGGGGAAAGTTAAAAAGAAAATAAAAAAATATCGTTTTTTTCCTCTCGGCCCCCTCTGGGAGGGGGCTCCGCCCGCAGGCGGTGGGGGAGAGAGCCTGACGGGAGGAGTAAGGGCTTCGGGCTGCTGCAAAACGCTTTTCGAGAGCATACGGCCTGCCCCTTTGCGCGTACCTCGGTTTTTCGGCCCGGTTTTTGCCTGCAAAAGAAGGGGGTACGCGCAGGCCCCCGGCAGAAAAATGCAGTGCCGCCCAGCAGATTTTGTGTAGAACGTAGACAAAAAACGACGTGCGTGCTATAATAAAGGAGCAAAACAGGCGGCTTGCACAAGGATAGGTGCATTGACACCGTGTGTTTCCGTTGTTTTTGCAGATGTATCTTACCCGCGCCGCGGGAATTGAAACCGATTTTGAATATTTGTTTGCTTTTTATTTTTGGAAGATGTATCTTACCCGCGTTGCGGGAATTGAAACAAGAGACTTCAGGATCTTGATGTTGGTATTGGCTGATGTATCTTACCCGCGTTGCGGGAATTGAAACATGATATCTATCGTACATTTATTATTGTATGCCATGATGTATCTTACCCGCATTGCGGGAATTGAAACGATCAACGATTAGACTTCTGCATTGTCTTCTTCAGATGTATCTTACCCGCGTTGCGGGAATGTCTCTGCGGTTGCCTTGCAAGGCCGTGCGCAACCGCAAAACTTTACGGCAGTTTGTAGGGGCGGGGCATGCCCCGCCCGCAACCTACCGTAAAACACAACCTGACGGGTAACCCATCGGGCGAGCAATGCTCGCCCTACAACGGTTGGGAAAAGTTTGCCGTATATCTTACCAGCGTTGCGGGAATTGAAACATAAGACCTTTAGCAATCTTTTTCATAACTGCGCGATGTATCTTACCCGCGTTGCGGGAATTGAAACGTCCCGTCACAGTCGCGCTGTCTGCATCGGTCAGCAGATGTATCTTACCCGCGTTGCGGGAATTGAAACTTAACCATCCTTTCGTTCTCAAAATAATCTTTCATAAGATGTATCTTACCCGCGTTGCGGGAATTGAAACGGGAAAGTGTACTCAGTAGCAGGTACATCTGCCTCGATGTATCTTACCCGCGTTGCGGGAATTGAAACAAGTAATAGGTGTACCCCTCCATAGGCAGTCCGAGATGTATCTTACCCGTGTTGCGGGAATGTCGCTGCGTTTGCCTTGCAAGGCTGTGCGCAACGCAAACGCGCGGGCGGGGCATGCCCCTACAACGCTTGGGAAAAGTTTGCCGTATATCTTACCCGCGTTGCGGGAATTGAAACGGATTGAGAATACAAGCCGGGGCGACAACATGGGATGTATCTTACCCGCGTTGCGGGAATTGAAACACAGTAGGGGCGGGGCATGCCCCGCCCGCAACCTACCGTAAAGCACAACCTGACGGGTAACCCATCGGGCGAGCAATGCCCGCCCCCACAACGCTTGTAAAACGCTTGCCCCGCCCCTGCCGTGTGTATTTAAAAATGCAATTTTCGGGAGAATTTTATGCGTAATATTCTTTTGTTTTTTATGAGCAGCTATAAACCCACCATCCAAAACGGCTGCTATTCCCGCGCGCAAACCAACGAGGCCGTGCTGCGTAAGCTGCAGGGCAACAAAGACACCCGCCCCGACATGATCCTTGCCCTTTGCAGCGAAAGTGTGCGCAACAATGCCGACGTGAACGATCTGCACGGCGGCGCCAATTTAACCACCCAGGAATATTTCACCCAAATCGTCCTGCAAAATGCAAATTTTCCGCTGCAGAACTTTGTGTCCATTCCCGTTCCCGACACTATGAACGAGAGCGCCCAGGCCGCCGCCATACACGACATTGTACAAAATGTGCAGCCCGGCGATACGCTGTACATCGACCTGTCCGGCGGTATGCGCGACACCGCCATGCTGTTTGTTGCCGTGGCGCGCTACCTGCGCGACATCCGCGACGTCACCGCCCATGTGCTGTATACCGAGTTGGTGGAAGGCAAACCCTTACTTGTCCGCGACAGTGACAAGCTGTACGACCTGTTTGACCTGATCTCCGCCACGGATGAGTTCTTTGCCACGGGCCGCACGGGGCGGCTGTCCGGCTACCTGCGCGTTTCCGCCGTCAGCTCCCCCAAGACGGCTACCCTGCTGAACAGCATCGAGAAATTCTCGGAGGATCTGCTGCTCTGCAATGCGGCCCGCCTGCTGGATGACATCTCGGCCCTGAAAGCCGCCCTGACCGACGTGCTAAAGGACACCAACGTCACCCGCAATAAGCTGGACACCCTGCTTTACGACCTGCTGAACGAGGGCTTTAAAAAGGAGTTCCGCAACCTGGACAAAAAGAAGGCCCGCGCCCTGCCCACGCTGGTGCGCTGGTGCGCTGGTGCCTGAACCACGATATGTTCCAGCAGGCGTTCACCCTGCTGAGCGAGCAGATGCCCGCCTTTGTGTGCAGCCACATCTTTGTGCAGCCCACCCAGAAGGGCGTTGACTTCCTGGCGTCCCAGCTGCAGAACAAGGGCAAAAACTGGTCGTATCCGCTGTTCCACTTCCACTTCTGCCGCACCGCCCTGATGGCAGCGGAGATCAAGAAGAACAACAAGCCGGGCCTGATTTTTGATTCGGACCTGCGGCTGGACCGCACGGCCTCCAACGCCGACGACACCACGTTCTTCCGCATTGCCACTGACGACGAGCTGAACCGGTATCTGGACCGCTCCGTTCAGGATGGCCTGCTGCTTCTGGACGAGGCCCAGCGCGCTAAGCTGATCGAGGTGATCCTCGGCTACCAAAAGGTACAGCAGTACCGCAACCAGATCAACCACGCCAGCGATACCGTCGGCCTGTTGCCTTTGACGGTGCGCGATGTACGCGCCACGCTGGAGGAGATCTGCACCGCGCTGGATGCCATCACCGATCTGAACCCCAACAGCAACGGTGTGCACCGCCTTTCTCTGACAGAAAGACTCAGCTACGTTCCGGCTCAATAACATCAGCATCTTTATTTACAAAAAAGCAGACCTTGCCGGGTCTGCTTTTTCTATACCTAATAACAGATACAATCACAGCATGGAACCCCATTTAAAGCTCCATGATTTCAGAGATATTATGTCATCATGACATAATATCATATTTATTTCGACTGTATTTTGCCTGGTTTCTTGCACCGACTGTACCAAAAGTAAGGTTATGTCATAAAATATCAAAACTTATTAACAAAGCTCTGGGTTCCGCTGTATAATGTTATATCAAATCAAAGGAACGTCAGGAGTGATACCACCATGCCCGTGTACGGCTACTGCCGCATTTCCACACTACAGCAGAATATCGAACGCCAGGTGCGCAACATTGCCGCTGCCTACCCTGCAGCGCATATTGTGCGGGAGGTCTACACCGGCACGGCCTGCCGCGGACGGCAGGAGCTGGACAAGCTGCTGCACGTTGTACAGCCCGGGGATACCATCGTGTTTGACAGTGTTTCCCGCATGAGCCGCAGCGCCGAGGAGGGCTGCGCCCTGTACGAAGCGCTGTATAACCGCGGTGTGACGCTCTGCTTTTTGAAGGAGCCTCACATCAACACCGACACCTACAAACAGGCCTTGCAACGGCAGGTCAGCTCTTCGCCGGAGACCGGCAGCGCCGCAACGGACCGTTTTGTTTCCGGCATTATGGACGCATTGAACCGCTACACCGCCGACCTTGCCAAGGAGCAGATTCGTCTTGCCTTTGCCCAGGCACAGAAAGAGGTGGACGACCTGCACCAGCGTACCCGCGAGGGCATCCTGACGGCGCGCCTGAACGGCAAGCAGATCGGCCAGATGCCCGGCCGCAAACTTACCATAAAAAAATCTGCCCCCTGTAAGGAGCAGATCAAAAAGTACAGCCGTGATTTTGGCGGCACCCTGACCGATGCCGACTGCATCAAGCTGATCGGCATCGCACGGAATACGTATTACAAATATAAGCGAGAGCTGCGGGAAGAACTCACTCGGAATATGGAATCCTGAAATACTCCAAATACGCTTTGAACCGATCTTGTGCTGCAAGGCAGGTATCCATCAGATACCCATGTTCTTGATTCCATTCGTGCAGGCCGCGATAATAGTACAGTTTTGAATCATCTTCTATAATAAACGGTACAATATTGTTTTTCAGGCACTCTTTAAAAAGGATCAGCCGCCCTACACGCCCATTCCCGTCTTGAAACGGGTGAATACATTCGAAGTCATGGTGAAATGCCACAATTTGTTCCAGAGAATGCGTTTTGGATCCATTATACGCAGCCAACAAGGCTTTGATCTGAGACGCTACCTCTTCCGGCTCAGCTATGGCACGCCCGCCAACTTCGTTCGGTACGCGCTTATATTCACCGACCGCAAACCAGTCTTTTCTGGAGTCACTTGTCCCATTTTTCAATGTGAAATGCAGCCGTTTGAGGAATGTCTCTGATAACGGCTGCATCGCGTTTTCAATAACAAAATCAACGCATCGAAAGTGGTTGGTGGTTTCTATAATGTCATCAACATTCACCACACTATTTTCCATTCCAATTGTATTCGTCTCAAAAATATAGCGGGTCTGTTCATGCGTCAGGCGACTTCCCTCAATATGATTGGAATTGTACGTCAAATCGATTTGAACTTTGTGGTAGATTCCGCCCTTCCTCTGCTTCCTTTTTTCCTCCCGCAGAACAGACAGCAGGTCGTTTTTTATTTTTGCGTTCTTGCGTTTTGGCTTTTCCGCTGTTTCCGGGATTTTCCAAGTCTTTCCGGCAAGAATTGTCCCATGAATTTTGCCTATAGCGCAATAATTCCGGACAGACCGCTCCGACACGTTCCATTTTTTGCCGCATCTTCGACGGAAATATAGATCATAGTATCCCCACTTGCAATATAGTATAGCACATTATCGGCAAAAAATCTAAGTCTTATTCATTTATTTTCTGTTTTTGCCGATATCAATGGCGGTCTTTTCCCCGTCGCAATACGATGATTTTATTTTTTTATTCTATCCAGTACTCTATTAAAGTCCTGCATAGATGCATCGATTATCCATAGTATAGCTGCACCATTTTCGAAATTGTTGATGGATATTCCTTTGAGAATGGGTTTCAGGGTGTCCCTGATATGCTTGTGTGTATAAACACATGCAATGCTTGCTAACGTTCGCTTTCGCTCACGTTACCCCTTCGGACCGCTGCGGCACCGTTTTTTCCGCAGCCAGAGCCGCCCATCCCGCGATAAGCCCAAAGAACAAAAAATCCAGTAACTTTATAAATAGATCTCCTTCTTTCTTGCACTACTTGATTCGTATAAGGATAGGGTCATATTGTATTTGTAGCGTAACAAGCAGGGAAACCCTTATGAAATAAGCGATCACAAGATTTCCCTTGCTTGTATATTGTATTAGTATTTCATTCAACCCGATCGAGTGCTCTACGTTTGCCTTCCCTTAATTTTCCGAAGCGACTGTTGCACAAGGAAAATTTCCAAGTGCAGCAGCACCTTTACGGTTAAATGTTTCCAGAAGCACAAAAACACTCGCCATAGACCCCCTAATTTCCAAAAAACAGATAACTCAAACAGGCCCTTCTGAATAACGATTGTTTTCCAGAGGAGCCTGTTTTCCGATTCTTCAAAAATCAGAAATTCAGGTATGCTTTAGGCTGAATCAAATGCAGATTTTGCAGTCCACTGTTGCACTTTGCCAGCAGGTGAGCAATGTTTTGGGAAAGCCCCAAAAACAGAAGCTCCGCCAGCACTTTGACCTTGCCGCCGGTAAGGAAACGCTTGAAATTCCGATTGTGCTTTAGCTGTCCGAAGGCACCCTCTGCCTGAATAGAACGGTTGCAGCGCAGCAGCTTTCCTTCCTCGGTGGTAATGTTGTGATACGAATTATTGCGCAGATTCTGAAATTCCCAGCAGACAAAAATTTCCTTGCGCTTTTCGCTGTCTTTAGCCTTGCAGCAGGCTGCACGGTAAGGGCAGTCGGAGCAGTCCTCGCAGCGGTAAACAGAGATTTTGCGCTCTGTACCGTCCTTCGCGTGGGAGGTATAGTGAGAACTGAGATCTAGATGTCTGCCGTTCTTGCAGATAAAGCAGTCATCCGGTTCGTAATAACCCATGTTTTCCATTCTGCCAACCTGTTCCTTTGAAGAACGCTTTTTCCCCGATTCATAGTTGGCGGGTTTAATAAATGCAGTCTGGCCATTTTCAAACAGCCAGCGGTAATTGGCAAGACTTTCATAGCCGGAATCCGCCACGACATTGCGATATGATTTTCCGTGCTTATGCCATAAATAGGTCAAAAACGGAATCAGCGTGCCGAAGTCCGTTCTGTTGCTGAATACGCCAATGCCGGTTATGAAACCGCTGTTGACAGCAAACTGAACATTATATCCTGGCTTTAGCTGGCCATTGCGCATATGGTCGTCTTTCATATGCATAAAAGTGGCATCTGTGTCTATCTTGGAATAGCTGTTGCGATTCTCCCCGCAAATCGCCTTCTTTCTGTTGTACTCCATCCAACGGCGATACAACAGAGCCAATTCATCCCGCTCCCGAACGATTTCCGGCTTATGGTGCCCGCGGCCTTTTTTCACTTCAATGCCCTGCGCCTCGATTTCCGCATTGAGCTGTTCCAGTCTTTTCTCAACCTTAGTCGAGGTCAGATTTCCTTGCGGACATACCAGTTCTTTCAACCTTGCCTTGATTTTCTCAAGCTGTTTGCTGACCTGCTTTAGCCATACGAATGTATACCGATTTGCTTTGCTTTCGATTTTGGTTCCGTCAACAAACACCTCGGAGTGCTCGGTATACCCTTTATCCTCCAGCTTCTTTACATATTGAAAGAACAAATCCTCGAACGCTTCCTGCAGGTTACTGTTGCTTCGGAATCTTGCTATGGTGCAGTGATCCGGCGTTTTCTGATCCTCCAGCAGCCAGCGGAATACCAGATTCTCCCTGCACAGCTCCTCTATTTTACGGCTGGAATATACGCCCTTCATATAGGCGCACACCAGTACTTTAAATAACACACGCGGCTCTATCTGCGATTTTCGGATTCCCGAATAAGCTCTATACAACTTTGTCAGTTTGTCAAAGAATACTTCCCCAAAAGCCTTCGCAACCGCGAAGGCTTTTGGT
>OLNS01001692.1_pt1 | contig 16073 bp, 10 predicted proteins | sample 1673031 | NCBI WGS metagenome assembly OLNS01 (sample SAMEA3136748, study PRJEB25190) | human gut metagenome | biome: human gut; feature: human-associated habitat; material: faeces | place: Austria | collected 2013
ATATCCGGGAGTAAGTTCTATTACTACCATTCAGGAGAAGGATGACCGGCTGATGTGGATTGGTACGCGAATGGGACTCTACCTGCTTGATAAAGAATCCGGAATTTACCGGTATATTGATCTGCCTATTGAATCTCCCTATATATGTGCATTATACCAGAGAGAAGACGGTATCCTATATATTGGTACCCGTGGAGCCGGACTTCTTGTTTATGACATTAATAAGAAAAAGTTTATCCATCAATATCGTACTGATAACTGTGCGTTGATTTCTGACAATATTTATACAATTCTTCCACGTCAGGACGAGAGTCTTCTGATGGGTACGGAAACCGGTATTACAATCTATTCCCCCCAGAAACATTCTTTTCGTAATTGGACACGGGAACAAGGATTGATGAGTGTCAATTTTAATGCAGGTTCTGCCACCGCCTGGAATAAAAGCACACTTGTTTTTGGCGGTAATGAAGGTGCAGTTAAGTTCCCGACAAATATACAGATACCGGAACCGCATTACTCACGCCTGTTATTACGTGATTTTATGATTGCTTATCATCCTGTTTATCCGGGTGATGACGGATCTCCTTTGAAGAAGGACATTGACGAAACTGACCGGCTGGAACTAGCTTACGGACAAAATACATTTTCCCTTGATGTGGCATCCATTAATTATGATTATCCTTCCAACATTCTTTATTCATGGAAAATTGATGGTTATCATAAAGAATGGAGTCGTCCAAGTCAGGATAACCGGATTCTTGTCAGAAATCTGCCTCCTGGCAGTTATACGTTACAAATTCGTGCCGTATCCAATGAAGAGAAGTATAAGACTTATGAGACAAGGAACATTCAGATTGTTATAACACCTCCGGTATGGGCCAGTTTGTGGGCTATGGTGGGATATGCAATTCTGTTGGTATTGGTTATGATTATCATCTTTCGTATCATCATGTTGCAAAAGCAGAAGAAAGTGTCGGATGAGAAGACACGGTTCTTCATTAATACGGCTCATGACATACGTACGCCGCTTACGTTGATAAAAGCTCCGCTGGAGGAAGTCATAGAAAATCGTATGGTGACCGAACAGGCGTTACCCCATATGAATATGGCTCTTAAGAATGTAAATACATTGCTTCAGCTGACAACGAACTTGATAAATTTCGAACGGATAGATGTCTATTCATCCACTCTTTATGTTTCCGAGTATGAGCTGAATACTTTTATGAATGATGTTTGTGCTGCTTTTCGCAAATATGCTGAAATGAAACATGTCAGGTTTGTTTATGAAAGCAATTTTGACTATCTGAATGTGTGGTTTGATAGTGACAAAATGGGATCTATTTTGAAAAATATCTTGTCGAATGCATTGAAGTATACACCTGAAGAAGGTAGTGTCTGCATTTCCGCCTGCGAGGAAGGAAACACGTGGAGCATTGAGGTGAAAGATACGGGAATTGGTATTCCTTCGTGCGAACAGAAGAAATTGTTCAGGAACTGTTTTAGAGGTAGTAATGTTGTCAATCTAAAAGTGACAGGTAGCGGAATAGGGCTGATGTTGGTATACAAACTAGTCAAATTACATAAAGGCAAGATTCAGATTCAGAGCAATGAACAACAAGGCACTTGTGTACGAGTTACTTTCCCGAAAGGAAATAGCCATCTTCATAAAGCTAAATTTATTTCTCCCAAGCTGCCGGATGAACGTCCGGAGACTATCATACCGGGTAGAATTTCTGATTTGCCGGCTATGGAAATATCCCAGATAAACAGTTCCTTACAACGGATCCTGATAGTGGAGGATAATGATGATTTGCGCAATTATCTGGTGGATATGCTGAAGACGAGTTATAATATTCAGGCTTGTCCGAATGGAAAGGATGCACTTATCATAATCAGGGAATTTAATCCGGATCTTGTTATATCCGATATAATGATGCCTGAAATGAGCGGAGATGAACTTTGTTCAGCGATAAAAGGGGATCTTGAGATGTCTCATATTCCGGTCGTTTTGCTGACAGCACTGGGAGATGAGAAGAATATGCTCGAAGGGCTGGAAATCGGAGCGGATGCTTATATCACCAAGCCTTTCAGTGTAGGAATACTCAAGGCAACGATTAAGAATTTACTGGCGAATCGTGCTTTGCTTCGTCAGGTTTATAATAGTATCGAAGAGGAAGAACAGAATTTTCTGGTTAATTGTACTAATACTTTGGACTGGAAATTTATAGCTTCGGTCAAGGAATGTATAGAGAAGAACATGGGGGATCCGGATTTTAATGTAGAAATGCTTAGCAGTCGCCATCACATGAGTCGTACGAGTTTCTTTAATAAATTAAAGGTCTTGACAGGTTATGCTCCGGCTGATTATATCCGGATGATACGTTTGCAACATGCTGCGCAATTGCTAAAGCAGGGCGAATATACAATAGCGGAAATTACCGATATGGTCGGGTTCTCGGATGCGAAATATTTCCGTGAGGTATTTAAAAAATATTATGGTGTAAGTCCGAGCAAGTATGGAGAGTCGGAAAAGACAGGATCTTATCCGGCAATCAATTTAAAAAATGAGAAATAGTAGGTGGCGTATATAAACATTGTTCTATGTCCGGTTGTTATGTTTGGCAAACAAATATATATTCTGCCGGATGAAAGCAATATTGATATTTTTAGCTGGTCTGCTTTTCCCTATAACTTTTTTATTCGGGCAAAGTGCAATTCAGAAATATGCGGGAACGGCTATGCCGTATCCTTTTATAAAGAATCTATCTGTTTTGAACCATGATGGTATGGTTCCTTTTTATATCAATCATTTAGGAAGGCACGGAGCACGGTTCCCGACTTCGGGAAAAGCATTAGAGAAGGTTAGAAATGTACTTATATTGGCGGAGCAGGAAAAAAGATTGACTGTAAAAGGTCAGGAACTGCTACGGTATTACGGCTATCCGAAGCTTTCGAAGGACAATGGGGAGAATTGTCGGCAGTAGGAGAACAGGAACAAAAGGGAATAGCAGAGCGTATGCTATTGCATTATCCAGAAATATTTGTAGATTCGGCGCGAATTGAAGCGATAGCTTCCTATATTCCTCGTTGTATTAGTAGTATGGATGCTTTTCTTTCTGGTATGGAAAAACAGGATTCCTCATTGGTAATAAAGAAAAGTGCAGGAAAGCAATATAACCCACTTCTTCGTTTTTTTGATTTGAACAAGCCTTATGTTTATTATAAAGAGAAAGGTGACTGGATTTCTTTGTATGAATCATTTGTGCAAGATAAGATAGTTTTTACACCTGTCATGAAAAGGATTTTTCTCACCTCAGGACAAGAAACAGAACAGGAAAAACGGGAGTTTGTCATGGCTTTGTTCTCAATAGCAGCTATACTTCCTGATACAGGCTTATCTTTTAATATGAAAGGTATTCTTAATGATAAAGAATGGTATGGTTATTGGCAAACACAAAACTTGCGGCAATATCTGACTAAAAGTGCAGCACCAGTTGGAAATATGTTGCCGGTTGCAATTGCATGGCCGTTACTTTCAGAGTTTATTCAAACGACAGAGCAGGCAATTAACGGGCAATCGGACAATCGGGTGGATCTTCGTTTTGCGCATGCAGAAACTGTCATTCCTTTTGTAGCATTGATGGGTATAGGAAAAACGGATATACAGATAGCATCACCTGATTCCGTATCCATTTATTGGAAAGATTATGAAATTGCTCCGATGGCAGCTAATGTGCAATGGGTGTTTTATCGTGATAAGAACTGTCAAGTCTGGGTCAAAATACTTTTGAATGAGCAAGAAGTAACCATTCCGGTGGTCACATCCTTTTTCCCATATTATCGGTGGGAAGAAGTCTGCCACTATCTGAAACAACGGATAGCAATATCAAAAGAGATTCTTTCCAGGTTTTCGAGTAAGACTGATTAGCAAAAAGCCCTGTAAGAATGATTGCTTCTCACAGGGCTTATTTGTATGGAAAGAGTATTTTTTATAATAATTTGTTGGAGCCAAGTATAATCAACATGGTATATCCCAATATCAGTCCGATGATTCCCATGATTATTCCGACTTTTTCCATATCCTTTTGCTGAATCATGCCTGTGGCATGTGCCAATGCGTTGGGAGGAGTACTGATAGGCAATATCATTGCTAATGATGAACCGATTGCCACTCCAATCAATAAAGTCTCTACTCCACCTAAGGAAGATAGGTTCTCACGCATGCTGCTTCCTGCAATGGCTAGGATGGGGACGAGCAATGCTGCCGTAGCTGTATGTGAGATGAAATTAGCCATAGCATAACAAATAAGTCCGGAGCCGACAATCATTAATACAGGAGGCCATGTGTTGAATGGGATAGCTTCAATCATATGTTTCGCCAGTCCGGTTTCTTGTAAAGCAACGCCCAGGGCGAAGCCGCCGGCTACCATCCAGAGTACGCTCCAACTGATTTCTTCCAGATCGCGTTTGGTGATGACTCCCGTTATACAGAAAACGGCTACCGGAATCATAGCTACTACATTAGAGTTTACTCCCGTCACCTTGTCAAACATCCAAAGTATGACTGTGATAGCAAAAGTGATATAAACCACAATGGAACGCCAGTCTTTTTTGGCTTCACCTTCAATTTGTAATTCAATATTTTTTTGTTTAAAGGGAAACAATCGTAAAAGTATGAACCAAGCGATAAACAATACAATAATAGTATAGGGTAACATAAAACTCATCCATTCTCCGAAACCGATATTCAGGTTCAGTCCTTCCGGATCATTCAGGTATTTTAAGGCAATTGCGTTGGGCGGTGTGCCGATAGGAGTTCCCATGCCACCCACATTAGCAGCTACAGGAATAGCCATAGCCAGACCTATTTTTCCTTTACCGTCTGCCGGAAGTGCTTTTAATACAGGAGTTAGGAAAGTGAGCATCATGGCAGCTGTAGCCGTGTTGCTAAGGAACATTGAAAATGCAGCTGTAACAAGAATGAATCCTAATAGTACATAGCGTGATTGGGTTCCGAAAGGTCTTAGCATGACGCGTGCCAACAATACGTCCAATCCGCTTTTGGTTGCTGCGATGGCAAGTATGAACCCACCAATAAATAACATAATGATTGGATCGGCAAAGCAATGCATAATGGACTTATATTTGACTGTCTGTCCCAATTCTTCTGTCGAGATTCCTTGAGTAAGGAACCATAAGCTGCTGTCGGAAACGGTGAGTAACAATAAAACGACAATCAATACGGAAGTGGTCCATGCAGGGACAGCCTCGAATACCCACATCAGTGTGGCAAAAATAAAGATAGAAATAAGTCTTTGTTCTATAACTGTTAACCCTTCTATACCAAATGTGTCAATAGGGAGGAGCCATAAAATAAGGGAAAGGGTAATAGCTACGGTTAGCTTTATACATCTGGCCACTGTCTGATTTTTTGCCAACCGTTTGGCTTTCTTTAAGTCTTGATAAGCTTCCACTAGATGGAAGCCGTGAAAAATCTTGTACATAATACTAGTTTAAGATAAAATTAAAAAACGGTGCAAAAATAACTTTTTATTCTATATCTCGTAAATCAACGAGAGAAGTTTTTTATAATTCTTTTGGATTGTGATGTCCTTGAAGATATTAATATGGATATTAGGTAGTCTGCTGCAATTTCTCTAAATTTGTGCCATTAACTCGACTAATACATTCATGGAGCACACTGAAACTTTAATAGTAGAGCAGTTGAAGATAGGCAACGAAGACGCCTATCAATACATCTATGACCGTCACTATGCTCTGCTGTGTCATGTCGCAAGTGGCTATGTAAAAGATCAATTCCTCGCGGAAACCATTGTCGGAGATACTATTTTTCATTTATGGGAAATTCGTGAAACGTTAGCGATTTCCGTTTCTATCCGTAGCTATTTGGTGAGAGCCGTCCGTAATCGTTGTATCAACTATCTGAATTCTGAATGGGAAAAGCGTGAGATCGCGTTTTCATCTCTAATGCCTGATGAGATAACAGACGATAAAATGACGATCTCCGATTCGCATCCGTTAGGTGCATTGCTGGAGCGTGAACTGGAAGAGGAAATATATAAAGCCATTGATAAATTGCCGAACGAATGTCGTCGCGTGTTCGATAAAAGCCGTTTTGAAGGAAAATCATACGAAGAAATTTCTCAAGAGTTAGGCATCTCTGTCAATACGGTTAAATATCATATAAAGAATGCATTAGCATCTTTACAAATGAATCTAAGTAAATATCTGATTACTCTACTTTTATTTTTTTTCGGGTAAAAACGAAAAAAAGTCATTTTTAGACTACCCTCAATTAAAAAACTACTGTCTCCTTTATAGAACGCAGAAAAATGGAAGAAGAAAAGAAACATATTGATGAATTGATTGCAACCTATCTGACTGAAGGTTTGGACAAAAATGCTTTAGCCGAACTGAAAGCATGGATAGCTGCATCACCTGAAAATAAGAATTACTTTATTCAGCAGCGGGAAGTCTGGTTTTCTGCTGTCAGTCGTGAAGCTGCGTCGAAATACAATAAAGATAAAGCGTTCGATACATTTAAGAAACGTATCGGAAATCGGAAGGAAATAGAAAAAACGTCTCATCATGGATTCCGGTTGTCAATGTTGTGGCGTTATGCAGCGATTATTGCAGTCATACTTGCAGTCGGCTGCTTCTCTTATTGGCAGGGAGGAGTGAACGTAAAAGACACATTCGCGGATATATCCGTAGAAGCTCCTTTAGGATCGAGGACAAAGCTTTATTTGCCGGACGGTACATTGGTTTGGCTGAATGCCGGTTCACGAATGACTTACTCACAAGGTTTCGGAGTCGATAATCGTATGATCGAACTGGAAGGTGAGGGATATTTTGAAGTTCGGCGGAATGAGAAACTCCCTTTCTTTGTAAAGACTAAGGATTTACAATTGCAAGTACTGGGAACAAAATTTAATTTTCGCGATTACCCGGAGGATCATGAAGTCGTAGTATCTTTATTGGAAGGGAAAGTAGAACTGAATAATTTACTGAAAAAAGAGAAAGAAGCAATTCTTGCGCCTGATGAGAGAGCAATATTGAATAAAACGAATGGACGGATGACAGTAGAAACAGTCACAGCCTCTAATGCTTCGCAATGGACGGACGGTTATCTGTTTTTTGATGAAGAGCTTCTGCCGGACATCGTGAAAGAATTGGAACGTAGCTACAATGTAACTATTCGCATTGCCAATGATTCTTTAAATACCTTCCGGTTCTACGGTAATTTTGTCCGTCGGGAGCAAAGTATTCAGGAAGTATTGGATGCGTTGGCATCTACGGAGAAAATACAATATAAGATTGAAGAACGCAATATAACTATCTATTAACCGGTTACCAGAGATTTATAATACTATGATTGTTTAACCTTAGAAATTGAAGAATATGAAGGAAGAAAATAATACTGAATAGTCTTTAGTGAATGAATAAGGAGAGAAAAATAAAAACCGGAAGATCTCGAACATCTTCCGGCTCCTGAATCTCTTCTTCAACAACTTTCAAACGTGAGCATGTTTTCAAAAGAGATAATGCAAAGTTAGCAAAATACATCTCTTTTAAAACGAGTTATTCAAGTTTTAATTAAATAATTTGTTTATTTTATGAATTACAGGAAGAAGGCCATATTAATGGTCGTGGCTCTCTTTTGCCTTAACATAGCAATGCTAGCCCAGGCCGTTTCATTGAAAATGAATAATGTTTCAGTGAAAGAAGCAATGACGCAACTGAAGAATAAAAGCGGATATTCCTTCGTATATAAAGTGGGAGATCTGGATACAAAGAAAATTGTGAGTGTAAAGGCAAAGCAGTTGAATGAGGCTATCGATCAGATATTGTACGGGCAAGATGTTGTTTATGAGGTAAAAGGTAAGAATATTGTTGTCCAGAAAGGGCAACGGCAGAATACCTCTAAAGACACTAAAAAGCGTAAAATCACAGGTGTGGTGAATGATGCTAATGGTGAACCGATCATCGGTGCTACCATCAAGGAAAAAGGAACGGCTAACGGAACCGCATCTGATTTGGATGCGAAGTTCTCGTTGGAAGTATCACCGGGAGCCGTATTAGAGATTTCCTATATTGGTTATCAGACACAGGAAGTAAAAGTGGGCGACCGGACCTCTTTATCCGTGACCTTGGCTGAAAATCAGCAAATTTTAGATGAGGTGGTAGTGGTGGGATATGGTACGACTTCCCGCAAAAATCTGACTACTTCTATTGCTACGGTAAAAACAGAAAAAATATCGAAAGCAGCTACCAGTAATATTTCCGGAATGTTGTTGGGGCGTGCTGCCGGTTTGCAGGCAACCGTATCCAGTCCCCAGCCGGGGGGAGGCATCAATATCTCCATTCGTGGAGGTGGTACACCGATTTATGTGGTAGATGGAGTGGTTATGCCTAGCGGCTCTTTTGAAGTCGGTACGGGGAGCACATCACTTCCTTCCTCCGTCAACCGTGCAGGATTGGCAGGATTAAATCCCAACGATATTGAATCTATTGAAATCCTGAAAGATGCTTCTGCTGCCATTTATGGTATCGGAGCTGCCGATGGTGTTATTTTGGTGACTACCAAAAAGGGAAAAGAAGGAAAACCGACCATAGTGTATGAAGGAAGTTATTCCATACAAAAACATTATCCTTATCTGGAGGTATTGAGTGGTCCCGAATTGATGAACATGGTCAATGTTTTCAGTAAGGAGAATTATTTATATGACAAAGGTCAGTATCCTTATGGAAATACCGCTTATGATGATAAGTGGACACCTATCTTTACACCGACACAAATAGCCAATGCTCCGACTACGGACTGGTTGGACAAAGTGCTGAAAACAGGTGCGGTGACCAATCATAATCTGACGATTAGCGGTGGTTCTGAAAAGTTTAAATATTATCTGGGTGTTAACTACTATAAAGAAGATGCTACCGTTCATAATTCGGATATGGAGCGCTACTCTTTGCGTACAAATATCACCTCCCAACTGACTAACTTTTTGAAACTGACAACAATCGTCAATTTGAATCAGAATAATTACACGAACTCTACTGTTGGCGGGGATGTTGGGAACTTAGGAGATCAGGGAGCCGGAGCACTTTTCGGAGCAATTTTCTATCCTTCCTATCTTCCTATATACGATGCCGAAGGGAAATATAATGTATTTAGCCGGACGCCTAACCCTGTTTCCATGCATGATATTAATGATAAGTCCGAGCAAAGTGGTTACTACATGAATTTCTCATTGGATGTTGATATTATAAAGAATATGCTTTCGGCAAAAGTGTTGTATGGATTGAACAAGGAAAATACCTCTCGTGATTCATACATACCTTCTGATGTTTACTACGCATTGCAACGTAAATCCAGAGGAAACTTAGGATATGGAAAAAGGCAACAAAGCACTCTCGAAGGTACGTTGACATTTCAACATAAGTTTGGAGAGCTGTTGGATATGAATCTGATGGCCGGTATGGGACGTTATCTCGATAGTGGCGATGGTTCGGATATATCATACGAAAATGCGAATGATCATATACAGGGAAGCAGTGTAGGCATGGCAGACGGTCCTTTCTATCCGACTTCTTATAAATATAAAAATGAAAAGAGGTCACAGTTTGTCAGAGGAAATTTCGACTTATTGGGTCGCTATGTAGTATCTGCTTCATTGCGCCGTGACGGTACGGATAAATTCTTTCCCAGTAAGAAATATGCTCTCTTCCCATCTGTTTCTCTAGCATGGAAAATGAACGAAGAATCATTTATAAAGAATATCTCCTGGATTAATATGTTGAAACTAAGAGCCAGTTATGGTGAAACTGGTAGTGACAATTTAGGTACAACACTATATGGTATTGTAACAACTACCCGTGAAGATGTTCAGTTCAATAATAATTCAGTTACCTATATTCCTTACATATTGTCCGGTGCCAACTATGAAGATGTAACCTGGCAAAAGACGGTTATGAAAAATATCGGATTGGATTTTTCCGTTCTTAGAGATAGAATCTGGGGTAGTGTAGATGTATTCCGTAATGACGTAACCCATTTGTTGGGTACAGCACCGACTGAATTATTGGGAATGCACGGAACACGTCCTATCAATGGAGGACATTATAAACGTACCGGAGTAGATGTGAGTTTGAATTCGCTGAATCTTCAAACACATGATTTCAAATGGACCTCTCAAATTACAATGTCCCATTATAACGCGGTATGGATAGAACGTATGCCCAACTATGATTATCAAAAATATCAGAAAAGGAAAAATGAACCGATGAATGCATTCTATTATTATAAAACGACCGGTATCATCAATGTGGATAAGAGTAATATGCCCGAATCGCAACGTTCGTTAGGTCCTGCTGCTTGTATGCCGGGATATCCTATTGTTGAAGATAAAAATGGTGATGGAATCATTGATGTGAATGACTCTTATATGGATAATACGTTACCTAAATTATATTTTGGTTTCGGGCATACATTTACATGGAAGAACTTTGATTTGGATATATTCATGTATGGTCAATTGGGAGTAAAGAAATGGAATGATGCATATGGCAATAGTATAGATGTCGGAGGTCTCTCCAGAGGAGTGGATGCGCACAATGTTGGTATCTATTCTTATAATATTTGGAATACCCAGACAAACACGAACGGACGCTTCCCGGGTATCGCAATCAGTAAATCAGTGGCTTTACCCGAAAATCTGGGCTTTGATTATACAAGAGAAAATGCCTCTTATATACGTGTAAGAAACATCACACTGGGATATAATCTGGGTCCCAAAGAGTTATCTGTATTTAAAGGATATATTAGAGGAATACGTGTGTTTGTCGATTTTCAGAATCCTTTGACCTTTACCAAATACAAAGGATATGACCCTGAAATCAACACTTCCTCTTCTAATTTGACCGGAGGGCAATATCCTCAAATGAGAGTTTATTCAATAGGTGCAAAATTAACCTTCTAAACTTCAAGCTATGAAATCTAACAAATTATGTCGTATGAAAAAGAAGATTTTTTTACCGATGCTTGTTTCCTTGCAACTATTATTCGGTAGTTGTGAGAATAATTTTGATCCTTATATTTATGGAGCTTTGTTGCAGGGAGAATATCCTTCTACAGAGCAGGAGTATGTTTCCTATATGATGATTTGCTACTTGCCATACACTACGGTTTGGACGTATGATATGGGTTCAGGCGGTTTGCAGCACGGTATTCATATACAGTCGGGAGGAACGGTACGTATGTTTGATTCCACTTCTGATATATGTGCATCTGCTACCACAGTAGGTGCAGACTGGGAACGCTTTACTAAAGGAGACTACAGTAATTGCTTTTATTACTGGCGTGGAAATGTAGATGATGGCAGTAACCTCAACCATTTCCCGAAAACAGCTCAAATAACCCGTATGACTGAAATCATTGGAACTTTGGAGAAAGCTCCTCTGACTGCTCTTACAGAAGAAAAAAAGAATAATCTGCTTGGAGAAGCGCGTCTGTGCCGTGGATTGATGATGTATTTTCTGTTACATGTTTACGGTCCTGTACCGGTCATCTTGGACCCTGAAAAAGTAATTGATCCGGAAGCGTTATCGAATACCGTGCGTCCTTCTTTGGACGAAATGACTCAATGGATTACGGATGACTTGGAGTTTGCCGCAAAGAATGCTCCCGAGGTGGCTCCGGATTTGGGACGCTATACGCGTGACTATGCCCGTTTCTGCCTGATGAAACACTGTCTGAACGAGGGAGAACACATGGAAGGCTATTATCAGAGAGCGATGGATATGTATAATGAACTCAATACAGGTAAATATGATTTGTTTAGAACTGGAAGTACCCCATACGTTGACCTGTTTAAGAATGCCAATAAATTCAATAAAGAAATCATTATGGCTGTCAGTTGTAGCCCGGCTGCCGATGGTAACCCGAAACATGGAAATGCGAATCCTTTCCTGATGTGGGCTTTACCTTCCGATGTGGCAAAAGGGGATCCTTTCCCAATGGGAGGCGGATGGTTTCAGGCTTTCAGTATGGATAAGAAATACTATGATGCTTTCGAAAGTAACGACGGTCGTTTGAAAACGATTGTGACTAGTTATAAAGACAAGAATGGTGTTATCATTAATAAAGACAATCTGGGGGTGAGATGGAATGGATATATTATGAATAAATTTCCGCAGGAAACCATGACAACTTTCCAGGGTACCGATATTCCTTTGGCAAGATGGGCCGATGTATTATTGATGTATGCAGAGGCAGAAGTACGCAAAACAGGAACCGTTCCTTCTGTGGCTGCTATAAATGCAGTAAATCAAGTAAGGAACAGAGCCGGATTGGCAAATTTGCCGGCTGTGGCAACCAATACCAAAGATGCTTTTCTGGATGCGATCCTGATTGAACGGGGACATGAACTCTTTTATGAAGGTAATCGTAAAATTGACTTGATCCGTTTTAATAAATATGCGCAGGAAATGTATAAGGCGAAGGGAGTAATGCCGACGCATCAGTACATGCCGATCCCTAATTATGCAGTCGAACAGGCGGTTTCTTATGGAAAAGAGCTGAAGCAGACTTGGGAACGTCCGGGTTGGGCGGAAGATAAGAGCAAAGCGCAGCAAAATATAAATTAAACCTATTAACTGAATATAAAGATATGAAACGTATGAGTTACTATATAATTGGTCTATTATTGTCTTTAATGAGTTGGGCATGCTCGGATGATGTAGAAACAGGCAGAGAAGAAATTCCGGTAGAAACAGATGGCGGATATTTATTTGCTCACATGACGAATGCTAATTATGGAAAGCTGTATTATGCAGCTTCCCGGGATGGTGTAAATTGGGAGACGCTGAATAAAGGTCGGATAATCAATAGTGCTTACATTGGGCATCCTGATATTTGTCAGGGACATGATGGGGCTTTTTATATGATAGCAGTCAATCCGTTGGCTTTGTGGCGGTCGGAAGATTTGGTGACATGGACGTCTGCCCCGTTGGATGAAATGATTTTTAATCGTAGTAATGCGCAGGGATTTTATACTACTTATTATTGGGGAGCACCCAAGATGTTTTATGACAAGGACAGCGGACAATATATTATAAGCTGGCATGCCTGCAACGATCCGGATAAGGATGACTGGGACAGTATGCGTACTCTCTATGTGTTGACAAAAGATTTTGAGACGTATACAGAACCGCAGAAACTGTTCAACTTCACTGGTGCAGATGAGAACATGGCTATTATTGATGCCATTATCCGGAAGGTAAACGGTGTTTATTATGCAATCTTGAAAGATGAACGCGATCCGGCTGTTGCTCCGGAAACCGGGAAAACAGTCCGTATTGCCACCTCTTCTAATCTGACCGGTCCTTACACCAATCCGGGAGCACCTGTCACTCCGAATGATATGATGCGTGAAGCACCTATTTTTATCGAACGGCCCAATCATAGCGGTTGGTTCATTTATGCGGAGTCTTATGCCGCCAAACCTTATGGCTATCATTTGTTTCAGTCGACCTCTATGGACGGACCGTGGAAAGAGCGTACCTTCTCCGGACCTAATGTAAAGGATGGCACGGACAGACCGGGTGCACGACACGGCTGCATCGTGAAGGTGAACGAAACGGTTTATCAGGCTTTGTTGAAAGCATATAAAAAATAAATGTATAATCTTAATATGACTGTATTATGAAATATTATATATATACGATTTTTCTGCTTCTGTTGGCGGCATCCTGTAGCGATGACGTACAGAAATGGGATAATTGGCCGGAATGGAAACTTGCCTCTCCTCTTTCCGTAGGGGGGAATGTGTTGGATGAAGAAATTTACTCCAATTTTCAGGGGAAGAAGCTTCATTTGGAAAAGGGACAGGAAATCGAATTTTCGGGAACCGATGGTATAGAATCCATTCTCTCACCGGATTACTTTGAATACTTGTCCGAAAATAAAGCTCGTTTTAAAGGAGAGACAGGCGATTATAGTGTGCTTTATGATCCCGTTAATGAACTTCTGTATGTAGAAAAAGCCGGTGCAACTTATCCGGAAGGATTGTGGTTCTGTGGTGCTAACTGGGGGCATCCTCAAGCGGGAGTGGTTACTACAAGTGGCTGGAGTATGGACGGAGCCAACAATGTGCTTTATTGTTATAAAAGTGCTGACAACGTTTTTCAGCTCACTGTATATTTGGCTAATAACTTCTCATTCAAGTTCTTCAAACATAGAGGTTGGGGAGAAGGTGATAATGAGATTACCACTTTACCGGAAGACAATATAACACTTACCACTCCATTCCTGGTTGCAGGAAAGAGTGGGGGAGATTTTATCCCTGGACCGCTGTTCCAACCCGGAGTATATCTTATTACGCTTGATTTGAACAATAATACTTGTGCTTTTGAAGCAAAAGATGAAAATATTCAGGAGCAAACCTTCCTTGTTAACGGGCATGAAATGGGTATATTAGAAGAGGCTTCGTCTTATCTGGGCATTGCTTTGGAACTTCATGAAGGCGATGAAGTGACTTTCGGCAATTTCGGTGATGTGAGAAAGATGCTTCAACCGGATTTCTTTGAAGATATAACAAAGGATAAAGCCACATTTATAGGGGCGGACGGAAACTATAAACTGTTTTATGATCCGGTAAACAAACTGATGTATTTAGAAAATCGTTCAGTAAACTATCCGGATGGTTTATGGGTTTGCGGTTCTAATTTCGGGCATCCTCAAGCCGGACGGGTGACTGTTGCCACATGGACCTTCAATTTGCCGAGTGATGCATTCCAGTGCGTGAAGATATCGGATAATGTTTTTGAAACAACTCTTTATCTGGTTAAAGATTTCCAGTTTAAATTCTATAAGCAACGTCCGTGGGGAGGTGAACTGGCTAGCACCACTGTTAATCCTTATCCTATTAATCTATTAGGTAAAGGCTGGTTTTATAGTGATCCGGCAACGGGTGGTACTGGTGGCGGACATTTTACTGGTGATTTTGTAGCCGGACCGGATTTCACACCGGGAGTATACCGTGTCCGGATAGATCTGAATAAGAATATATGTATGTTTATCGACAAGGTAGACGAAGGTCAGCTTGGAGAAGAATCTTATAAAATAAACGGTACAGAGCTGATTCAATCTGATTATCCCAATTATATCGGTGTAGAGTTGAATCTCACGAAAGGGCAGACTGTCGATTTTGAAGGTTTTAGTTATCTGGATTATATGCTTCAACCGGAATACTTTACGAATGAAAACGGCCAATACAAGTTTAATGCTCCGGATGGCAAGTATAAGATCTCCTATAATAAGAATAGGGAACTTATATATGTAGAGAAAACGACTGGTGCGGAATTCCCTGAAACTGTATGGATCACTGGGGCTACCTTCGGACACCCTAGAATCAGCGGACTTCTTGCTGATGACATTGGAAATTGGGGATGGGAAAATCCGAAAGATTTTATCTGTTGTGTGAAGACCGGGGATCGTATTTTTGAAACCAATCTATTTTTAAACAATGACTTTATGTTCAGATTCTATAAGAAAAAAGGTTGGAATAATGAGATTACTTCGTTTGACGTGACTATTGTATCTGAAGGTGATTTAATAGCCCGGGGCGGTTATTGGAACGGAGATCAATGGCAGGAAACAGAAAACTTCGGACCGGGAGCTAATTTCAGAGCCGGTATATATCATGTCAAACTGGATATGAATACAAATACCTGCACGTTTACAAAGAAATACTAGTTTTGAGTATTATATTAGTGTAGCATAACATAAAGAGGCCGGGTTAAAACAAACACGACCTCTTTATATAAATGGCTATGTGGTTTTCTCTTTTAGAAATGTCTTATTATATAGATTCTAAAAATAATATCCATGAAGAAATCTTTATTGGTTTTAGCTTTATTGTTTTCATTGGCATCCTTTTCCCAGTCTCCGGTTGATAAGTCTTTTCCTCCGGAAGAGTTGTTTGTTTTGGGTTCTTATTATTACCCCGAGCAATGGGATTCCTCCCAATGGGAACGTGATTTGAAGAAAATGT
>OLNS01001703.1_pt1 | contig 15963 bp, 12 predicted proteins | sample 1673031 | NCBI WGS metagenome assembly OLNS01 (sample SAMEA3136748, study PRJEB25190) | human gut metagenome | biome: human gut; feature: human-associated habitat; material: faeces | place: Austria | collected 2013
TTCCGGAACATTTTTGAGGAGATAAATTATAAGGACAAACTTTACGGCATAATCCGCAATTCGTGCATAAATCTATATTGATTTTTGGATAGCGAAATTCTTCTGAATCAGGAATCATACAGATAGCTTTGTGTGGGCAAATATTTGCGCAGGCTTCGCAGCCGGAACAGGTAATTTTATCATTTGTATCAAGGTAACACATGCTTAATGATCTCCATTCAATAAATTAAGTTCTTTCGTGAGAAAGTCCAGAGAAGTTTCTCTTGCAGTATTTATACGTGCATGCACAGCATCGTAATCGTGGATTTGTGGAATTACTGAAGGTGCTTTTGTGAGAAGGCATTCTTTTAAATCAAATAACTCCAGAACTTCGGCAATTTTATTGTCACCGGATTCTCTGGAAAATACTGCCAGTTGTTTTCGGTATTGTACAGCAAAAATCAAACCATGGAAAGAGTTCGTTATAACGTATTCTGAATATTTTACCAGAGAAAGAAATTCTTCCACACCTGCTTCATAAAACATTTTATGTCCTTTGGCTGAGTTTGTACTGCGTAAGCTGATTTCAACAATTGTCCATCCGTTATCACGGGCTATTTTTTCTGCAAAAGCTTCCATTTCTTTGTTGTATCGTCGTGCATATAATAACAAATATTTCTCAGTTATAATACGAGATGCGGCTATGGTATCATAATCTTCAGTGGTTAGCAAAAGAGTTGGATCGATTGTTCTAAAAACTTGAATTCCATTAGAATTAATATGTTCTTTTAGATAAGGTATAAATTTATTTTCCCGTAAACCAATTGCTAAAAAGTTTTGAAGTCGGTTATTTAATATCTGGTAGCTATCTGTGTCAAAATGGGCATCACCAAAACTTGCAGCATAAGATACAGAATTTCCTTTCATTACATCGTAGTTGGCAAAATAACCATCATCAAATCCGTTGAATTCATTAATACAGAAAATGGTATCACTGCCACATACAAAATGGTTAATATCATCAAAATGGGCAATAGAATTAAAGTTTTCTGAAGTATATTTTTGAGAAGTTAAACCAAAGTATGTGTGATAAAAATGATCAAATTTCTGATAATTAATACGAATGGCAGGAAGAGACAATTCACACATTTTTCTGGATTCTGGGTCCTGATCCCACATATTGGAAAAAGGATTTAAAGGATCTTTGTCAGAGAGCGAATCCGGGCAATAGTCAACTAAAACTGGTTGATACAAATCCGGAGAAATACGCTTTATAGATTGGTAAAGTGCCCAGGATTGTAGAGCAGATCCATAGTTTGTAAAATTGCAATATATATTATAACTGACTATACCTATTCGAATCATAAAAATACTCCTTGAAATTATATAAAATAAGTTGTTAAATATACTAATCATGTTATCATGGATTTTAGGAGACAACAAGTGATATTGTAAAGAAAACGTTGTTATATAAACAAAAATATAGTATAATAGCACGGTTTGAAGAAGAGAGATTATTTACGAAAGGATAACAGAAATGAAAAAAGAAAAAGATATATTTGATCGTATCATGGAATTTCCGGTTTTAAGGATTTTTAACCCATTTTACAAAAAAAACAAAGAAATATTATTGTATTTATTTTTTGGTGGTTTAACTTTTTTAGTCAGTATCATCTCGTATGCATTTTTGAATATTCAGATAGGATGGAATGCATTAATAGCGAATATTGGTTCATGGATTCTGGCTGTTTCATTTGCTTATGTAACAAACAGAGTCTGGGTATTTGATTCCAACGCTGAAACTACGGCTGATTTTATCAAAGAAATCACCAGTTTTATAGGCGGTCGAGTAGCAACGCTGGTAATTGAAGAACTGATCTTATTCATTTCACGAATCTGGGAATGAACAGTATGCTGGTTAAGATAGTGGCACAGGTGATCGTAATTGTGCTTAATTATGTGATCAGCAAGCTGATTGTGTTCAAAAAATAGCAGAAAAGCAGTTAAGAAATAGTTTTAATTGTATTTTATGGAGTTTTTTGGTAGTATATACTATGTAATAATTTTGTAATAATTGTTACATAGTATATTTTATTTTAAAGAAAGAAGATTATTTATGGAGAATATGCATATCGCTTTTTCACCTCCGGATATCACAGAGGAAGAAATAGCAGAAGTTGTAGATACGTTAAGAAGTGGTTGGATCACAACCGGACCAAAGACAAAGCTTTTTGAAAAACAGTTGGCAGAATATATAGGGACTAATAGAGTAGTCTGTCTGAATTCGGCAACAGCCTGTCTGGAGATGACACTTCGCCTGTTGGGAATCGGACCGGGAGATGAAGTAATTACAACTGCCTATACTTATACTGCATCCGCCAGTGTAGTAGAGCATGTAGGTGCAAAACTGGTTCTGGTGGATGTGGCAAAAGATTCTTACGAGATGGATTATGAGAAGCTGGCAGATGCAATCACAGAGAAGACGAAAGCAATTATTGGTGTACATTTATATGGACAACCGTTTGAATTTAACAAGGTAAAAGAAATAGCTGACAGACATCATCTGTATGTAGTGGAAGACTGTGCGCAGGGACATGACGCTTTATATGAAGGGAAAATGGTTGGAACGCTGGGAGATCTCGGATGCTTTAGCTTTTATCCTGGAAAAAACCTGTATGCGTTTGGAGAAGGCGGAAGTGTAACCGGCTATCGAAAAGAGTACTTCGATACGATCGAAATGATGAAAAATCAAGGTTGTACAGTGCGTTATTATCATGACATGATCGGATATAATTATCGACTGGAGGGCATCCAGGGAGCAGTGCTGAGTGTCAGCCTGAAATATCTGCCGGAATGGACTGCCCGCAGGCGGGAGATTGGATGGCGGTACACAAAGGAAATTACAAATCCGGCGATTACCCTGCAGCATCATCCGGAAAATACGAATCCGGTCTTCCATATGTTTGAGGTGGAGGTGGAAGATGACCCGGAGCGTTTTCTGGCTTATATGGCAGAGAAGGGAATTGAGTGCAACCGGCATTACCCGGTGCCCTGCCATTTGCAGAATGCTTATAAGCATCTTGGTTACCAGGTTGGAGATTGTCCGAACGCGGAGTATCTGGCATCCCATTGCGCGACGTTGCCGTTGTTCCCGGAAATGACGGACGAGGAAGTTGAAATGGTAATCCGGGCTTGTAATGCGTATCAGACTGCCTGAAACAGATTCTTATGACACCAGACCGTATAGTAACCTGAAAACAGGGCGGGCAGGAACAGATTGTCCTCTTGCCTCAAAAGTGGTATACTTCTCGTATAACGGGGAATTTTGCATTTTGGAAAATTTCTCTGTATGGAAAACTAAAACACAAGGAGTGCCGGAGTTTTGGCAGTGACAGATAGAATGGAGTTAAAAACACAGAAAAAGGAAGCTGCAGTGACAGTCAATGAGCTTTTATACCTGATTTTCTTCGGTGTGATGTTGTTTTCAAAGGGAATGGGCTGGTACGACGGGATGCGTCCGTATCAGCTCTGTCTGCTGATCGGAATGGGATGCCTTGGGCTGAAACTGATTCTGACAAAATATACGCCGTGGCAGCTTCTGGTCGCAGCGGTGTTCGGCGTGCTCGGCGTTCTGAGCTGGCGCTGCTCTGCGGAAAAGGGAATGCTGACCTGTGTAATGATGTTGATCGGTATGAAAGATGTGCGGATAAAAAAGGTCTTTCAGGTCGGGGCGGTTGTCTGGAGCAGCGTGTTCCTTTATCGGATTCTGGCGTTTCTGATCGGCTGGGACAAAGGCATTTTGCTGGTACATAAAAAGCTCGGAGCCTTTATCTTCCGGTGGAGTATGGGATATCCGCATCCGAATGTATTCCATATTTCCTATGTAATTTTGCTGGCATTTCTGTTTTATCTGTTGCAGCAAAAAGGCAAAAAGCTGTTTGGCTGGATTGTTGCCGCGCTTGTCGGAAACGTACTGATTTTTATCTATTCAGTCAGCTTTACCGGATTTTTGTTGACCGGAATTTATCTGATGCTGGTGCTGTATTTTGAACTGCGCAGTCAGTTTACGAAGCCGGAAAAAGCGCTGGTGCAGTGCGTGCTTCCGGCAGGACTGGCATTTTCCTTGCTGGCGCCGCTGCTTCCGGAAGGAAATCGGTTTTATGAAGTGATGAATAAACTGATGAATACCAGACTGCGTCTTTCCAAATATTTTCTAACGCAGGAAAAGATTACTCTGTTCGGACAGCAGTTCCAGCTGGCGGATAAAGATCTGAACATGGACAATTCTTATGTGTTTGCATTGATGACCTACGGGGCGGTTGTTTTTGTCCTGTTGATGATCGCCTATTTCTTTACCATCCGGAATCTGATAAAGGAGAACCGGCGGAAAGAGCTGGCGATTACGCTGGGATTTCTGATTGCCGGAATATCGGAGCCGTTTTTGTTCAATACTTCTTTTAAAAATGTTTCCTTAATTTTTGTGGGAAGTTATCTGCTAAACGATGCAAATCCGATCCGGCGGCAGAACATTGCATGGATTGGAATCTGTACGCTGGGCGACCGGAGTCTTCCGAAAAATGCTCCGGCAGAGAAACTGGAAGAAAAACTTTTGCTGGGGCTGAAAAGGATAGGGGCTGCAGCAGGAGAAAAGAAATATTTGATTGCTGCGTTGACCTGCGTTTGTGCCGTGATCGGCGGCACTGCTTTTGGGCTGACGGCACAGATGCCCAAAGAGTATCTTGTGCCCAAGTCGATCTGTGATTATTCGCTGCAGGAAGTCTATTATCTGGACGAGGAAGCAGTTGCAAAAGAACGGGCAAACGGCTCGGAAGTATTGTATTATATGGGAGAAGAGATACCGATGTTTCGGTTCTCTGGAGTTACTGTAACTGTGGAATGGATGAGGGGTATGATCGGAGCAGCAATCCTGACCGGAGTAGTCGGAGCACTGCTTGGAACAGGTATTGCGGAAATTTTAGAAAAAGGGCGGAAAAAGAGCGGACAGTATGAATGAAAAATTGAAATTCTGTAAATTGTTGGGAACAAACATCAATGTCATTACGATGGATGAAACAGTTGATTATATGGATCAGCATCTGGATGAACTGCGTGGAAAATATGTCTGTGTTTCCAATGTGCATACGACGGTCATGGCATTTCGCGATGCAGAATATCGGAAAGTGCAAAACGGCAGTGCGATGAATCTTCCTGATGGAAAACCACTGTCTATTGTATGTCGGATGCGCGGACATCAGGAGGCCGGACGTGTTCCGGGACCGGATCTGATGCCGAGAATTTTCGAGCTTTCCGAGAAAAAAGGATACCGGCACTATTTTTATGGCAGTACGGAAAAAACACTGCATGCGCTGGAACAGAAGCTGCGCGAAAAGTATCCGAAGCTGAACATTGTCGGGATGTATTCCCCGCCGTTTCGACCGCTGACAGAAGAAGAGGATGAGACGGTTGTAAAACAGATTAATGATACAAAACCGGATTTTATCTGGATTGGACTGGGAGCTCCAAAACAGGAAAAATGGATGGCTGCACATGCCGGAATGCTGCATGGCGTCATGCTGGGCGTAGGGGCAGGCTTTGATTTCCATGCGGGAACGGTAAGACGTGCGCCGGGCTGGATGCAGGAGCTTTGTCTGGAATGGCTGTTTCGGCTGATGCAGGATCCGAAACGTCTGATTCCACGATATATGGATACAAATTTCTCATTTATTCATTATGTCTGGAAAGAAAATAGGCTTTTAAAAAAGAAAAATCAGGAGCTGGTGCATACACCTTCAAGACCGAAGACAGGAATGAAGATCGCAATGATCGGACATAAGCGCATTCCGTCGAGAGAAGGCGGTGTGGAGATCGTCGTGGAAGAGCTGTCTACACGAATGGTTCGTTCCGGAAACCGGGTGGATGCGTATAATCGTTCCGGTTACCATGTATCCGGCAAAGAGTTTGATGAAAAACATGGAAAATATTTTCAGGGAATCCGAATTTTTACGATTCCGACGTTTTCCAGCAGTAAATTAAATGCGATTGTATATTCTTTTCTGGCAACAATCCGGTCATTGTTCGGGCATTATGATATTGTGCACTTCCATGCGGAAGGACCGTGTATTATGCTGTGGCTGACCAAACTGTTTGGAATCCCGACAGTGGCGACGATTCATGGACTGGACTGGCAGCGTTCCAAATGGGGAAATTTTGCATCTCATATGCTGAAACTGGGGGAAAAGACCGCCGCACTCCATGCGGATGAAGTGATCGTATTGTCGCACAATATGCAGGATTATTTTCAGGAGACATACGGCAGAAAAACCCGTTTTATTCCAAATGGAATCAACAGACCGATTTTAAAAGGCGATTCCGAAATTAAGGCAAAGTATGGTCTGGAAAAAGACGGATATATCCTGTTCCTGGCAAGAATTGTACCGGAAAAGGGACTGCATTATCTGCTGCATGCGTTTGAACAAATCGAGACGGATAAAAAACTGGTGATTGCGGGCGGCAGCAGCCATTCTCAGGAATACGTACAGGAAATGGTCGATCTGGCGGCAAAAGACAGCCGTGTGATTATGACCGGATTTGTACAGGGAGAAGTGTTGGAAGAGCTGTACTCTAACGCGTATTGTTTTGTACTGCCCAGTGATATTGAAGGGATGGCGCTTGGACTGTTGGAAGCGATGAGCTATGGAAACTGCTGTATTGCAAGCAATATTCCGGAAAATACAGAGGTGGCGGAAGATCATGCTCTGTATTTTGAAAAGGGAAATGAAAGAGATTTGCAGAAACGTTTGGAGGAAGTGCTGGCGCATCCGGAACAGACGCAGAAAGCACATCAGGAAAATGCAGACTTTATCTGCGGAAAATATAACTGGGATCGGGTGACGGAGCAGACACTGCATCTTTATCAGCATGTGCTCAAGGCACGGGAGAATCAGAAATGAAAGTATTGATTGTCAATAAATTTCTGCATCCGAACGGCGGATCGGAAACCTATATTTTTGAAGTCGGGAAGCAGCTTCAGAAGATGGGACATCAGGTAGAATATTTTGGAATGGAGCATGAAGGCCGGGTCGTTTCGAACCGGCTTGATTGCTATACAGGGAATATGGATTTTCATACCGGAAAACTTCAAAAATTACGGTATCCGTTCCAGATTCTCTATTCGACAGAGGCTGCAAAAAAGATCCGGAAAGTGCTGGACGATTTTCAGCCGGACGTGGTTCATGTCAATAATTTCAATTTCCAGCTGACACCGTCCATTCTCTACGCGATCCGTAAATATGAGAAACAGACCGGCAGAACGGTTCGGATCGTATACACGGCGCATGATTCACAGCTCGTCTGTCCAAACCATCTGATGCAGAGACCGTCCGGTGAGCTGTGCCAGGAATGCCTGGGACAGAAGCAGTGGAACTGCACGAAACACAAGTGTATCCACAATTCCCGCGTGAAGAGCCTCTTGGGAAGCGTGGAAGCGAAGATCTATCAGCATAACCATGCGTATCGGATGTTCGATACGGTGATCTGCCCGAGCCATTTCCTGGAAGAAGTTTTGAAGACGAATCCGGATCTGGACGGGAAGACAGTGACGATGCATAACTTCCTGAACCGACAGGAGATTCCGGAAACAGAGAAGAAAAAGTATGTGCTTTATTTCGGACGTTATTCAGAAGAAAAAGGCGTAAAAACTCTGCTGGATGTATGCAGGAAGCTGCCGCAGATTCCGTTTGTATTTGCCGGAAAAGGACCTCTGGAAGATGAGGTGGCCGCATTGCCTAATGTAGAAAACAGAGGCTTTCTGAGTGGAACAGAATTGTATCAGACGATTGCAGAAGCGAGCTTTGTTGTATTTCCGTCGGAATGCTATGAAAACTGTCCATTTTCCGTGATGGAAGCACAGCTTTACAAAACGCCGGTCATCGCATCGAAGATCGGAGGAATACCGGAGCTTTTACAGGATGGAAAGACCGGAGAGCTGTTCCCCGTCGGAGATAGCAGTGCATTGCAGAAAAGAATTGAAGAGTTATGGAAGGATTCCAAACGCTTGCAAACATATACGGTAAACTGCGAAAAGGTTTCTTTCATGAGTGCGGAAACGTATTGTGAAAAACTGCTGCAGATTTATGGCGGTTTAAAAGCCTGAGTAGAACACATTGAGCAATACTTCTACAGTATATGCTTGAAAATGAGGTGCAGTGTGAAAATCTTGATGCTGGTCAACTGGAAAGTTGCTTATGAAAATCAAATACCGGAAGGAAAACAGCCGCCAGACTATGTCGTACCGAGACAGAAATACTGGTTTTTTCGGTATCTGTCGGATGATATTTCCGTAGATGTTGTGGATATCCGTTCATTTCCATGGCTGGAACGCTTTGAAAAAGAAAAAATCCGGTTTTATATCTGGCAGACGCTGAAGGTATTGCCGAAATTAAATCAGTATGACTTGGTTTTGTCCCATGGAATGCAGAGCGGGATTGTATTGTGCCTGTGGCGCAGACTGTTCGGACATGGAAAATATAAGCATATCGTGTTTGACATCGGTGGCTTTAACAGCGCGAAGGAAGAAGGAAAAGCGCTGAAGCTGATGCAGTTTGCAAGCAAGTCTCTGGACGGTGTGATTTATCATACAAAGAGCCAGATTACCTATTACGAAAAGTGTCACCCGTGGCTGCTTTCCAAAAGCAGATATATTGCGTTTGGGACGGATGCAGAATATTTTCAGCCGACCGGAACACCGATAGAGAAAGAAAATTCGTATATTTTATGTGTCGGTTATAATAAACGGGATTGGGATACGCTGCTGCAGGCATACGAAAAACTGAGAAATCTGCAAAAAGGGCGAAATCAGGATGGACTTGCTGATTTCCCGAAGTTAAAACTGATTGGGAAAGAAAAGCTGGACCGGGAGTATGACGGTGTGGAGACCGTCGGATTTATTCCGGTTACGCAATTGATGAAAGAAATTGAAAAAGCGACCTTTTGTGTACTTCCGCTGCAGTCCTTTAACTATTCGTTCGGGCAGATGACACTGCTGCAGCAGATGCTTTTAAAAAAAGCGGTGATTGCGGCAAATGTCCCCAGCCTGAGAGATTATGTGACAGACGGACAGGATTGCCTGCTCTATGAGCCGGAAAATGCGGAAGAGCTTGCAGAACAGATGGAGCGACTGATAAAAGATTCTGAATTTTCCAGACAACTGGGAGAAAATGCTATGCAGTCCGTTCGGGAAAAATGGAACGAAAAAAGGATGGCGCAGGACATCTGGGAGTTTTGCAGGGAGATTGTGAGATAGAAATTTATGAGAATGGCAAGAAAGTGCCTGCAGGATATGTCATATTTGGGAAAGGATGTGGCTGAATGGCAATACCAACCAGTATCAAAACGCTCCTGTCTGGAGACGTAGTTGAGTGGGCGAGAATTGAATTTAAAGAAACCTGGGACGCAGCGGCTTCTTTGAAATCTATTTGTGCTTTTGCAAATGATCTGGATAACTGGGGCGGTGGATATATTGTGATCGGCGTGCAGGAGGAGAATGGAAGACCTGCTTATCCGTTAAAGGGAGTTCCGACCGATAAATTGGATGCCTATCAGAAAAATATATTTGCAAAATGCAAGCTTCTCAGACCCGCTTATACACCGATAATTGGTATTGAGACATATCAGGACAAACAGTTTATTGTTATATGGTGCCCGGGTGGAGATAATAGACCGTATTCATCTCCAAAAACGATGGAGAAGGATAACAAAGAGAGAATTCATTATATTCGTAAAGCTTCCAATACGGTAGAACCCTCTGATGATGAAGAAAAAGATCTGTTTAACCTGGCAAATAGAGTTCCGTTCGATGACAGAGTAAACCATCAGGCTGAACTGGAAGATTTAAATATTACACTGATTCAGAATTATCTTAAAGAAATAGGAAGTTCGCTTTATGAAAGATCAAAGACGGGAGATTTTGCTGAATTATGCAGTGATATGAATATTATCAGTTTGCTTCCGGAATATGTAAAACCAAAAAATGTGGGATTAATGTTTTTCTGCATGGAACCGGATAAATTTTTTCCTTGTACTCAAATCGATATTGTACAGTTTCCAGATGGCCTGGGTGGCAACAGTATTATAGAAAATACATTTAAAGGTCCGATTCATCAGCAACTGAGAGAGGCATTGCAGTTTATAAAAAATTCAATCATAACAAAGAAAATTGTTAAGAGCGCGGATAAGGCAGAGGCGGATTGGGTGTATAATTATCCATATGCTGCAGTGGAAGAGGCATTGGCAAATGCAGTTTACCATCGTGCATATGATATCAGAGAACCGATAGAAGTACGGGTTGAAAAGGAAATGATTGAAATTGTAAGTTTTCCGGGACCGGATCGTTCGGTTACACAGGAAGGTTTAAAACGATACAGGGTATCAAACCGCAGATATAGAAATCGGCGCATTGGAGATATTCTTAAGGAGCTACATTTAACAGAAGGCAGAAATACCGGATTTGGCAAGATTCTTAGAGCTCTTGAAGAGAATGGTTCACCGAAACCGGAATTTGAGACAGATGATGATCACAGCTACTTTATTTCGCGTTTGTTTGTGCAGGAGGCGTTTTTAAAAGAGGAAAACACACAAGCAGGAACCGAAAAGGAGCCAAAAAGGAGCCAAAAAAAGGAGCCAAAAAAAGGAGCCGAAAAAAAGCTGGATGTATTACGGCGAATGGAAGAAAATCCGATGATAACTCAGGTTAAGCTTATGGAAGAATTTAATCTTACAAGAAAACAGGTTCAGAAACTGATAAAAGATTTACGGGAAGATGGATTGATAGAAAGACAGGGATCCAATAGAAGTGGAAAGTGGGTTGTAAAGAAATGATGGAATCTGCTATTTCGAAGACTCTTGTAAGCATAATTGTACCGGTTTACAACGTGGAGCGCTATATAAAACGCTGCGTGGATTCCCTGCGGGGACAGACGCTGCAGAATATTGAGATCATTCTCGTGGATGATGGATCGAAAGACAACAGTGGTTGCTTGTGTGATGAGCTTGCACAGCAGGATTCCAAAATTCATGTGATCCATAAACAAAATGCGGGACAGGGTCTGGCGAGAAATGATGGGCTGAATATTGCGAAAGGACGTTATGTCCTGTTTATCGACTCGGATGATTTTATTGAACCGGACACCTGTGAAAAGCTGTCAGACCGGATGGAACGGGAGCAGGCAGATCTGTGCAGCTTCGGCTATCAGATCGAGACGCCGCAGGGCGAGCTGTTTTACCGGGCGCAGTTAAAAGAACAGTGCTACGAAAACGAAGCGATCCGAAAGCGCTTTGTGCTTCATTTTTTTGGAGACTCGGCAGATGACGAGGAAATGCGGGGCGTTTCCGCATGTATGACGATGTTTCGCAGAAGTGTGATTGAAACAGGAAAGATCCGTTTCCGCTCAGAACGGGAATATTTCAGCGAAGATACGATTTTCAATCTGGATTTCTGCCTGCTTGCAAAAAAGGCGGTGATCGATTCGGGATGTTATTATCATTACTGCCAAAATGAAGCATCGTTTTCTCATGCGTACCGCCCGGATCGGTTTCACCTGACAGAAGTGCTGGCAAACGTTTTAAAAGAATATGCAGGACGTTACGGCATAGAAAGAGAGACGCAGGAACGAATCCGAAGGATGGTATGGGTCAGCCTGATGGAATGCGTGAAGCAGGAAGTAAGGCGAATCGGAGAGGTTCCGTGCAAAACGGTAAAGAAACAGATTGAAAGCTATTGTGGCAGCGAGCTTGTAAAAGATGCGGTGAATGGACTGGATGCAGGAAAATTTGGCACTACGCAGAGAATTTTTCTGTGGGCAGTAAAAGGACAGCGGACAGAAGCGGTGATTTTACTGGCATGGCTGCGAAATCGGAAAGGATTATAGGAAATAGTGATGAAAAGTGGAAAAGTACTGGTCAGCGTAGTGATGTCGGTTTATAATGATGAACAGTATCTGAAAGAATCGCTGGACAGTATTTTTGCTCAGACGATACAGGATTTTGAACTGATTATTGTGGATGACTGTTCGACAGACCGAACGGTTGAAATCATAGAAAATTATCATGATGACAGAATCCGACTGATTTGCAATTCAGAGAACAGAGGATTGACCAGAAACTTAAATACGGCGCTCGAATATGTGCAGGGCACTTATATCGCCCGTATGGATGGCGACGATAAGAGCAGACCGGAACGGTTTGAAAAACAGATCGCATATCTGGAACAGCACCCGGAGCTGATGCTGATCAGCTGCAGGACGCACATGTTTGGCGAAGAAGATCTGATCTCGCAGATTCAGGGAACACCGAAACAGCTGCAGGCGATGATGATGATTCGGCCTGTATTGGCACATCCTGGTTTTATGATGCGCGGGGAGCTGATTACACAGGAAGGTTTCCGGTATGATGAATCTTACCGTTCCGCCCAGGATTATAACTTTGCAGCGAGAGTTGCAAGAAAGTTCAATATCGGAGTGACACCGGAAATCCTTCTGGACTATCGGGTTCATAAAAAACAAGTTTCCAGTAAAAAAAGCGGCGAACAGTCAAACAACGCCGCCAGAGTGCGCAGCATGCAGCTGGAATGGCTGGACATTTCACTGGATGAAAAGCAGAGAGATGCGTTGGAAACCTGGGCAAAAGAAATCAAAAACGCTGCCCCGGAGGATTATCGGCAGGCAGCGAAGCTGATTCCGCTGTTTCTTGAGCAGAATCAAAAAACAAAGATTTATGCACAGAAAGAGCTGGAAGAGGAACTGAAGCGGCTTTTATACCAGTGGATGATCCGGAGTAAGTCGGTGAAAACGATTTTGCAGGCAGTTGGCGTGTGTGGAGTATCCGGTAAAAACTGCGGACTGATGATTACAAAATTGGCAGAAACCTTTCGATATAAGATAAGCAGGGAGTATTGAACGAATGAGTGAGAACAAATGGAAAAAGAGAATTCATTATGTGCTGAAAGCAGCCAAGCACTTTGGCGATGAACCATATATGGACTTTTTCCTTGAGCGGGAAGTAAATCCTCTTTTGCTGGAATTTAAGCAAAATGGAAGCGGTGTCCCGGATAAAAAAGTTATGCTGATCCGGGAAAACGGAAACGGATGGGGATTTTTCGCGGAAGTTCGTGCAATGCTGGCAAAGATGGTATTTGCAGAGAGATTTGGTTTAACTCCTTATATTGAATGGGGCAGCGCCTTTTTATATACAGAAAAGCAGTTGGTAAATGGAACACATAATGCATTTGAATATTATTTTAAACAGCCCAATGGAATGACCAAGCAGGATGTTCTGGAGAGCAGCTATGTAACAGAATCGAAATCTGCACAGGGAGTCGTCATTGAGCGGGAATTTAAGAGAGATACCTATGAAATGACAGCCGAATATCAGAGTAGACTGGCTGAAATGTATCGTAAATACATCAGATTGAATGAAAAAACGGAAAAAATGATCCAAAATGATCTGAAAGATATTTTTGATAACAGTAAAGTTCTGGGAGTACATTTCCGGGGAACGGATTATAAAGCTGGATACCAGAATCATCCAGTGGCTGTCCAGATTGAACAGACAATAACCCAGGTAAAAAAAAGCCTGGAAAAAAATATATTTCAGAAGATTTTTCTGGCTACAGATGAAAAGAACGCAGTCGAACGGTTTGAAAAGGAATTTCCCGGGAAAGTATTTTATTTTCAGGATGTTTACAGAGGTGAGGGCAATACTTCAGTTGCTTTCAGTCAGTCAGATCGTCCGAACCATCACTATCGCCTTGGATATGAAGTGCTGCGGGATATGTATGCATTGGCCGCCTGCGACGGACTTGTTGCCGGATTATCCCAGGTCGTTAACTGTGCGAGAATTGTAAAGGAAAGCTCTGGAAAAGAGTATGATACACTTTGTATTATCAATAATGGAATTAACGTGAACGGAAAGCAGTTCGCAAAATAACAGAGGTAGAAGATGAATATTGCAATCATACCGTGGAATGATACATTTTTACAGGATAAAATATTCGGGGAAGTTGATCCATCGATCAATTATGATGATCGGCTGACGCCACTTTTGAAAATGAAGAAAGAATTTGAACGGCGTGGAGATCATCTTCATACAGTAGATCTGTTTGAGCATTTGCAAGATGTAGATTATTTTCTGTTTTTTGAACGAAATGATAAATGGCTGAAAAAACTGATTGATGATAGGATGGAATATAAAGCGATATACTGTAATGCCGAACCTCCTATTGTCAATCCAATGCACGATAAAAAAAATATTTATAAATTGCTGAATTATTATCCGTATATTATGACATGGAATATGGATCTGATTGATGATAAACGTATTTTTAAGAAAAATATTCCTTATGTATTTCAACTGAAATTTGGAGAAATACCGTTTGAAGAAAGAAAACTACTGACAAGTATCTCCGGCAATAAACATTCGAAACATCCAGATGAATTATACAGTGAACGGGAAAGGGTTATTTCTGTATTAGAAGAAAAATATCCGGATGATTTTGAATTTTACGGAAGTGGTTGGGAAAAAACAAGTCATAAATCGTATCGGGGCAGAGTTGAAAATAAATCGGAAACGTATCATCATTATCGTTTTGCACTTGCTTTCGAAAATATGAAAAATGTCAAAGGATATGTGTCAGAAAAAATCTTAGATTGTCTGGTTTCGGGAATCGTGCCGATTTATGCAGGTGCGGATGATATTGCAGATTACGTACCGGAGGATTGTTTCATCCCTTATAATCGTTTCAAAAATCCAGAAGAAATGATGGGATATTTGAAGAAAATTGATAAAAAACAATATCAGGAATATTTGGATGCAATTCAAAATTTCTTGAATTCCGATAAAACGAAGGTGTTTGATGGAGAAGAGTATGCAAAGAATGTTTATTATTTGATTGAGCATGCAAAAATGAATACCTTTCGAGTGGATGGAAGTCATAGATTCTTTTTAAATTTTTGCATTATAAAGCAGAAAGCTTCAGAAAAAATAAAAAAGTGTATAAAGAATATTCGAAACCATTAGAAGTGTAAAGAGTATTTAAGAAGAGTTTGCTTTGAAAATGACACAAGGAAAAGGAGATGAAATTGAAATGATAAGTTTGGACGAAATACTTGTAAAGCAAAAGGCAGATACTTCCAAATATAAAGTGGCAGTGTGTGTGACTTCTTATAATCAGCAGGATGTTATAGAGGATGCTTTAAATGGAATATTAAAACAAAAAACAACATTTCCTTTTCTGATTGTAGTTGGGGACGATTATTCTACAGATGGAACGAGAGATATATTAAAACGATACAAAGAACAGTATCCGGATACAATCGAATTGATTTTACAACCTCATAATCTGGGGCTGTTTAAAAATAGAAAAGAAATTTTTAAATTATGTGATGCTCCTTATATTGCATTTTGCGATGGAGATGATTATTGGACGGATGAAACATGCCTTCAAAAGAAATATGATTTTCTGGAAAAGCATGTAGAGTATATAGGATATCAAACAGCGTGTTTTGATCGTCAGGGAAACGAGATTACTGACGTATCGGATTTAGATAAATTGAATTGTTTTTTTGATTTCAGAAAAGAGAATGCATTAAAAAATGACTACCCGGGACAGGTTGGAGGTTTCTTTTTCAGAAATATATATAAGTATATGTCGAACGAGAATTTTGAGGCATATACTGAAATTCCGGTAGATGATTCGGGAAAATTGCCAATTATATCAGGAATTATTGCGCCTATTTTTCGACAAGACAAAAATGTTACATTTATTTATAGAGTTTGCAATGATAGCATGTCGAGACAGGAAGAAAAACGTAATACCTGTAAGCAGATCTTTGTATCGCATTTGTTGTATCAGAGTATGATAGATCAATTAAATATAAAAGAAAAAATGCAAATTGACGATCAGTTGATAATAATTGCTACCAATGCTTTTTT
>OLNS01001718.1_pt1 | contig 15909 bp, 10 predicted proteins | sample 1673031 | NCBI WGS metagenome assembly OLNS01 (sample SAMEA3136748, study PRJEB25190) | human gut metagenome | biome: human gut; feature: human-associated habitat; material: faeces | place: Austria | collected 2013
GGTGCAGCGGGTCTCGCGGATGACGTTGACCTTGATCTGTCCCGGATATTCCAGCTCATTTTCAATGCGCTTGGCGACTTCGCGGGCGAGCACATAGGTGCCCTCGTCGGAGATGTCCTCCGGCTTGACCATGATGCGCACCTCGCGGCCGGACTGAATCGCGAACGACTTTTCCACGCCCGGGAAGCTGTTGGAAATCTCCTCCAGTTTTTCGAGGCGGCGGATGTAGTTCTCGATGCTCTCGCGGCGCGCGCCCGGACGAGCCGCGGAAATCGCGTCAGCCGCCTGAATGAGCACGGCCTCGACGGTCTGCGGCTCGATATCGTTGTGGTGCGCCGCAATGCAGTGGATGACCTCGGGGGACTCGTGGTAGCGCTTGGCCATTTCAACGCCCAGCTCGACGTGCGTGCCCTCCATCTCGTGATCGACGGCCTTGCCGATGTCGTGGAGCAGACCCGCGCGCTTGGCGAGCTGCACATCCGCGCCCAGCTCCGCCGCCATCAGGCCGGCCAGATGGCTGACCTCGATGCTGTGCTGGAGCACATTCTGGCCGTAGCTCGTGCGATAGCGCATGCGGCCGAGCAGCTTGACCAGCTCGTGGTGGATGCCGTGCATGTTCGTTTCAAAGATGGCCTGCTCGCCGGCCTCGCGAATCTGGTTGTCCACCTCACGCTTGGCCTTTTCGACCATTTCCTCGATGCGCGCCGGATGGATGCGCCCGTCGGCGATCAGCTTTTCCAGCGCGATTCGCGCAACCTCGCGGCGAATCGGGTCAAACGCGGAGACGATCACGGCCTCCGGCGTATCGTCGATGATCAGATCCACGCCCGTCGCAGTTTCCAGTGTGCGGATGTTGCCGTCACCATCATAGGTATAGGCGGTTTCCACACCGTTACCATAATGGATGCGACTGATGCGGTTCAAAGCATCGTAGCCGTAGCGCACTTCCAGTCCGTCATCATTAAAGATGCGGCTTCGTCTGCCCAGAATGTCATACTCATACCGGGTGCAGACTCCCGCGGGATCCCTGATCTCCGTGATCTGCCCTGCCCTGTCATGGGTATAGGAAACTAAGCGTTTCCCGTTGGAACGCTTCTCTTTCAGGTTACCATATGCATCGTAGATGTATTCATAGGACTTTCCGTCGCAGACAGCACGGGTCACCCGGCCCAGGCTGTCATAGTGCCAGGTGCTGATGTTGGTATGTTTTCCCTCTGCATCGGACGCCTTCTCATACACAGGCTGTCCGAATACGTTGCAGGCACGCTGCAGCTGTCTTCCATCCCGGTCGATGTGCAGGGACAGGTTGCCCTCCTCGTCATACCGGAAGGTCTCTGTGAATCCCAGCTGATCAATTCTCTCGCTGACCTTGCCGAGACTGTTGTAACGGTACTGCACTGCATTGCCGTTGCCGTCTATAGTCCTGCTGATCTGTCCGGCGGGGGTGTATTCATAGCCTTCCTTCACCCCGTCCGCAAAGCCAATGCCTGTGATGCGTCCCCAGCTGTCCACGTCATAGGAGATGGGATTCTGGTTGCCGTCCACAACTCCCGTGATCTGCCCTCTGGCATTATACTCATACTGTTGGAGGGTGCGCTGATGGTTCCGGTTACCGTTCCCTGAACGCCGGACATCCTTGATCTTTCCGTCCAGTTCATAGGAAAGCTCTGTCCGGTTTCCAAACGTATCCTTTTGGATGACCGGCTGATTCCGCAGGTTGTAGGAAAGCTCCTGTACCACTTCTCCTAATGCATTGGTGGTGCGGAGGCGGTTGCCACGGCTGTCATAGGTGTAGGCTGCGCCTGCCCCGTCATCGTTTTCCGGCTCGTAGCCGTAGGGACGGATCTCTTTCCGCAGCCTGTCATTCCGGTCATAGAGATAGCGGGTCACCCCTCCTGCCGGATTGGTTCTGTGGGTCGCCCGGTCTTTCAGGTCATACCGGGTGCTGCTCTCCAGACATTCCCCGTCCGTTCCCAGAATGGCCTGTTTCAGCACATTTCCGGCCGCATCATAGGCATACTGCACCCGTCTGTCGATACCGTTCTTTCTGTCAAGGACTCTCTCCTCGGTCAGGCGGTCGTCCGCATCGTAGCTTCTGTGGATCTCGGAGCCCTTCGGGGTGGTGATCTTTGTCAGGTTGCCGTTGGCATCGTAGGCATATCTTGTAACGGCGGCCTGTACCGGGCCGTTGCCCTGGATTTCCTCCGTCCGCTGAACAAGCCACCCGTTTTTATTGTAGGCATAATGAATGACACTATGAACACCGTCCGCAATGGCACGCTCTTCCAGCGTTACATTTCCCAGACAGTCATAATCGTAGCGCATTTTTGCCCCAAAGTCATCTTTCACTACATTCAGATGATTGTTTTTATCGTAGGAAAAATGGATCCGGTGCCAGCCATCCGGCTCTCCGTCCCGTTCTACTTCCTGTTGTCCGTAGGCCTCCTCCACCTTATTGCCCTGACTGTCATAGGTATAGGCGATGACACGGTACAGCGCAGGATCGGTCTCCTGCACTTTTATCTGTTCCCGGATCTTCCAGCCCAGATCATTATAGGTATAGATGACCTCCTTTCCTTCGCCGTCCACTTCCCGGAGGATCTGTCCGTGCCCGTTGTACTCGTAGGTGTGCAGGATGTTCCCCTCGGGATCCTGTACTTCTGTCATCCGGCCGCAGGCGTCATAGGCATAGCGGTAGCCATTGCCGTCATCCGAATCTGCATCATAAGATTCCGGCTGTACCTGTTTGATCATGTTGCCGTCCGCATCATAGAATCTCCGCTCCACGCCTCCGTCCGGATAAAGGATACGGATGCAGTTCCCGTCAGAATTGTACTCATAGCGGGTTCCTTCTCCCTCTTCGCCTTTCAGAGCATAGCTGACCGGATGGATCCGGCTGGTGATGTCCCCGTCAAAGTTGCGGAATACACGATGGTGTTCCTGCAGGGGAGATATGGTATCTACCACACGTTCCAGAAAATCGTGGCGGTACTCATAGCCGCTCTCTTTCTTTTCCCACTGCACGGGTGGATAGTAAGTGGTCAGATTGCCCATGCGGTCATAGAATCTACGGGTGGTGTAGCCTTCCCCGTCGATGCGGCTGGTGACAAAGTTCCTGGAATTGTAAGCCAGCTCCACCGTTCCGTAAGTATTGCTGATGGACAGTCTGCGGCCTACGGTATCGTAGCCGTAGGCAGTCTCCTCCCCCTTCGGCGTAATGACACGGCTGGGATATGCCCGGTTGGATTCATATTCCTTAAGGCTTTCGTTTCCGAGGGCATCCCGCTCCAGAATGCATCTTCCCCTGAAATCATACTTCCGGGCCGTTTCTTTCCATTTGCCCTCTTTGATCTTTTCCATCGTCCTGACCGGATTGTGTTCCTGGTCATAAGTATAGAGGGTCTCTCTTCCGTCGCTGTCCCATGTATGTACCAGATCATGGTGCTCATTATATTCATGGTGCACTTCAAAGCCATCCGGGAATTTTTCCCGGATGAAGCATCGTGTCTGGAAAAAGATCAGATCAAGGGACGAAAGATCATGCTTTTCCTTCACGGAGGAGGATGGGCGACTGAGCATGTGGAAAATTATGAGAGAGTATGTTCCCGGATGGCACAGGCGACGGGGCAGACTGTAGCAGCAGTAGAATACCGCCTGGCGCCTGAGCACAAGTTCCCGACCGGGCTTATGGACTGCTATGCCGTGGCAAGAGCATTGTATACGCATCCGGATACAAAGCCGGAGGATATTACTCTGATTGGAGACAGTGCAGGTGGCAATCTGGCAGCTGCACTGTCCATTATGGCACGGGATCGTGGCGAATTTATGCCAAAGAGACAGATTCTGATCTATCCGGCAGTCAATAATGATTATTCAGAGAAGAGTCTGTTCTCTTCTGTAAGGGAGAACGGGCAGGATTATCTTCTGACGGCAGGCAAATTAAAAGATTATATCAATCTTTATGCAGGTTCGGAAGAGGACAAGTTAAATCCATATTTTGCACCGATTCTGGAGAAAGATCTGTCAGGGCAGCCAGATACACTGATCCTGACGTCAGAATTTGATCCGCTCCGGGATGAGGGAGAAGCGTATGGAAGACGTCTTGCAGAGGCAGGTAACCGGGTGGAAGTACACCGGATCAAGGATGCACTTCACGGATATTTTGCACTGGGAATCCGGAGTCTGCATGTACAGGAAAGTTTTGAATATATCAATCATTTTCTGGAGGGGGAATAGAAAATGCCGCAGACAAATGTAAAGCACTGGAGAAGGTTGGACAATGCAGCGAAGCTTTTTCCGGCGGCGAGCAGTAAAAGGGATACCCGTGTATTCCGGTTCTACTGTGAATTGAAAGAGGATATACAGCAGGAGATCCTGCAGAAGGCGGTAGACAGGACACTGGAAAAATATCCGATCTTTCTGTCCGTGCTGCGAAAGGGACTGTTCTGGCATTATCTGGAACAGAGTAATAAAAGACCGGTTGTAAGAGAAGAGTATAAGGAGCCGTGCAGCAGCCTTTATATCCGTGATAAGAGAGATCTGCTTTTTGAAGTGACTTATTACAAAAAGAGAATCAATTTTGAGGTCTTTCATGTGCTGACGGACGGAACCGGTGCCAGTGAATTTGTACGGGAGCTGGTGAAAAATTATCTGTATCTGGCACATCATGAGGATGGACTGGAGGATGTGGTTCTGTCAGAGTATTCGGAGAGCCTTTTCGATCAGGAAGCAGATGGATTTGAAAGATATTATTCCCGCCAGGCAGACCGCAAAAAGGAGAAAAAACCGGCAGCGCATCAGCTTCGCGGAAACCGGCGTGAGCTTGGAAGTCTGCAGACGACAGAGGCAGAAATTCCGGTCGAAGAACTGAGGCATCAGGCAAAGACTTATGGTGTATCGATGACGGTATTTCTGACTGCGGTATATCTGTGTGCGATTCACCGGACAATGACAAGACGGCAGGAAAGCAAGCCGGTTGTACTGATGGTTCCGGTAAATCTGCGTAATTTCTTTCCGACCAATACAATGCTCAATTTCTTCAACTGGATCGAACCGGGATATCATTTTCAGGGTGGAAAAGAAGAGTTCACAGATGTTGTGCAAAAAGTAAATGCATGCTTTAAAGAAGAACTGACAGCGGAAAAGATGGAGAAGCGGATGAACGAATACTTCGCCTTGCAGGTGCATCCAATCCTGAAATTTGCGCCGCTGGAACTGAAAAATGTCTGTATCAATATCGGGGCGAGGACGGCAGAAAGTGATGTGACCGCTATTTTTTCCAACATGGGAATCATCCGGATGCCGGAGAGCTACGAGCCGTATATCGCGCATTTTGGCGTTTTCACAAGTACGCCGAAGGTAGAACTTTGTATGTGTTCTTTTCGGGATAAGATTTATCTGGGATTTACGTCCAGATATGACTGTGATGCGATCAAGGACAACTTTTTCCAGATTCTGAAAGAGCAGGAAGTAAAGCCTGAGATCCTTGAAGTGGAGTATCCGGAAAGTGTGATGACAGAAGCGAAAGGAATGCAGATTTTCAAAATATTTACATTTCTTTGCATGATCGCGATTGTGGCGGCACTGGGAGTGGATTATAGCATTGATACGAATTTCCATCTGTCACTGTTTGTGTGCGGCGGTGCGTTCAGTATGTGGTTGGCGCTCGCAGTCGGTTTCTTCAAGCGGTACAATCTGCTGAAGAATGCCATGTGGCAGCTGATCATTGTGACAGTCGGCTGTATTATCTGGGACTGGCTGACCGGCTGGCATGGTTGGTCGATTGACTTTGTGCTTCCGGGAGTCAGTGGCTTGATTATGATTTCGATGCTGATCATATCGAGGGTGTATTACCGTCAGGCGAAGGACTATCTGGTGTACTTTGTGATGGCGGCGCTTTACGGAATGATCTTACCATTTATCTTTTTGCTGACTGGTAAGGTACGAATTGTATTTCCGTCTGTGATTTCAATTGGGATGGGCGTGCTGATGCTGATCGGACTGGTGCTTTTCAAGGGAAAAGAAATGCGTCAGGAAATGGAAAAGAATTTACATGTATAAATCGGTGGTGCCGCAAAATTATCTGGATTGATGATTTTGCGGCACCATATTTTTTGCATTTAAATATCTGACGAGTGCGGTGATCTGGATCAGAAGTTCTTCCTGATGCTTTGCATCGAGTTCTTTAAATAAAGAAAGAACTTGGAATTCAAAACGAAGCAAAGAAACAGAAGGATCCGGTTCACCAATTTCCAAAGCTTCATCTGCAGAGATGCCATACAGATTGGCAAGGGTTGCGAAAGTGGAGAGATCCGGCTCGGCAACGTTATTCTCATAACCGGACAGAGATTTTCTGTGGATACCGGTCAATTCCATCACTTGTTTCTGGGTATATTCTTTATTCTCACGGGCGTTTTTCAGAATTTTACCAATATCTTTCATGAAAATGTTCCCCCTTCAAACATAGTATAAGTTCATTATAAATGGTCAGAGCAGGAAAAAGCAATGACAATTTATTTTGATTTTTTATCGAGATAGTCTGCGAGAGATTGAAACTGAATCAAAAGCTCTTCCTGGTGGCTGGTGTCAAATTTTTGGAAAAGAGTAAGCATTTTTCATTCGCAGCGCGAAAGGGAAAAATGCGAGGGGGGGGGTAGAAGTCTTAATTCCTAATACTTCATCCGCAGAAAGTTGATATAAGCGGAGTAATCTGGCAAATGTGTCAAGATCTGGTTCAGCTACACTGTTCTCATAGCCGGACAGAGTCTTGCGGTTGATACCGGTCAGTTCTATTACTTTCTTCTGAGTATAAAAATTATCTTCACGTGCTGTCCGGAGAATTTCTCCTATATGTTCCATGGGCGATCGTCCTTTCGAAGATTTCATATATAATATAAGTGAAGTGGTATGTACTATTGCTATTATATAAGAAATAGACGTTAAAAAGAGTAGAATTCTTAGAAAAAGTACTAATAAATCAAAAAGTCTTAAAATTAAAGATACACATGTGCTATCATATTCAAACTTTAATCTCTAAACTTTAATTTTTCCGCCTATGATCTCTAACGAAATAGGAATTGTGAGACTTGCGGCGCCATATTTTTTGTATGCAAAAATCTGACAAGTGCGGTGATTTGAATCAGGAGTTCTTCCTGATGTTTGGGGTCAAGTTCTTTAAATAAAGAAAGAACCTGGAATTCACATTGAGGCAGAGAGTCGGAAGAAGCTTTTCCACCAATATCTAATACTTCATCGGCAGAAATACCATAGAGATTGGCAAGAGTCGCAAAGGTTGATAGATTTGGCTCGGCAACGTTGTTCTCTTAACCAGAAAGCGATTTCCTGTGGATGCCGGTTAATTCCATTACTTGTTTTGTGTATATTTTTTATTCTCACGGGCATATTTCAGAATCTTGCCAATGTCTTTCATGAAAACGGTTTCCTTTCAAATTTACTACTTTCTTATTATAAAGCACAAAGATAAGAAGACGCAATTTTGAAAACTATGGTTTTTTATCGAATTATTTATAAAGAATTTGCCTATTAAAATACTGAAAAATAGGGGAAATAACATTAAAAACCCACTATTATAGTGAAAATGTTAATAAAACATTTAATTGTTTTGAAAAAGAAAAGAAAAAAATAAAATGTTTTGAAAAAAGTATGTTAAAAAGACCAGGAAGTCCTAGAAAAAGAGATAATACTGTTGACTTCTTAAAAATTAAGACTTATAATAACCAAGATAGGATACGTATGCACAAAAGCATATAATTTTTTAAGATGAGAAAGAGAGGAAATTAGAGATGAAAAAGAGAAGAGTACTTCATCAGGCATGTGCGTTCTCTGTCGCAGTAATGCTCGTTGGAGTAAATGCTGTACCGGTTGTTGCGGCTGATAACAATAGTTCTGCTACAACTGTTGCTACAGATGAAAAAGCATTTAACATTACAGTAACTTTCAATTACTGGGATTATGCAGTGGGTGCAGACGGACAACACTTTTTAACTAAAGAGATGACGAGCGGTGATACTATCACGCCACCAACACTTACTGTTGAAGAGGGATATGAGCTCAAGGGATGGACAATTAATGATAAGTTTTTTGATGCTACTGCCCAAATGAGTTATGAGGATATTGTAAGAGCTGCTGGTACTTCAGAGTTTGTAGCTATTCAAGCAGTTATTAAACCAGTAGAGATAAAGAAAACTGCTCATGTTGCTTTCAATGTTGATCCTGAAAAAGGAAAATTTACAGACCCGGCTGGAGCTAAAGTAGTAACTTATGATTTAGATGAAACTGACGGAGACGCGCATCCTATTCCGAAAGTGGAAGCAAAAGAAGGATATGAATTTACTGGATGGCATGTTAGTGGAGCTAATGAAGCAGATTGGTTACCAGAGTCAGAAACATTTTATGTTTCAGGATTAGCATTCTATGAAAAAGACAAGAATGATGGATATGTGACATTCGAGGCGACATTCAAAGAAAAAGAAGCTGCAGTAGAGAAAAAAGATGCTGAATTACGTGTACATTACGTTGATGTAAATTCAGACAATTATATTAAAGATAATATCCAGACCATTAAAAAGAATGGTAAAGTTGGAGAAAGCGCTGAGTTTACTGCAAAAGATCTTACAATTCCAAAAGGATACGAACTTGCAGATGATAAGTGGAGTACTTCTGTAGAATATGGTAAGGATGCAGATGTTAATGTTAATGTAAAAGCTAAAGAAGAACCAGCTGAAGAAAAAACAGTAGAAGTATATTTCAATATTATTGATTCAGAAAAAGGATCATTCCCGGATTATGCACCATCAACAGTTGTTTCTTTCAAAGGTATTGCTGCAGACACAGACCAGCAGTTTGAAATTCCGGCAGTAAAAGCAAATGATGGATACAAGTTTACTGGATGGAAAGTTGAAGGCGCTGAAACACAGAATTGGGATGCAGATGCTAAAACATTTGGTGTGACAGGACTTGCACATTTCCCAGAAGGATCTAATGTTGGTTATGTAACAATTACACCTGAATTTGAAAAAGTTGAAGAAACACCGGCTGTAGCAGTAGCAAATGCAACAGTTGTAATCGATTCAAACGAAGGATCATTCGAAGGATACGAAGGAACAACAGAACTTCATAACGAAAACCTTCAGGAAGCAGAATACAACCTTGGATTCCTTCCGACAGTAGTAGCAAATGAAGGATATACATTCAAAGGCTGGAAAGTAACAAACAAAGCTGGCGAAGAAATCTACAACCTTGATGCAAATGCAACATCAATTTCATTCCCATACGGAGTAGCTGATGACTACACAGTAACAGCTGTTCTTGAAAAGAATGAAGAAGAAGTAGCAGTAGCAAATGCAACAGTTGTAATCGATTCAGTAGCAGGATCATTCGAAGGATACGAAGGAGCAACAGAACTTCATAACGAAAACCTTCAGGAAGCAGAATACAACCTTGGATTCCTTCCGACAGTAGTAGCAAATGAAGGATATACATTCAAAGGCTGGAAAGTAACAAACAAAGCTGGCGAAGAAATCTACAACCTTGATGCAAATGCAACATCAATTTCATTCCCATACGGAGTAGCTGATGACTACACAGTAACAGCTGTTCTTGAAAAGAATGAAACTCCAGTTGATCCGGATCAGCCATCAGTTGATCCTTCAAAACCAAGTACTCCAGAAGAAAAACCGGGTACTTCAATTGAAGAGAACAAGAAAGATGACAAAACATCTACAACAGTAGCAAAAGATGACAAAAAGACAAACAAGAAGGAATCTGCTAAGAAAGCAAATGAGCAAAAATCTGATACAGTTCAGACTGGTGATCATAGCAACGTATTCGTATACGTAGCAACACTTCTTATTGCAGGTGCTGCAGCAGTTGTAGCATTCTTCAGAAGAAGAAACGCATAATCTGGTCTTAGCAATAAGCACAGATGATGTGAATTTAATCAGGTGGCTGTGAGTTCTCTCACAGCTACCTGAAGTTTATAAAGGATATTTCTATATGAATAAGCATACGAATCCAACTATCGTAAAAAGACCAAAGAAAACTCATCGTGACCGCGGGACAGAGATAGGTTCTGTTCTTGTCATACTTCTTGCATGTGTGGTGATTGGTGGAGGTATTTATTTTGTACGGCAAAATTTGAATGGGGGAAAGAATACCACACAAAAAGTTGGCGATACAATTACCATCACACCACAGAAGTTAGACAAGACGCAGTTAAAAGCATTAATTGACAACACAGAATCTATTAATACAGAGACCTATACCGATGAATCCGTAAATGAGCTGAAAGCAGCTGTAGAGAAGGGAAATACACTTTTACGTGGGGTTCCCGGACAGGATGCAATCGAAGAAACGTATATGGAAATTGTTAACGCGATCCAGGGGTTGACCAAAAAAGACACGCAGTAATGCGTGTCTTTTTTTGTTCTATATTGAAGTAATGGAAGAACAATTAACCAACTGTTCTGTATTTTTTATCTACTACGTTAAGAAGCTCATATCCGTCTTCTGTTACGAGAACAAGGTCTTCGATACGTACACCGTATTTGCCTTCGATGTAGATTCCCGGTTCGATCGAAAAGATCATACCCGGTTCAGCTACGTTCTTGTTGATCGGGCTTACATCACCGTATTCATGGTCTTCCTGGCCGATGAAATGTCCAAGACGAATCTTCCAGTATTCTCCGTATCCTGCTTCGCCGATGAGATCTCTTGCCTGCGCATCGATATCACAGAAACGTACGCCTGGTTTGATGATGGCTTCTGCTTTCTCAACCGCTGTACGAACAAGGTCATGGATTGTGACCTGTTCTTCGTCTACGCTCTTGCAGTAGAAGGTTCTTGTCATATCTGAGCAATAACCGTTCCAGATGCATCCCATATCGATCAGAACGCATTCTCCGGCTTTCAAAGTTCTTGTCTCGCTTGGTGAGTGATGTTGGTCAGCAGCGTTAGCACCGAAGCATACGATCGTATCAAAGCTGAGTCCTGTTGCGCCTTCTTTGTAGTATTCTGCTTCAATGAAATCAGCAATCTGTTTTTCTGTCATGCCTTCTTTAATGTAGGCAGCAGCTCTTTCCATAACCATGTCATTGATTACAGATGCCTGTCTCATGATCTTGATTTCTTCTTCATTCTTAACAGCACGAACACCGTCTACACAGTCAGATCCCCATATCGTTTTCAGTTCCGGGCAGCGTTCCTGAAGCGGGATCAGGAAACGAGCAGGAAATGCTTTGTCGATACCGATTACGCCCTTGGTATCGATATGTTCTGTCAGAACCCCGATCTGATCATCCATATCACTGAACCATACTTCTTCAAATCCTGTATCAGATACATAATACAGATAGTTCAAGAACATGGTGTGCTTTCCGTTTGTACGAAGCAGCAGAGCGTACAATCTTTCCCCTGGATGTACCATGATGCCCGTTAAAAAGCGGATGCTGAGTGGATCAGATACAAGTAACTGATCGATTCCTTTTTTTTCCATTTTTTGCAATACGCGTTCCATTCTTTCGTTCATTGCTATAATGCTCCTCTCTTAAATACACTACACCAATCATAGCACATTACAGGCAAAATATGAAGAGAAAGCTGCCATCTATTTTTTAAAATATGTCTTACGAACAGTGCAGGATTTTTTTTGCATTTTCCACACGTTCTCTCGAAGGTGGATTGATCCCTTCGAGGGGATAATCAAGTCCCAGCTCTTTCCATTTGTAGGCACCAAGTGTGTGATAAGGCAGGATTTCCACTCTTTCTACATTATCAAGTGTCTGGATAAAATCATTTAACCGGTTTAAGTATTCATCATAGTCGCTGCGCTCCGGTACGAGCACATGGCGGATCCAGACAGGTTTTTTGATATCGGAGAGAAAGCAGATCATATCCAGAATGTTTTTATTTGTTTTTCCGGTCAGCTCTTTGTGAGATTTTTCATCGATATGCTTGATATCAACAAGAAGAAGATCGGTATACTGCATCAGCTCCTGGAATTTGGAGAAAAATGGTTCTTCTCTGGTAAAAGGACCGCCTGCAGTATCAATCGTTGTGTGAATACCTTTTGCCTTTGCTTTTTTGAAAAGATCCAGCAGAAAATCAATCTGAAGGAGAGGTTCTCCGCCGCTTACGGTGATTCCACCGCCATTTTTCCAGTAAGTGCGGTAACGCAGAGCCTGCGCAAGAAGCTCATCGGCACTGCGCCAGGTGGCGCCGTTTTTATCTGTCATATTCCAGGTGTCAGGGTTATGGCAGAACTGACATCTCAGTGGACATCCCTGAACAAATATAATAAAACGTACCCCAGGCCCGTCAACAGAACCAAAGCTTTCTGTAGAGTGAATAAGTCCTTTGATTTGAGTCATATGAAAATCTCCTTTTTCATTGTGTGATTGGAAAACTGCGGATCAGGCAGAGTCTTTTAAATGCTTTAGTATGCAGAAAAAGCTGCCAGCAGCATCTCTGTATGTGCCGAAAGTCATGCACTTTAAAATGCATGACTTCCAGCATAACGATATGTTTGGCAAAAGAGTGTAAGTTCGGTAATTACATACGATCGTGGCAGGTTCTTGCGATTACATCGAGCTGCTGTTCGCGTGTAAGGTCGATAAACTTAACCGCATATCCTGATACACGGATCGTAAAGTTTGCGTATTCTTCTTTTTCCGGATGTTCCATAGCGTCAAGAAGTTTTTCTGTTCCGAATACGTTGACGTTCAGATGGTGAGCACCCTGAGAGAAGTATCCGTCCATAACATTTACCAGGTTGTTAATGCGCTCCTCCGGAGTATGTCCGATTGCATCCGGGTTGATGGTCTGGGTGTTAGAGATTCCGTCAAGTGCCCATTCGTAAGGCAGCTTGGCAACGGAGTTCAGGGAAGCAAGAAGTCCGTTCTGTTCTGCACCGTAGCTCGGGTTTGCTCCAGGTGAAAGCGGTGCGCCTGCTTTTCTTCCGTCCGGAAGAGCACCGGTAGCTTTTCCATATACAACGTTTGAGGTAATGGTAAGGATAGAAGTTGTCGGTTCGGATTCACGGTAGGTGTGATGCTTTTTCAGTTTCTTCATAAATGTCTGAAGAAGCCATACTGCGATATCATCTGCGCGGTCATCATCATTTCCGTATTTCGGGAAATCACCGGTTGTCTCGAAATCTACAACGAGTCCGTTTTCGTCACGGATTGTTTTCACTTTTGCGTATTTGATCGCACTTAAGGAGTCAACTACATGAGAGAATCCTGCGATACCTGTTGCAAATGTACGACGTACATCGGTATCGATCAGTGCCATCTGAGATGCTTCATAGTAGTATTTGTCATGCATGTACTGGATCAGGTTCAGTACGTTTACATACAGTCCAGCGAGCCACTCCATCATCTTGTCGTATTTAGCCATTACTTCATCATAATCAAGGTATTCAGAAGTGATCGGTGTGTAAGCCGGTCCTACCTGATCTTTTGACTTGCAGTCGACACCACCGTTGATCGCGTAAAGAAGGCATTTTGCAAGGTTTGCTCTTGCTCCGAAAAACTGCATTTCTTTACCTGTCTGTGTTGCAGATACGCAGCAGCAGATAGAATAGTCATCGCCCCATACCGGACGCATTGCATCATCATTTTCATACTGGATAGAACTTGTTTCAATAGAAATATGTGAAGCGTAGTCCTTGAAGTTCTTCGGAAGACGTTCTGTGTAAAGTACAGTCAGGTTCGGTTCCGGAGACGGTCCCATGTTTTCCAGGGTGTGCAGGAAACGGTAGTCTGTCTTTGTTACCATAGAACGTCCGTCCTGTCCCATTCCGCCGACTTCCAGTGTAGCCCAAACCGGGTCACCAGAGAAGAGCTGGTTGTAAGATGGGATACGTGCGAACTTAACCATACGGAATTTCATTGTCATATGGTCAACTAATTCCTGAGCTTCTTCTTCGGTAAGGATTCCTGCTTCCATATCTCTCTTGATGTAGATATCAAGGAAGGTAGATACACGTCCGACGCTCATGGCAGCTCCGTTCTGAGTCTTGATTGCTGCAAGGTATCCGAAGTACAGCCACTGGAATGCTTCTTTTGCATTTTTTGCCGGCTCGGAAATGTCGAATCCGTAGATAGCAGCCATTTCTTTCATACCCTTGAGGGCACGGATCTGTTCTGCAAGTTCTTCTCGCTGACGGATGACATTGTCACGCATGGATCCGTATCCGCAGTTTGCGAGATCATCCTGCTTCATAGCAATCAGAAGATCGATGCCGTAAAGAGCAACACGACGGTAGTCACCTACGATACGTCCACGTCCGTAAGTATCCGGAAGCCCTGTAAGGATCTTATTGTGACGTGCTTTTTTCATTTCCGGAGTATAGGCATCAAATACTGCCTGGTTATGTGTTTTATGATAATCTGTAAAGATTTTATGAAATTTCGGGTTTGGTTCATATCCGTAAGTTTTGCATGCTTCCTCAGCCATTTTGATTCCACCGAACGGCATAAATGCACGTTTCAGAGGTTTGTCAGTCTGAAGCCCCACAACCTGTTCTTTATCTTTCAGTTCTTCGCAGATATAACCTGGACCGTAAGCGGTAAGAGAAGATACCACTTCTGTTTCCATATCCAGAACGCCGCCTTTTGCACGTTCTTCTTTCTGGAGTTCCTGAAGCTTGCCCCAGAGCTGGTTTGTTGCTTCGGTCGGGTCTGCAAGGAATGAAGAATCTCCCTCGTAAGGTGTGTAGTTGTTCTGGATAAAATCACGAACGTTGATTTCTTCTTTCCAGAGTCTTCCTTCAAATCCCTGCCATTGTTCTTTCTGCATCATTTGGTTATTCCTCCTTCTTGTGGGTGAGCCATAGTACCTATGACCCGGTTATTATACACTATGTTGCTGCGGTTTATGCCCGGAAAGTTCTGGCAAATTCCAGACATATGAAAAGGTTCAGCCAGAAGAACCGATGGATGTTTACGCCTTTTATATAGCCCTGATTTATGATAATCTTATAAAAATGCGTAAAAAAAGCCGGCATCTGAGCTGAATCGCCCAGACGGTCGGCTAAATAATCAAATCCTCATATTTCCCTGTGGTTCATTCCACTTCCGTCAGTCATATGAGCAACTTTAATTTAACAAATTGCTATATAAATGTCAATGACAAAATTGTTTTTTTGAAAAAACATGCATGAAAATATAGTGAAAAATCGGTTACGCAAAAGTTATTTATTAAAAAAATGACATGAATTGACGGAAAATGACGGATTATGATTTTTTTGACAAATGAATATCAGATGTTATAATAGGCGCAACAATTGATTGGCATGTGCGAAAGCACTATGTTTTAGATTATAAAGGTGGTGTTAACTATGTACAATAAGGAAACAGTAATCAGACTTAACACATTGGATGATGTTCAGGAATTTGTTGGGGCTGCTTCTAAGTGCGATTTTGACATTGATCTCAAATATAGACAGATTCTTATTGATGCGAAATCACTTCTTGGAGTGATTGGAATTGGTATAAACAATGACTTTAAGGTCTGCTATATGGGCGATGACCAGGCATTTGATAATGTGGTTGATAAATTCACTGTAGCGTAATACAATTGAATAAGATCCTTTGGGAGAGTTTCTTCTTGGAGCTCTCCTTCTTTTTATGTTCAGTGTATTAAAAATATCTGGAGTCAGACTGAAAATATTGCCGGAACACAAAACCGGTAACATAATCCGGAATATGCAGGGAGAGTACATGACAGAAGCTGGAAATAACTATAGTGAAAAGAAAACACAATTACATATTTCGGTCAGAAACCTTGTGGAATTTATTTTCAGGGAGGGTGACATAGACAACCGGTCATCCAGAGCCATGAGTGCCGATGCCATGATGGAGGGAACACGAATTCACAGGAAATTCCAGG
>OLNS01001720.1_pt1 | contig 15884 bp, 15 predicted proteins | sample 1673031 | NCBI WGS metagenome assembly OLNS01 (sample SAMEA3136748, study PRJEB25190) | human gut metagenome | biome: human gut; feature: human-associated habitat; material: faeces | place: Austria | collected 2013
GCGTGGTGGCCATGGTCGCCATGACGCCCCTCATCACCGTCCAGCTCATGGGCCTCCTTGCAGAGCTCAAGACCCGCAGAGCCCGCAAGGCGCAGCCCGCCTTTGCGCTGGCCGCTGCCTATGCCGAGCTGCCGGATGACGCCATCATTGAGCTGTAAGGAGGTTTCAGCTGTGACAAATCCCCTTTACTGGCTGGTCACCATCACCGACCGCCGCTCCACGGACGCGTTCCTGGCCCTGTACGAGAGCTACGGTGTCCGTGTCAGCCTCCGCACCGTGGGTGCCGGCACGGCCGTGCAGGAAATGCTGGCCACCCTCGGCCTGGAAAAAAGCGAAAAAGCCGTTCTGTTTGCCATCATCACCGCCGACACCTGGCCCAAGATCCAAAAGGCGCTCCGCCGCCAGATGCGGATCGACGTGCCGGGCACCGGCATCGCGTTCATCATCCCGGTCAGCAGCATGGGCGGCAAGCGTGCCCTGCAGTTCCTGACCGAACACCAGACCTTTACGCGAATGGAGGAAAGCACCTTGAAAGACACCCACTATGAGCTGCTGCTCGTGATTGCCAATCAGGGCTACACCGGCTCCATCATGGATGCCGCCCGTGCCGAGGGTGCCGGCGGCGGCACTGTGCTCCACGCCAAAGGCACCGGCATGGAGGGTGCCGCCCGTTTCCTGGGCGTGGACCTCGTCAACGAGAAGGAAATGGTCTTCATTGTGGCCCGCAGTTCCGAGAAGAATCAGATCATGAAAGCGATCATGGCCGGGGCTGACCCCAAGGCGGGCGCTGTCGTCTTCTCCCTGCCGGTCACCGACACGGCAGGCCTGCGGCTGCTGGACGAGGACGAGACCGAAGCCGTGTAAGCCATTCACCTGTACCATGAGCAAAAATCCACACCGGGCGGGGCGTTCTTCCCTGTCGGGGCGTGGATTTTTTTGTCGTTTTCCGGTATCATAGAGGTGGAGGTTTTGCAGATGAATCATTCAAATCACGGGCGGCGGCTGCTCAGTGCCGCCGCTGTTGTTTTGGGCAACGCGGGGTACTCCCTGACAGTAGCCCTTTTTCTGGAGCCCGCGGGCCTTGTGGCCGGGGGTGCCACCGGCGTGGCGCTGGCCTTTGGCCGCCTGACCGGGCTTTCGGTCTCCGGTTTCCTGCTGGCATTCAACTTAGTCATGCTGGTCTGGGGCTGGGTGGTACTGGGCCGGGCCTTTGCCCTCAACACACTGGCCAGCAGCATCCTGAGCCCCATCTTTCTGGGCCTTGCCGAGACGATGCTCCATGGCCGTGTGCTCACAGACGACCTTTTCCTGAACACGGTCTTTGCCGCCATCGGTGTCGGGGCTTTTATGGGCATCGTCATCCGGGCAGGGGCCTCCACGGGCGGCATGGACATCCCGCCGCTGGTGCTGCAAAAATGGTTCCGCTGGCCCGTGTCCGCCACCATGCTCATCTTTGACATTGCCGTCATCCTCATCCAGATCCCGTTCAGCCCGGTGCCGCAGCTGCTGTACGGCATCGTGGCCATCATCATTCAGGTCATGGTCCTGGACAAAGTCCTGCTCTGGGGTGAGAGCCGTACCGAGGTCAAGCTGATCAGCACCAAGGCGGACGAGCTCTGTGCCGCCATCCTGCACCAGCTGGACCGCGGTGTCACCATCCTGAATGGTGCGGGCGGCTACACCCATGACCCCAGTGCCGTGCTGCTGAGCGTCATCTCCAGCCGGGAGCTTCCCCGCCTGGAAAAGCTGGTCCACGCCATCGACCCGGACTGCTTCCTCATCGTCAGCCAGGTCACAGAGGTGCGGGGCCGCGGCTTCTCCATGGATAAAAAATATCAGTAATGTGTACTTGACATTTTCCCGATTTTGCATATACTGAAATCAGGAAAGTTGTAATTCGCTCATTGGTTTCACCAATGCAAAAAGGCCCTCGGCATCGTCACTGCCGGGGGCCTTTTTGCGCCTATGGTTTAGTGCTTACTGCCCTTATGGAACAACCCGTCAAGCCACTTGCATATGTAGTATGCCACCACTTCTGCTGCGACGGTTGTCAGAAAAGTTGCAAATTCTTCGCACATTGGTCTCATCTCCTTTCCTGTCAATTGCTGTAGGAAAGGGGGACAGCAGCTTTAGTATAACATAGCCTGCATCCAGAAGCAATCAAAGCAACGGCGCAATGGCCTTGACCAGCCGCCCGGTGAGGCGGAGCAGGGTCTGCCCCTGCCAGATGCTCTGTGTGGTGGCTTCCACCGTGCGGCACTGGGTCAGTGTCCGCTGGAAGTCGTCTTCAATGGCCGGGATGCAGGGGGCGTCCACCATCCAGACCGCATCCTCAAAGTGGTGGTAGAGGCTGCGATAATCCAGATTGATGGTGCCCACCACGGCCTCACGGTCATCCACCACAAAGACCTTGGCGTGAACAAAGCCCGGCACCCACTCCGAAATTTTGACGCCCGAGCGGATGAGGGCCGCATAGTGGGTCTTGGCCAGCGCGTACGGAATGCGCTTGTCCGGTTTGCCCGGCAGGATGAGGTGGACATCCACGCCCCGCTCCGCCGCGAACTTGAGGGCTGTTTCCAGCTCCCCGTCCAGAATCAGGTAGGGTGTCATGATGTGGATGTACTTCCGGGCCCGGTTGAGCAGGTCGATATAAACCAGCTCGCCCACCCGTTCCCCGTCCAGCGGGCAATCGCCGTAAGGGGCCGCAAAGCCCTTGGCCTCCGCCGGGGCCGGGATGGGCTGCTTGAGGTAAGCTTCAAACTCCGGCTCTTGGGCGATATCCCACATCTGCAAAAAGATGGCCGTCAGAGAGCGGACCGCCTCGCCCTCCAGCATGACAGCGGCATCTTTCCAGCGGCCAAACTTCTCCACATGGTTGATGTACTCGTCGGCCAGATTCACGCCGCCCGTAAAGCCCACTTTGCCGTCAATGACCAGCACTTTTCGGTGGTCTCGGTAATTATAATGGGTCGAGACAAAGGGCATCAGCGGCGAGAAAACTTTGCAGGCGATGCCCAGCCGCTCCAGCCGCTTGGGGTAGTCCCGGGGCAGGGTGGTGAACTCACAGGTACCGTCGTACATCACCCGCACATGGACCCCCTCAGCGGCCTTACGGGCCAGCACTTCCAGCACCCGGCCCCACATGAGCCCCTCGTCAATGATGAAATACTCCAGGAAAATATACTGTTTCGCTTTTTCCAGCTGGCGCAGCAACTCCGCAAACTTGGCCTCACCGCTGGGAAAATAGGTCACAGCCGTGTTCTCATACACCGGGAAGCCGCCGCCTTTCCCCCGCAGGTAGTAGGCCAGCGAGGCCGCACCCAACTCCTGTGCTTTCAGCCGTTTCAGCGTTTGGGCATCCTGGGGCAGCTGCTCCCGGGTATCCTGTTCCAGCTGCTTGAGGCGGCGCTTGAGCATCCGGTGGCCGACTTCGCCTTTGGTCCACCAGAACAGCACCACGCCCAGGACCGGCACCAGCGCAATGACCACCAGCCAGGTGATCTTGGCACTGTTGTCCATATCGCTGTTGAGCAGGTAGATGACCATAACGGCCGTGAACGCGATGCTGCCGCCCAACAGATGGGGCACCAGCGCGGTGAACCACCGAAACACGCTGAACAGCAGCAGCACTTGCACAAAAAAGAGGGCCAGCACCAGTCCGGTGCGGCCAAAAATGGCCCGGATGATGCCCCGTTTGCCCTTTTTCAGCAGCCGGATGCCGCCATCCTCAAAAACGCGGACCCGGTCTTTGACATTCTGTTTAAACTCTTCTGGCTTCATAGCGTTCCTTTCATTCCCGATTTATTTCCGTTTCAGCGTCACCGCAAACATCCCCTGTGCCGCATGGCAATCCTCCACCAGCGCCTTGGGCTGGGCGCAGACACCATGGTTGTGCCATGGGTCATTGAACCAGTAGTGCTCGTCGTCATAGCCCACCAGCAGCAGGCAGTGCTCGTGGCATTTCCATGCAAAATCCGTGCCGTCGGCCAGCAGCCAGTGGTCCCGCTCCTCCGGCACCGGGGTGAAATCCAGCGTGGCCCAGAAGACCACCGGCATCCCGGCGTCAAGGTACTCGCAGAGCTGAGCCGCCGTCTTGCCCGTCTCATCCACTACTTCAAAGGCGTCCGCCGCCCCCTCGTGATCCAGCGCGCTCTGCAGTGCCTTGACGATGCAGGGGGCATAGCAGCCATAGCCGGTGTGGTCGTGGGGGTCGCCGGGGTAGACTTCATAGGGATCCGGGCCGTAGAGCTTTCCATCATAATCCCAGTAGGGCGCGTGGGGCAGGTCCCGCTCAATGAACGTGTCCGGGTCAATGGCAATGCCCATCGCCTGCAGCAGCATCACCGAGCTGATGCTCTCGCAGCCGTTCACCCAGCGTTCCGTCTGGTCGATATAGGGAGCCGATACGATTTTTTTCATCAAAATTCCTTTCGAGGCGCAAATGGCCTCTGTCAAAAACAGCCGAAGTGTGGTATCATAGCAACTAACAGATAGTATACCTTATTTCGGCACTTTTTTCCACCGGAATCAGAGCGCAGGAGGATATTGGGAATATGAAAAATCTGATCATCGGCATTGCCGGCGGGTCCGGCAGCGGCAAGACCACGCTGGCCCTGCGGCTGAAAGAGCGGTTTGGGGAGGATGAAGTCCGCCTCATCTCCCACGACAGCTATTACAAGCGCCACGACGAGCTGCCTTTTGAGGAGCGCTGCAAACTGAACTACGACCACCCGGATGCCTTTGATAACGCCCTGCTGATCTACCACCTGCAGGAGCTGAAAGCGGGCCGCGCCATCGACTGCCCGGTGTACGATTACGCCGACCACAACCGCAGCAACAAGGTACAGCACATCGAGCCCGCCCCCGTCCTCATCGTGGAGGGCATCCTGCCCTTTGTGGAGCCGGAGCTGTGCGAGCTGTTCGACTACAAAATTTATGTAGATACCGACGCCGATGAGCGCATCCTCCGCCGCATCCTGCGGGACGTCAAAGAGCGGGGCCGCTCGCTGGACAGCGTCATCCACCAGTACCTCACCACGGTCAAACCCATGCACGAGGCCTTTGTGGAGCCCAGCAAGCGGAACGCGGACATCATCGTGCCCAACGGCGGCGAGAACAGCACCGCCGTGGAGATGCTGGCCCACCACATCCGTAGCCTGATCGAAAAGGCAAACATGATGTAAACTCCTTCCGTCATCGCTGCCGCGATGCCACCTCCCTCCTGGAGGGAGGCCAAAAGGCCCCCTCTGTGAGGGGGCTGCCGCCAAAGGCGGCTGGAGGAGTGACACAAAAGCGCCCTGCGTTTCCCACCGGAAACACAGGGCGCTTTGCTTTTTGGGGTTACGGGTGGATGGAGGTGCGCACCAGGGCACGCTTGAGGCGGGCCTGCGCCAGCTCGTACTCCCGGCGGTCGAGGTTCTTCCGGACCAGAATTTCTTCCGCCCGCTTTTTGGAAGCCTCGGCACGGGCCTGATCGATGTCCTCTGCCCACTCCCAGGTGGTTGCCACCAGACGGGCCTCGCCATCGAGTACGGTGAGCATCCCGCCCATACAGGCGGCCCGATGGCTCTGTCCCTCGGCATTGACGATATGGGCCTCACCCATGCCCAGCGCGGTGCAGTAATCGCCGTGCTTGGCCAGGATGGCCAGGTCGCCGTCAATGGCGCGGCAGACCACCCGCTCGGCCTGTCCATCAAAGACACAGCCGTCCGGTGTGACCACCGTCAGATGAAAGGTCGTCATGGTTTACCCTTTCTTCGCCTTGGCGAACACGTCGTCGATGGTGCCCGCGAAGAGGAACGCGCTCTCGGGCAGGTCATCGCACTCGCCGTTCAGGATCATGCGGAAGCCGCGCAGCGTCTCTTTCAGAGGCACATACTGGCCGGGCATACCCGTGAACTGCTCTGCCACATGGAAGCTCTGGGACAGGAAGCGCTGCACCTTGCGGGCGCGGTTGACGGTGCGCTTGTCGTCCTCGCTCAACTCGTCCATACCCATGATGGCAATGATGTCCTGCAGCTCCTTATAGCGCTGCAGCACTTTCTGCACGGCACGGGCGATCTCGTAGTGCTCCTGGCCCACCACTTCGGGGCTCAGGATCCGGCTGGTGGAATCCAGCGGGTCCACAGCCGGGTAGATGCCCTGGGAAGCGATGTCACGGCTCAGAACGGTCGTTGCGTCCAGATGGGTGAACGTGGTGGCAGGGGCCGGGTCCGTCAGGTCGTCGGCGGGAACGTAGACGGCCTGCACCGAGGTGATGGAGCCCTTGCGGGTGGAGGTGATGCGCTCCTGCAGAGCGCCCATCTCGGTGGCCAGCGTGGGCTGGTAGCCGACGGCGGAGGGCATACGGCCCAGCAGAGCCGACACCTCAGAGCCTGCCTGGGTGAAGCGGAAGATGTTGTCGATGAAGAGCAGCACGTCCTGGTTCTTGACATCGCGGAAATACTCCGCCATGGTCAGGCCGGACAGGGCCACGCGCATACGGGCTCCTGGGGGCTCGTTCATCTGACCATAGACCAGCGCCGTCTTGTTGATGACGCCGCTCTCGGTCATTTCGCCGTAGAGGTCGTTGCCCTCACGGGTGCGCTCGCCGACGCCGGTGAACACCGAGTAGCCGTTGTGCTCGGTAGCGATGTTATAGATGAGCTCCTGGATCAGGACGGTCTTGCCGACGCCGGCACCGCCAAACAGGCCGATCTTACCACCCTTGGCGTAGGGGCAGATCAGGTCAACGACCTTGATACCGGTCTCCAGAATTTCGGTGGTGGACTGCTGCTCCTCGTAGCTGGGAGCGGGACGGTGGATGGGCCAGTAGGCTTCCGGGGTGGGGGCGGGCTTGTTGTCCACCGGCTCACCCAGCAGGTTGAACACGCGGCCCAGGCACTGGTCGCCGACGGGGACCTTGATGGACTCGCCGGTGTCAACCGCTTCGGTGCCGCGTACCAGGCCATCGGTGCTGCTCATGGCGATGCAGCGGGCGACGTTATCGCCGATCAGCTGCGCCACCTCCACCACCAGCTTTTCGCCGTGGTTGTCGATCTCAATGGCGTTGAGCAGGTCCGGCAGCTGGCCATCCTGGAACTGGATGTCCAGCACCGGGCCGATGACCTGGATCACCTTGCCGATGTGTTTTTCGGACATAGGCTACAACTCCTTTACTCAACCTCTCCGTCATCTGCGCTTCGCTGGATGACACCTCTCCTGACAGGAGAGGCCTTGGCATTCCGTTTCGTCTTCCAGCAAACTCCATTCGTTTCTCAAAAACGAAATCTTTTTGCCAAAAGCTCCCCTGATCGGGGAGCTGTCGAGCGGCAGCGAGACCGAGAGGTTTAATCGTTCTTTTAATTCTCCGCGCCTGCCACGATCTCCGTGATCTCCTGGGTGATCGCAGCCTGACGGGCACGGTTGTAATACAGATTCAGATGGTCGATCATTTCCCCGGCGTTCTTGGTGGCGGCGTCCATGGCGGTGCGGCGGGCGGCCAGCTCACTGGCCACGCTCTCGCACACGGCACCGTAGACGATGCCGGCCACATACTCGGGGATGATGGCGCGGAATACTTCCTCGCTGCTGGGCTTGTACAAAATCTGGCTGCGGCGGGCCTCGGCTTTCTGCTCTTCCGTCGGCTCAATGGACAGCGGCAGCACCTCCAGCGTGGTGGCGGTCTGGGTCATCATGGAGTCAAACCGGGTGTAGCAGATCTTTACGGCGTCGTACTCGCCTTTCAAAAAGCCCTCGGTGATGCTGCGGGAGAGCTGGAAGCACTCGCCCACCGAGATATCGGCGGCCAGCAGTACCTCCTGGGTGAACAGCTCTGCCCCATGCTGGGCAAAGTGCTCCGCCGCCCGCTTCCCGATGGGCAGCACCGTCACCGGGCCCTCGTGGGCATCCGCCTGCTTGAAGATGTTGGCGTTATAGCCGCCCGCCAGGCCGCGGTCGCCTGCAATGACGATCAGCAGGGTGCGTTTGATCTCATCCCGCCGCAGGTAGGGATTGCGGGCCCGGGGGTCTGCCGCCGCGATCTTGGTCAGCGATGCGTACAGCGTTTCAAAATAGGGGCGGCTGTGCTCCACCCGCTCCTTGGCACGGCGCATTTTGGAGGAAGCCACCAGCTCCATGGCCTTGGTGATCTGCATGGTACTCTCTACGCTTTTGATGCGCAGCTTGATGTCCTTCATGGAACCTGCCATGCGTTATGCCTCCTTCCTGTTCAGTGCGCCTTGAGGAAGCTCTCCGTGTAGGCGGACAGAACGCTCTTGAGTGCCTGCTCGGCATCGGCGTCCAGTTTGCCCGTGGTGCGGATCGTTTCCATCACCGCAGCGCCGGAAGCGTCGGTGTCCAGATATTCGTACAGGCCTTTCTCATACTCGGCCACATCGGCCACTTTCACCTTGACCAGATAATCGTGGATGGTGGCATACAGGATGGCCACCTGTTTTTCCACGGCCACAGGGGCGGAGCGGTTCTGCTTGAGCACTTCCACGATGCGCTCGCCCTGTGCCAGGCGGGCCTTGGTGTCGGCGTCCAGATCGGAACCGAACTGGGCGAACGACTGCAGCTCGCGGTACTGGGAGTAGATCAGCTTCAGGGTGCCGGCCACTTTCTTCATGGCCTTGATCTGGGCGTTGCCGCCGACACGGGACACCGAGATGCCGGGGTTGACGGCCGGCATGACGCCGGAGTGGAACAGCTCGGTCTCCAGGAAGATCTGGCCATCGGTGATGGAGATGACGTTGGTCGGGATGTAGGCCGACACGTCGCCCGCCTGGGTCTCGATGATGGGCAGAGCCGTCAGGCTGCCGCCGCCCAGCTCGTCGGAGAGCTTGGCCGCGCGCTCCAGCAGACGGGAGTGCAGATAGAAGACGTCGCCGGGGTAGGCCTCACGTCCCGGGGGACGGCGGATCAGCAGCGACAGGGCACGGTAGGCCACGGCGTGCTTGGACAGGTCATCGTAGATGATCAGGACATGCTTGCCCTGATGCATGAAGTACTCGCCCATGGCACAGCCGGAGTAGGGTGCGATATACTGCAGGGGCGACAGCTCCGAAGCCGTGGCGGAAACCACGATGGTATAACCCATGGCTCCGGCCTCGGTCAGGCTCTGCACCAGGTTTGCCACGGTAGAGCGCTTCTGGCCGATGGCAACATAGATGCAGATGACGTCCTTGCCTTTCTGGTTGATGATGGTATCGGCGGCGATGGTGGTCTTGCCGGTCTGGCGGTCGCCGATGATGAGCTCACGCTGGCCGCGGCCAATGGGGATCATGGAGTCGATGGCCTTGATGCCCGTCTGCAAAGGCTCCTTGACGGGCTGGCGCTCGATGATGCCGGGCGCTTTGCTCTCAATGGCGCGGTACTCGGTGGTCTCAATGGGGCCCGCGCCGTCGATGGGCTGGCCCAGCGCGTTGACGACACGGCCGATCAGAGCTTCGCCCACCGGGACGGAGACGACCTTGCCCGTGCGCTTGACGGTGCTGCCTTCCTTGATGCCGACGTCGGAGCCCAGCAGCACGATGGAGACGGTATTCTCCTCCAGGTTCTGAGCCATGCCGTACTCGCCGTTGTCAAACTGGAGCAGCTCGCCCGCCATGCACTTTTCCAGACCACTGGCACGGGCGATGCCGTCGCCCACCAGGATGACCGTGCCCACCTCGCTCTGCTCAATGACATTCTCGTAATGCTTGATCTGAGCACGGATGATCTTAGAGATCTCTTCAGGTTTCAGTTGCATTGTTGTGTCTTCACCACTCAATTCTTTGGTATTTTCGTGGATAATCGGTCTTACTTTCTCCGTCTGCTGCATTTCACTTGATGACACTTTCCTTTACAGGCGGAAAGCTTGTCCTCTTTGCCAAGGGCTCCCCTACCAGGGGAGCTGGCGAGCGAATGCGAGACTGAGAGGTTTACAACGTTGCTGCCGCGATGTTCCGCCGCAGGGTGGCCAGCCGGTTCTGGACTGTGCCGTCCAGCTCGGTGCCCTCGATGTCCAGGCGGATGCCGCCCAGCACACTGGGGTCGATCTTGGTCGCCAGGTCGATCTTCTTCCCGGTGATCGTCTCCAGCTTCTGGCGCAGCTGCTCGGTCTGCGCGGCAGTCATGGCAATGGCCGTGATGGCCGTTGCTTCCAGAATGCCGTGCGCGGCGTTGTAGCGGATGCGGTAGGCCCGCGCGCAGCCCGGCAGCTCCCGCAGGGTGCCGTTCTCGCACAGGATCTTCAAAAAGTTCAGCACATAGAGGTGGACCTGCCCGCGAAACGCCTCGTCCAGCAGGGCGCAGCGCTCTTTCTTGGGGATGCTGGGGGTGCTGAGCAGCCGCAGGTACTCCGGGTCGTCCCGGATCAGCTTGGCTGCTTCGTCCAGCTCGTCCAGAATGCGGGTCTCAAGCCCCTCCTCCGCTGCCAGGTCGTACAGACTGCCGCCGTACATCCTTGCGATCTCGGTCATGATGCTTCACCCACATTTTTGATAAATTCGTCGATCAGGTCTTTGTGGTCTGCTTCGCGGATCTCGCGCTCCACGACCTTGGAGGCGATCTCCATGGCCATGCCGCCGATCTCGTCCTTGACCTCGTTGACGGCCTTTTTGCGCTCCTGCGCAATGTCGGCCTCCGCTTTCTGCTTGAGGGCAGCCGCCTGGGCCCGGGCCTCACCCAGCAGCTCCTCGCTGCGGGCGGTGGCGGTCTTCTGGGCCGCTGCCACGATCTGATTGGCCTCGGTGCGGGCGTTCTGCAGGTTCTGCTCATACTCAGCCTTCATGGCTTCGGCCTCGGTGCGGAGCTTCTGGGCATCCGCGATCTGGCTGTCCGCCTTGGCCTTGCGCTCGGCAATGACTTTTTTGACCGGGTTCAGCAGCAGCTTTTTAAAGATCACCAGCTGGATCATCAGGTTGCAGATCTGGGCGACGAACGTCCAGCCATCCAGCGTGATCAGTGCCTGATAAAGTTGCATAAGCTTCTCCCCTTTCTTCCGGTATTACAAGTAAGGGGCGCTTACTGCAGGTAGTTCATGAACATACCGGGAGCCAGGAAGATGAGCAGCAGGCCGGTGACGAAGCCGTAAATACCGGTGGTCTCCGACAGTGCAACGCCCAGGATCAGGGTGCTGGTAACGTCGCTCTTGCACTCGGGCTGGCGGCCAACGGCCTCGCAGGCAGCAGCGGCAGCGTTGCCTTCGCCGATACCAGGGCCGATACCTGCGATCAGCGCGCAGCCCGCGCCGATGCCGCAGCCAGCCAGAGCGATACCACGAGCCAGGAATTGAAAGTCAGTCATAATCAGTGTCCTCCTAAAAATGATATTCTTGTTTTTAAGGGGTGCCGGGGCGGGAGACTTAGTCCTCGCCAGCGGCGCGTTTGATGAAGATGGTGGTCAGAGTGCAGAAAATAAATGCCTGGATGCAGCCGCCGAACCAGTCAAAGTACAGGCCCGTAAAGGCCGGGATACCGATCTGGAACAGCTGCAGCTGGCTCAGCACGCCGGGCAGCCAGCCAAAGATGACATGGCTCAGACTTGCCAGTGCCCAGTACAGCAGGGTGGAGATGACGGTACCGGACAAAATGTTGCCGAAGTGACGGAACGCCATGCTGACGGGCGTTGAAATTTCCGAGAGCACATTGATGGGTGCCATGAGGAAGATGGGGTCCAGCAGGCCTTTGAGGTAAGCCAGGATGCCGTTCGTCTTGATCTTGTAGTACATGATCAGGACGAAGACCACGATGGCCCAGGCGGCCTCGGTGTTGAGGTCCGCCGTGGGGCTCCACAGACCCACCACGCTGATGAGGTTGCAGCCAATGCTCAAAGCAAAGATCGCGCCCACCAGCGGGATATACTGGTCAAAGTGGAGGCCCATGTTGTCGTGCACGAACTGGTCCAGCCGTTCCACGATAAACTCCGCGGCTGCCTGCCGCTTGGAGACGTTTTCCAGCTTGAGGTCGCGCCCCAGCCAGAATGCCAGGCCCGAAAGCAGCGCCATGACGATCCAGGTGCTCACGAGGGTCTGGGTGATCTTGAAATCGCCCAGGACCGGGATGTTGGTATGGATGGTATACAGGATCTTCGCGCCGTTCAATTCCATTTGTTACGTTTCACCCCCTTTGTCCGCGGGGTCTGCTGCCGGAGCCGCAGCGGGGGTCGGGTCATCTTCCACCGAGATGTCCACATGCTCCTGCTGCGTTTTCAGCGGCTTGTACTTGCCCGTTATTTGCAGGTAATAAATGGTGATCCGAGGGAAAAACAGCGGCAGGATGCTGGCAAATGCCTGGAAGCAGGGGGCCGCGATGGCCACCACCACCCAGACAGCCTGCAGCAGCATCCGCCCGTTGTAGGAAAGCTGTAATTTTGCTTTGCGGCGTTTTTCGTCCTGCTCGTCGATGATCTTCTGCACCACAAGACAGATGCCTGCAAAGTTGCCGATGGCCACCAGCGCGCCAACAAGGCTGCCCAGGATGACCGAAGAATCGAACCGGGCCCAGCCCACCGTGTGCAGGGCCGCGAATACCACCCACATGGCGGCGGTGCAGATGGCCGTGCCCCCGGCAATGCGCCCGAGCTCTTTTTTGGATTCCGGTTCCAGTTTCATGGAAACGCCCTCCCCGTGTTGTAGTTTACAGGTGCGAGTTGAACCCGACGCGGCGGGGTTTGTCTTTCCGGGCCCGCTTGAGATGCTCTTTGGCGAACACCCAGAAATTTTGCGCCCCGGCAGCCAGCCCCAGCAAAATAGCCGGGATATAGACCCACATCGGCCAGCCCCAGTGGTTGACTGCCCACCAGCATCCGCCCAGGCAGAGCACCAGCGGCAGCAGCAGGTTGAGCCCCAATTGCGTCAGCCAGACGAGGTCTTCCAGCGTTTTGTAAAGGCCTTTCACTGCATCGGTTCCCCTCCCCTGTTGTAGGATCTGCTCCCCGCCCACGGGCGGCGGCGCATGATGAAGATTTTTTTCACAAAGAATCTTTATCATCCATTATACTCAAAATGGCTGTGAAAGGCAATCAATTTTCCACTATTTTTTAGCAAAAGTCTATAATTGCCATGAAGTTCGTTATATCTAACCAAAAATTTTTCAGAAACCATCCGGTTTCTTTACAGGAACTTTTATCATTTCGACAAAATTGTCCGGAAAAATTTTTCATTCGACTCTTGACAGCCAAAATGTCAACCATCAATCTGTGCAAAATGCAAAAAGCCCCGGCGGGCGGCTGCGGAATTGCAACGCCCGCCGGGGCGAAGAGAGGTCTTTTGGTTTTGCTCTGGGATTCCGTGCAGATGCTTACCAGAGGTTTGCGGTCTCGTTGTAGAGGCCCTCATAGCTCTTGGCGGAGACATCCCAGCTGAAATCGCACTCCATGCAGTGGTGCACGAGGTTGTTCCAGTTCTCCTTGTCGTTGTAGGCATCCTGTGCGTGGCAGCAGGCCTCGTACAGCTCGTGGGCGCTGTAGCCCGCAAACGTGAAGCCATTGCCCTCGCCCATGGTGGAGTCGTGGATGGAGTCACGGAGGCCGCCGGTCTCGCGGATGATGGGAGGCGTGCCGTAACGGCAGGCGACCATCTGGGCCAGGCCGCAGGGCTCGCTCTTGGAGGGCATGATGAACGCATCCGCACCTGCATAGATCTCCTGCGACAGAGCCGGCTCAAAGCCGATGTAGGTGCCTACGCGGCCCGGGTGACGGGCGCACAGGTCCGAGAAGAAGCTCTCATACTGGTTCTCGCCGCTGCCCAGGATGACCAGCTCGATGCCGCGGTCCACCAGACCATCCGCCACGCTCTGGACGAGGTCGAAGCCCTTCATTCCCACCATGCGGCTGACCATGGCAAAGACGGGGCTGCCGTCCTGATGGAGGCCGAACTTCTCCTGCAGGGCTTTCTTGCAGGCTGCCTTGCCCTCTCCAAAGTTGTCGATGCTGTAGTTGAACGGGATATGGGGGTCGGTGGCCGGGTTGTTGGCGTCCATGTCAATGCCGTTCAGGATCCCGCAGAGCTTATACTGCTTCTCCCGCAGCAGGGCATCCAGGCCGTAGCTGAACCACGGGTCCAGAATTTCCTGTGCATAGGTAGGGCTGACCGTGGTGATCTTATCAGCGGTCTCGATGGCGCCTTTCATGAAGTTGGCACAGCCATCATACTCCACGATGTGCTGGTCACGGCGGCCGATGCCGCAGGTATCTTCCAGAATCTCGGTGCCGTACTTGCCCTGATACGCAATGTTGTGGATGGTGAAGATGGTCTTGATGCGGTTGAACTTATCCAGATGGCGGTAGTACAGGTTCAGGTAGACAGGGACCAGAGCGGTCTGCCAGTCGTTGCAGTTGATGATGTCGGGGGTGAAGTCGATGTAGAACAGGGTCTCCAGCACCGCGCGGGAGAAGAACGCAAAGCGCTCACCGTCATCGTAGAAGCCGTACAGGCCGCGGCGCTTGAAGTAATACTCGTTGTCCAGGAAGTAGTAGGTCACGCCGTTGCGCACGGACTTGAACAGGCCGCAGTACTGGCTGCGCCAGCCCACCGGCACCGAGTAGTTGGTGACATACTCCAGATCCTCGCGGTATTTCAGGTCGCCGTACAGGGGCATGATGACGCGGGCGTCCACGCCGTCCTTGACAAGGGCCTTGGGCAGGGCGCCTGCCACGTCCGCCAGACCGCCGGACTTTGCATAGGGAGTCGCTTCCGAAGCAGCGTACAGGATTTTCATAGGATCGCTCCTTTCTGAATCAGAACGGATGTATCAGAACACTGCACCGCCGGGACATCCTGCACACGGCGATACAAAAAGAGCGGGCGGGGGCACACAGGGCCCCCGCCCCTCTTTAAGAGGGGCTACCGGGGAGGGAGCCGCCCCTGTGAAAAATTGCAGATCAGACGATGTGGTTCTTCTGGACGTAGACGGGGAAGCTCTCGGTACCGGACAGCTTCTTGCCTGCGGTGATCTTGACATTCTTGTCGGTCACAACGCAATCCAGCTGGGCATCCACCTCCACAACGGTATCCTGCATCAGGACACAGTTCTTGACAACAGCGCCTTTCTTGACCCGGACGCCGCGGAACAGCACGCTGTTCTCCACAGTACCCTCGATGACACAGCCGTCGGCCAGGATGGAGCTCTCCACCTGGGAGCCGGTGACGTAGCGCACGGGGTTGTCGTCGCGGATCTTGGTGTAAACGGGGCTCTGCTTGGGGAAGAGGGCGTTCAGATTCTTCTCGTCGATGAGCTTGAGGTTCTCATCGAAGTAGCTCTTCATATCGCAGATATGAGCCACGTAGCCGGTGTACTCCAGAGCGCGGATGTCCAGGATGTTGACGTTGTGGGCCAGGATATCGCGCTCAAAGTAGATCAGGCCGCGGGCAGTGGCGTCCTTGACCAGCTTGATGAGGGTCTCGCGCTCCAGAACATAGATGTTCAGGTCGAGGTTCTGCTTGCCGGGGCGGTAATCGTTGAACAGCAGCTCGGTCACACGGCCATCGGCATCGACGGTCAGGGTGTAATTGTCGTTCTTGCGGCCCTCGGGGATCTCCACTTTCTGGTAGGCGACGGTCACATCGGCACCGCTGGCCTGATGGGCAGCCAGCAGAGCGTTGAAGTCATAGTTGACGGCAATGTTGGCGTCGCTCATGACGACATATTTTTCTTTCTGGTTCTCCAGGAAGTTGAGAATGGAGCCCAGAGCTTCCACACGGCCAGAGTAGATGCGCACGCCCTTTTCTGCAAAGGGAGGCACGATGTTCAGGCCGCCATGGCGGCGGGCCATATCCCACTCACGGCCGGTGCCCAGATGATCCATCAGGGAGTGATAGTTCTTGCGCACCACGATGGAAACATTGGAGATGCCGCAGTTTGCCATACTGGACAGGATAAAGTCCACCATGCGGTAACGGCCTGCAAAGGGGATCGAAGCCA
>OLNS01001721.1_pt1 | contig 15884 bp, 13 predicted proteins | sample 1673031 | NCBI WGS metagenome assembly OLNS01 (sample SAMEA3136748, study PRJEB25190) | human gut metagenome | biome: human gut; feature: human-associated habitat; material: faeces | place: Austria | collected 2013
AACAATTTATTGCTTTTATCTATAGTAAAAAATATAACTTTTTTACAATTTCTTTTACCTTTTTTGCAATGTGTATTGTATAATGATTACAAAAGATTTGTTAAATTTTATTCAACATGAAAGGTTTATAAATGAAAAAATTGTATGAGCAAAGCCCTGAAATGCAGCTGTCCGGCAAATGCCAGCTGCGCCATGTAAAATGCACGCACCACAAAGGATATCTGCTGGAAGATCTTTCCATGATCAAAAGCGGAGATTTTCTGTTCCGCATCGGCCAGAAACGGCATTTTATTACAAATGGCGATATTCTGGTTATTCCACCGGATATTCCACACTACTTTACTTCCAGTGATCTCGTTGCAAACTATTATGATTTTATCACTGTATGGCTGGAAAAATCATATATTTCCAATCTGAAAAGCCAGCTTCCGGCCCTTAAGGAATCTGTTTTCAATATTGACACACCTCATCTTCTTCATACTACCAATAAGCTGTGTAATTTTGAGGAAGAATTTGAAACCTTTTACCGGGAATATGCTTCTTATGGGGAGCTTTCTGAAACCTATGCCTGTGGTGCATCCACCTGTCTTCTGGTAAAAGTCATTAACTATGCCCTGAAATATTCCAACGAATTTATTGAGATCGAATCCGATCAGACCAATCAGATCGTCCGCTATCTGGATCAGCATTTTCTGAAAGAAATCGGTGTGGAGGATCTGGCGCGTACTTTCCACATGAGCAAGAGCAGTCTGAACAAATTTTTTCAGAAACAACTGAATACGACCTGTCATCAGTATATTTTAAAGAAACGGCTGGCACTTGCGGTCTCGCTGATCCGGCAGGATGTTCCGCTTAAAACGGTTGCTGTCCAGTCCGGTTTTGGAGACTATTCTTCATTTTTTCGTGCTTTTAAGAAAATGTATCATATTTCCCCGACCGAATGTCAGGCAGACAATGAAAAACTGAAAAAGATCAAACATTAGCCTGGAGAATGACTTGTCTGAATAGTGTCGACATGCAAAAAACTTCGGATATTCTGGATTTTCGCCAGTGATCCGAAGTTTCTCTTGTTTAATATTTCTTTTTTTGATTGTCTTTATTTCACCAGATGTACTTCTGCCTTCTTCTCATTCAGCTTCTGTGCAGTCTCATGCTCATTGACATAGATACTGATATGTTTTTCTTTGCCGGAAGTATCGTAATCTTCAGCAGTAAATACATGTCCGTCAATGATCACCTTTGTTCCATATGGAATCTCATCCGGGTCAACCGCAATGGTCTGCCCTTCAACAACCGGAGTTCCGGTTGCTTTGACTTTGCTTGCCTTCGCACGGCAAGTCTCGCAGGAACAATAATAATCAATGGTATACTCTCCAATACTGTCTCCATACTGTTCGGCTGTAGCGTTCTGTTCGTTCACATCCGTGCCTTCCAGATTATAATTTTCTTCCAGGATTCTGGTTGCCCAGACAGCTTCCGGAATATATACCGTTCCGGAAATGATTCCCTGGTCTTCATTTGCAGCTTCGATGGTCTTTCCGTCTCCTGCATACATCACAACATGATGGACATAACCATCTTTTGCATAGAAAATCAAATCCCCCGGCTGTGCGTCTTCAACCGGAATCTTGGTTCCATACTGGCTCTGATCTTCGGCTACTCTTGGCAGATTATAGCCAAAAGTCTTATAAATCTGCTGTACAAATCCGGAGCAGTCCGCCCCTTCTGTCAGGCTTGTACCGCCCCATACATAAGGATTGCCAATGAACTGTGCGGCAAAATCCAGCATTGCCTGGCGGATCGCATTCCCCGGTGTTCCCGGCTTTACAGAAGCATAGCTATAATAAAGTGCCCGGTTATCTTCCGGTGCGATCAGTTCTGTAGCTGTCTGGTAAGCACCTTCGCCTGCTGCTTCTACCTGCGCTTTTACTTCATCCCCAGTCTGAACAGCCTCTTTAGAGACAAACCCTCGGACATCCCCGGACTCCACATAGATCCAGTCTTTCTCTGCATCCGCAAGGATATAACACAGATTACCCTGGGACATGGTTCCGATCACACGTGACTGTCCATTTGCCTCTTCCTGGATTGCTACAGTTCCATCCGACTTTGATGCATCTGCCAGTGCATATTTTTTCGTAGCCAGTGTCTGATTTACGGTTGCACGTACATGGGTAAATGCCTGATTTTCATTTGCCGAAACCGTTTCTTTTGCAAGGGATGCTGTTCCTTCGATTCCAGTATATGCAGTCTTGGCTTTTTTTGCCTGCTTCTGGTATCCACTCAGCAGTACCTGTGCGGCATCTCCGGTATAAAGCTCGGATTCTTTTACAAATCCTCTGACCTTTCCGGATTCTACATACAGCCATCCATTCTTTTCTTCTTTCAGAATGTAGAGAAGTCCATCCTGTGAAATTTCTCCGACAGAACGCACCTTTTCGGTCAACTGCCGGGATGCTGGGGATGCATTTAAAGTATCATCCTGCAATGCTGTAGCAGTATCCGAGTTTAAGGATGACTTCTTTCCCGAAGTGTCTGCTGTGTTTTTTAATGTCTCGGCAGAAAATGTATTAAGCTGTACTTTCTTTGCTGTTTTCGTCTTTTTCGCAGAAGATTTCGTCTTTGATTTCTTCGCCTTTACAGAAGTTTCCTTATGAAACAGTTTTTTAGCATCAGCTGTTGCTTCCTGAATATCACTTTCTGTCCGATCAGTATCAACGGCTCCACTGATATCCTCCGGAATTGCCTCACGTATGCTGATCTTTGTCTTTGCAAATGCATATTTTCTCGCAACTGTCCAGAAACGGAAATCTTCTTCGTATTCCGGAAGACTGACGATCTGCTGTCTCTTGACCAGTTCTTCATTGGTCATCTTGTGTTCGCTATCCTGCGCATTTTTTTCCTGCTCCTGCGCTTTGTTTTCTTCTGAGCCTTCTGTCTGGTCTTCCGAAGGCTGCTGTTCATTGTTCACATTGCCATCCGAAGGCTGCTGTGGTGTATCCGGATTGACCGGATCTGTCGGTTGCTCCGGCGTAACCGGCACATCTGGATTAGCCGGGATTACTTCTACTTCATCTCCTGTTATCGGATCAACCTTCCATCCTGTTTTCGCTGCATCACGCAGACCGGTATCTTCCAGATATCCAGTCTCTTCATTGTATCTGATTTCTTCATTATGAATCATCTCCAGGACAAGATCTGATACTTCTGTAAGTGTATCACGCCCATCAATGGATTTTGCCTGTAATTTTTCTCCATTTTCTGATCCATTAGAAGTAACCTCTGTAAGACCGCTCTCTGCTGCCCAAGCTGTTGCCGGAGCGCTGAAAGTAAGTCCGAAAACAAGTAATCCTGCTAGAATTTTTACTCCTGTCATTTTTGCTACCTGTATATTTCTATATTTCAAAATCTGTTGCTCCTTCTTACAAATTCTGTAAAATGCAGTCCTTTTAGTCGAAACGCGACATTTTTATTTTACTACTCTTTGACAAAACCGTCCATATTTCATTAAAAATATTTCTGATAAAATTTTTCAAACTCAGAGAGTAATTTCTTTCGGAAAATATTTTGGAAAAATGAGAAAAAGGAAATGTCCTGACATATTTTACGTCAGAACATTTCCCTGTTTTTATGGTTTTAGATAAACTCCGAAAGAACAAATTATCCTTCGCTTAATTTTTATTTAGCCAGATAAACTTCTGCATTCGTCACGCCGAGAGCAAGTGCTTCTTCATGGCTGTTCACATAGACATCAATGTGGTTTTTCTTGATCGCACCACCACAGTCTTCAGCAGTAAATACATGTCCGCCGATGATGACTCTTGTTCCGTAAGGGATCACACTCGGATCCACCGCAATGGTCTGTCCTTCAATGACCGGGGTTCCGGTTGCTGTGATCCCGTCTGCTTTGTTACAGCAGATTTCACATGCACAGTAATAGGTAATCGTAAAATTACCAAGATCTGCGCCGTACATCTCTTCTGTCGCATTGACTGTTCCGATTCCGCCACCTGCAACAGTATAATGATCGTCCAGGATCCGGGTTGCCCATACTGCATCTTTGTTATAAACAGTTCCGTAAATGATTCCCACATCTTCATTTGCTGCTTCGATCGTCTTTCCATCTCCGGCATACATCACAACATGATATACATAACCGTTCTTTGCATAGAAGATCAGATCTCCAGGCTGTGCGTCTTCTACTGGAATCTTGGTTCCATACTGGCTCTGATCCTCGGCAACACGCGGAAGATCATATCCGTAAGCCTTGTAAATCTGCTGTACAAATCCGGAACAGTCTGCTCCGTTTGTCAGACTGGTTCCGCCCCACACATAAGGATTACCGACAAACTGGGATGCATATTCAATCATTGACTGGCGGATTTCACCACTCGGCGTTCCTTCTTTTGTAGAAGTCAGCGTATAGTAAAGAGCTTTATTATCTTCCGGATCCATGTTTTCCTCTGCCATTGAATAGGCATCAGCTCCTCTTTCTGTCACCTGTGCTTTGGTTTCAGCGTCTGATTTCAAATACTTCTTTTCCGCAAAGCCTCTGACATCTCCGGATTCTACATAAACCCAGTCTGAATCTTCATCTGCGAGAATGTAGCAGAGCTCTCCTGCTGTCATTGTTCCGACAACTCTGGAATCCGCATTCTTCTCCTCCTGAATATCCAGGATTCCTTTTTTATCGGTATCTACCTGTTCGCTTACCAGTGCCGGTTCTTTATCTGCAACCGTCTGGTTCACCGTCGCACGGAGATAGGTATATGCCTGATTATCTTTAGCCTCTACCAGTGCCTGTGCCGTCTTTGCGGTTCCCTCGATTCCGGTATAGTCTTTGTTTTCTTTGGAAGCTTTTAACCTGGCCTGTGTCTGATAGACATCCAGAAGTTCCTGTGCCGCATCTTCCGTATAAATTTCAGACGCCTTTACAAATCCCCTGACATTACCGGATTCCACATACAACCAGCCATTGTCTTCTTCTTTCAAAATATAAAGAAGCCCGTCCTGCGAAATCGTTCCGACCGAGCGAACCTTTTCTTCCATCTGCTGTGCTGCCAGGTCAGCAGTCACTTTTGCCGCCTGTTCTTCTTTCTGCTTCTGCAGATCCTTCTCAGCCTGTCTTGCTGCTTCAGCTCTTTTTCCAGCTTTCAGATTGGTCTGATTCGGCGCCTCTGTTTTTAATTTCGCTGATGAAAAAATGTTGAGTCCGGTCAGTTTGATCTGTGTAGATTTTTTTACACCTTTTGCCGTTTTTGTACGTTTCACTTTTTTCGTGTTGTATTTTTGATTCTCTATATCAAATCCGGCTCTCAGCTCTTTTGCATCTTTTTTTGCCGCTTCAAGCTCTGCTTCTTTGGCTTCCTCGGAAGTATCTGCCCTGCCATCTGCAGCTTCCGGAATTTCCTCCCGTACATTGATCGCTGTTCTGGCAAATGCATATTTTCTTGCCACAGTCCAGAAACGGAAATCCTCTACCATCTCTGGCTGCTTCACAATCTGCTGACGGTTGATCAGTTCAGAATTACTGACTGCAGTTTTTGATTCGTTCTGACCGGCTGCTTCTTCTGCTTTGCTGATCTCCTGTGTATGGTCGATCTCACTTCCCGGAATTGGGTCGGTCTTTGTATCTTTCCGGTCTTCGGAAGAATCTGCCTTATCAGTATCCGGTTTCTGAATCGGATCTTTGGAATCGGATTTGCCGGAATCCGGGCTATCCGGATTTTCCGGAATGCCTGGTTTTTCCGGTGTCTCTGGAGTTTCCGGAGTATCCGGTTTTTCTGGAGTGCCTGGTTTTTCCGGTGTCTCTGGAGTGTCCGGAGTGTCCGGTTTTTCCGGAACCTCTGGGTTTTCTGGATTCTCCGGGGTTCCCGGTGACTCTGGAGTTCCTTGATTTCCAGGGGTGTCTGGTATGACTGGTGTCTCCGGAACATCCGGTGTCTCTGTCAGGCGTTCTCCTGTCTCCGGATCCACTTTCTGACCAGTCGAGGTAGCTTCCAGATAGCCGGTTTCATCATTCAGCCTGACTGCTCCTCTTTCCATCATTCCCCGTACATAATCAGATACACTCACAAATACTTCCGATCCATCTGTCTTTTTTGCCTGCACTGTATTCTCTGCCACAACGGCCGTTTCTCCATCATCGGCAAATACCGCCATTGGCGAACCAAGAGCCATTCCAAATGCCAGAAGACTTGCCAGTGTTTTTGTCCCGATCCTTTTTGATACAAATTTGTTCCTAAACTTCAATAATTGATCCTCCTCTCGTAAATAGACTATAAGTTGTATGTTAATTTTTGAAGTTTTCAAAAAATTCTTCTTTGCATTAACAATTGCATTAATAAAATGTATGAAACATTAAATTTAGGAGTTCCATTCATCTTTTGTTTGATTATTTTTAATTATAGCACAAATTTAACCATATGTGGTGTTTTTTTGGTAAAAATACACAATTTCTACATTTATGGTTCCTGTTCATATTACTTTGTCAATATGTTACCTTGTTATGATCTGGATGATCGTCTTATCCGTTTCACGCATTCCCTTCTTTGCAAGCTCTCCGATATTGCGGATTGTATTTTCTACACCTTTTTCTACAAGTCCGTCTCCGCCATAGAACTGCTTTCCTATCTTCTCTTACCAGACCCCAGTCATAATATCCGGTTGGTACTCAATCTGTGACACGATCTGTGAGGGCGTATATTTCCAGATTTTCTCTCCTGTATAATCTGCCGCCACAAACATCCCAAAGATAAGGAAACTGATAAACATCCGTGCAAAGAAACTGCTTCCGCCATTTTCTTCTGAAGAATGTTCTCCATATAATCCCCTGTATACATGCTGATACCTTGGATGCACCGCCGGGATACTGCCTTTTCTCCATTTTTGACGTGACATCCTAAGCAACTCCTCGCGGCGTTCCTGTGATTCGTTCATTCCAATCTCTCCCTTCTGCTAAAGCATCCAATTAAAATGAATGTGCCTCGGTGCATTCTACACCGAACGCAGTTACTTGCAACATTCTTCTTTGCGCGAGTGCGCATCTTTGGCAGGTAGTTCTTTTCATTTACCAGAAAGTTCTTTCCCAATTTCAGACAAACAAAAAGGACATATACCTCTACCTCAGTATATGTCCCACATCTTTTCACATATGCAATTTTTACCGTTTTGCCATCTCTTCCATGATGTCATCCCAGGTGATCCCCCGTTCTGCCATCAGCACCATCATATGATACAGGAAATCACACATTTCATATTTGACTTCTTCCTGGTTCGGATTCTTCGCCGCAATGATGATCTCGGCAGCCTCTTCTCCAACCTTCTTCAGAATTTTATCAATACCTTTTTCAAACAGATAGTTCGTGTAAGATCCTTCCTTTGGATGCTCTTTGCGATCCATGATCGTATGATACACGCTCTCGAATACCTGCTGCGTATTGATTTCTTCATACTGATCCCCTACGATTGGCTGGAAGAAGCAGGTCGGATTGCCGGTATGACATGCCGCTCCTACCTGATCGACTTTTGCAAGCAGGGTATCTTTGTCACAGTCGATGGTCAGGGATTTGACATACTGAAAATGTCCGGATGTCTCGCCTTTTGTCCAGAGACTCTGTCTGCTCCGGCTGAAATAGGTCATCCGTCCGGTTTTCACTGTTTTTTCAAATGCCTCCTGATTCATGTATGCCACCATCAGCACTTCGGACGTCTTATAATGCTGTGTGACAACCGGAAGTAATCCATCGGAATTTAATTTAAATTCGGAAAAATCCATCAGACTCTCAAAGGATGTCATACGAATTCCTTTCTGGCTGCACTCTTCTTTGAAATCAGCACAATTGATTTCTCTCTGACTCACATACATTCCAGAAAGTCCTTTCACACCCGGGCATTCCAGGATCTTAAAAAGCTCTTCCTTTTCCAGTGTATCGGTCACAACCACACACGGAATATCCGTAATATTTACAACGGAATTCAGATCCAGACGGTGCATAAATACAATCTGGCTACTGTAAGTCTGGATCAGATGCTGCTGCTTAAATAATGCATCAAAGTCATTCAGTGACACCGCGATCTTCTCTTTTCCAAACCGCTTTGCCACCTCTTCGATCAGTTTCTGTGAATCCGGCTTTGAAAAATTCAGCATGGCACGCTTTGCACCGGTGTAGAGGATTTTCTTTACATCCTCCTGCCGCTTTACATTTCCTCCGGCAACCATCGGGATCCGAATCACGCGGTTGATCTTTTTCATCAGTTCAATGGACTCATCATGATCCTGGTCCGTACTTGAAAGGTCAAATACCAGAAGTTCATCCGCCCCGTTATCGCTGTACTCTTTTGCCAGCGCGATCACATCTTCAGATACAACTGTCGGGTCATCAAACCATTTTACCGCCTTCCCTCCAAGGATAAAAATGCAGGGAATCAATCTTTTATAACTCATACGAGAAACTCCTTTTATCTTTTTACAGACTGCCTTTTGTAGACCACACTTCTTTCATCCGTGGTTCTTCGGATACAGCCATATCAAGCGCTTTTCCAAATGCTTTAAATAACGCCTCTGCCATATGATGGTTGTTGCCGCCATCCAGGACTTTCAGGTGCAGGTTCATTGCACCGCTGTAGGAAACAGCATAGAAAAATTCTTTTACCATCTCCGTGTCCAGTTCTCCTAATTTGTCACAGGTAAATGTGGCGTCAAAATTCAGATATGGTCTTCCGGAAAGGTCGATTGCCGAAAGCACCAGCACCTCATCCATCGGAAGCATAAAATGTCCATACCGCTTGATTCCTTTTTTATCTCCCAATGCTTTTGCAATGGTCTGCCCCAGCACGATTCCGGTATCCTCGATCGTGTGGTGGCTGTCTACCTCCAGATCTCCGGTAACTTTGACAGTCAGATCAAAAAGTCCATGTCTTGCAAAGCCGGAAAGCATATGGTCAAAGAAACCGATGCCAGTAGAAATGTCAGTCTTTCCTGTTCCGTCCAGATTCAGTGTCATCTCGATCTGTGTCTCTTTTGTCACACGACTGCAGGATGCAACTCTGCTCTCCATCTTTTAGTCCTCCTCTTCAAAACGTACATGGATCGAATTGGCATGCGCAGTCAGCTGTTCCGCTTTTGCAAAGCTTTCGATATCCTTATGTACCTTCTGCAGTGCTTCTCTTGAATAAGAGATGATACTGGATTTCTTAATGAAATCGTCTACAGAAAGCGGGGAAAAGAATTTAGCGGTTCCGTTGGTCGGAAGGATATGGTTTGGTCCGGCGAAATAATCGCCCAGTGGCTCGCTTGCATATTCTCCGATAAAGATAGCTCCTGCATTGCGGATCTTGGTCATCACTTCAAATGGATTTTTTGTCTGGATTTCCAAATGCTCGGATGCAATCTCATTTGCCACGTCGATCACATCTTCCATCGTATCGGCAAGCAGAATATATCCGTAATTATCCAGAGATTTGGAAATGATCTCTGCTCTTGAAAGTTCTTTTAAGAAACCATCTACCTGATCGGATACCTCATGTGCCAACTTTTCACTTGTCGTAACAAGAATTGCGGAAGCGAGCTCATCATGCTCTGCCTGGGAAAGCAGGTCTGCCGCAACATATCTCGGATTAGCTGTCTCATCTGCCACAACCAGGATTTCACTTGGTCCTGCAATGGAATCAATGCTGACATGACCGTAAACTGCTTTCTTTGCAAGTGCTACATAGATATTTCCAGGTCCTACGATCTTGTCAACCTTCGGGATACTCTCTGTTCCGTATGCAAGGGCTGCAATTGCCTGTGCACCGCCGACCTTGTAGATCTTATTCACACCGGCTTCTTTGGCTGCAACCAGTGTATTCGGACTTACTTTTCCATTTTTTCCAGGAGGCGTTACCATGATGATCTCATCCACACCGGCAACCTTTGCCGGCATCACATTCATCAGTACCGAAGACGGATAAACTGCCTTTCCTCCCGGCACATACACGCCGACTCTGTGAAGCGGAGTGATCTTCTGCCCAAGAATGGTTCCGTCCGGTTTACTGTCAAACCAGCTGTTCTGACGCTGTTTTGCATGATAACTTTCGATATTGTCTTTTGCTTTGCGGATGACTGTAAGAAGTGTATCATCAACCTGCGCATATGCTTCTTCAATTTCTGCATCTGTGACTTCAATCGTATCTGCAGTAAGCTCTGCTCCATCAAATTTGGCAGTGTATGCAAAAACTGCCGCATCTTTTTCTTCTTTTACTTTATCTAAAATTTCTTTTACGCTCGCCTCATACTGTCCATAATTGTTCGGACTTCTTTTCAGCAGATCTTCCAGCAGATTTTTCTTTGTATCGCTGTTCAGCTTTTGTATTCTCATGTGCATTAAGCCTCCCTTTTTAATATACTTCTGAGTTTATAAAGAAGTTCCTTGATCCTGTCATTTTCCAGACGCATGCTGACCGGGTTTACGATCATACGCGCTGATAACGGGCAAACCTCATCGAGAACTACAAGTCCGTTCTCCTTCAGGGTGGATCCGGTTTCCACGATATCCACGATCACCTCTGAAAGGCCAACGATCGGTGCAAGTTCAATCGAACCGTTCAATTTGATAATCTCTACCGTCTGGTGTCTGGTATTATAAAAATAATCCTTTGCAATATTCGGATATTTTGTTGCCACACGGATCAGTTCGTGATTCTCCAGATATTTTTTCGCATCTGCCGGTCCGCATACGCACATCCTGCATTTACCAAAACCAAGATCCAGTACCTCATGTACCTTCTTTCCCGCTTCCAGAATCGTGTCTTTTCCGACCACGCCGATGTCCGCCGCACCATATTCTACATAGGTCGGTACATCCGGTCCCTTCGATAAGAAAAATTTGAGTTTTAATTCTTCATTCACAAAAATCAGCTTTCTGGAATCTTTATCTTTCATTTCCTCACAGGTGATGCCCAGTTCTTCCAGAAGCTCCAGTGTCTGTTTTGCGAGCCGCCCCTTACAGAGCGCAAATGTCAAATATCTTGTGTCTTTCATCGTCTCACCCCTACCCTACAATTTTCTCTTCGCCGGTCATCAGGTTCACCATCTGCACATCTCCTTTGCTGCGAAGATACAGCATGCTTCCTGCAAGACTGCGTTTTCCATAATCCACATAGAATTCCAGCGACTTATCCGATGCTTTCTGAAGGATCTGGGTATTCTTGTCCTTCCCTCTGAATTCCATGGCAAGCTGGATTGCATCCTTCAACCGTTCTTTATCATATAAGATCAGGGAACTCTTCTCGCCACTTGAGATCTGGATCTTCTGGCGGGAAAGTGCGCTCATCAGTTCATCTACTACGATCGCAAAACCGATCGCCGGCTCTTCTTTTCCAAACTTTTCAACCAGGTGGTCATAACGTCCGCCTTTTACAATGGCATCCCCGGTCCCAAAAGTGTATCCCCGGAAGATAATACCGGTATAATATCCGTAAATTCCGCTCATGCTCAGATCAAACGTAATGTACTGTTCCATTTTGTAGACAGATAAGATCGCGTAGATTTTTTCGAGACGCCGGATTGCTTTCATCGCTTTTTTGCTTGGCGCTACCTTTTTCGCCTCCTCCAGGATCTCCACACCACCGACCATCTCTGAAAGTGCAGAAAATGCTTTTCTTGACACCGGTTTTGCATCAGCCTCTTCTAAAAGTTCGTCTGCACCGAAAAAGTTCCGGTTGTTAATCAGCTCACGCAGACGTTCTTCTGTCTCATCATCAATCTCGGATTCCTCGATCAGACTCTGGAAAAAGTCTACATTTCCTATACTGATCTGAAATTCTTCCAGTCCGGCATTCTTCAGACAGTCAATGACAAGTGCCAGCATCTCCGCATCAGCGTCCGCCGCATCCAGTCCAATCATCTCCGCGCCCATCTGGGTACTTTCCTTTAATCGTCCCTGATAACTGGAATGATTGATAAATGTATTCCCCACATAGCAAAGCCTTGCCGGGAATTCATCATCCTTAAATAAAGTTGCCGTCGCACGTGCGATCTGCGGAGTGATATCCGGTCTTAACACCAGTGTGTTGCCGTCTCTGTCAAAAAATTTATATAATTCCCTTGAAGGAATGGTTCCGATCTCTTTTCTGAATACATCAAAATATTCATACATAGGAGTCTGGATATCATGATATCCGTACAAATGCAGAGTCTTATGAAGTCGGTTCTGAAGTGCCAGCTTTTTGGCGCATTCTTCGTGATAAATGTCTCGGACCCCTTCGGGTGTATGTAATAACTGCTCCATAGATTGTAACTCCTCTTTTTTGTTTATTTGTCACTTTAGTATGTTACCATATTAAAACGTGACCTTGTTGTATTATACGAACTTTGACGCGGCTTGTCAAGCCTGCACACTCAGAAGTTCTATCCTGCTAATCTCTTTTCCATGCTTCTTATCTTTCTTCCCGGTGATCCAGATCCTTCTGGAGCATCTCCAGATACGGAACGAATACGCCCTGCCTTAGCTGCATAAAATATTCCTCATCCAGTTCTTCAAAGCGTACGCTTTTCCGTCCGCCCTGCTTCATCCGCTCCCAAAACACTTCTATTTCTTCAAAACGCATGTAATAAAGCAGGTTTTTTGTACTGTAATAGATAAGAAAAAAGGAAATTCCATCCTGTTTTTCAAAATCCCGCATAAAGTTCATCTGGTGTTCATGGATATTGTGTAGTGGAAAGGTATCCATACTGCACTCTTTTGCGTCAAAACATACGGGAATTCCCTGTACTGCTCCAATATAATCGACCGTACTGCGCTGGTCAAAATAGGCCAGCGTGATCTGGCGGTGATCTTTGTCCATTCGTACCGGAGTGATCGGTGTCGGGATTTTCTGAATGAGCGCCAGTCCCTGCTGCTGATAGCGTTCATTCGTCCGGTTAATAAAATCCTCCAGCGTTGAACCTCTTAGCCCTCTTGAATTCCAGGTTCCCATTCTAATCCTTCTCCTTTTATGATGGTTGTAAATCCTTCCGGAAGAGGCGCGGTAAGCTCCTTTTCCGATACCTTTGCAAGCGCATCCTCTCTTTTCGGGAACTGCATTTTCCATGCATGTAAAAGTTGATATTTTAACGCATATTTTTTCCTGAAAATAGAATTGACCTTTGGATTACCATACTTGCTATCCCCGATGATCGGATGACCGGTCGAAGACAGATGTGCACGGATCTGATGGGTCCGTCCCGTGATCAGATGCACCTTCAGAATCGTCTGCTGACCATTATCCGCAAGCGGAATATACTCTGTGGCTATCGGCTTTGCCTCGCCTTTTGCTTCTTTCAGAATTTTCACCTGATTGGTCATCTCATTTTTCAGAAGATATCCTTCGATCTTCTGACGGTCTTTTATCACCCCATCCACGATCGTGAGATAATATTTTTTCACGGTCCTGTCTCTTAAAATCTCGCTGAGCTGCTGCAATCCCGCAAGGCTTTTCCCTGCGGTTACAAGACCACTGGTATTCCGGTCCAGGCGGTTACAGACAGATGGGCGGAAAGTAGCAAGCTCAGCAAGTTTCAAATCGCCTTTTTTCAGCAGATAAGCGATCATATATTCATTCAGGGAAAGGTCAGACGGTGCTGCTTTCTGGGAAAGCATGCCTGATGGTTTGTTCAGGATCAAAATATCCGGATCCTCATAGATTACCGACAGCCGGATGCTGCTTTCTATTGCCCGTGCAAGATCTGCCGGAAGCTGCTTTTCTGCTCCCGGTGCCCCTGCGAATTTCTGCCAGGTATCATCTGAGAGAAATACTTCAACCTGGTCTCCTTTTGTCAGTTTTTCATTTCCCTGCGCTTTTTTCCCGTTTAACTTGATGTTCTTTTTCCGCAGCATCTTGTAAACAAAGCTCATCGGCGCATTACTTAAATATTTTCCAAGAAGCTTGTCCAGACGCTGTCCTGCTTCATTTGACGAAACGGTTATTTTCTGCATGCTTTTAATTCCTCCTGCCTTTTACAGTGAAATGTCCAGAAGGAGTCCTTTGATCATCTCTTCGTGTTTTCTTGTATCCTGCTGTTCTACAGAAGCAATGTTGTTCATTCCCTCGGCGCGGGTCAGAAATGCTTTGTAATCATGGAAAAGCTTGACCACCACCTTGTCGAACTGGTTCTGCTTCATAATGGATTTGATATGCTTTGCGGCATAGTCCACATCCACTTTTTTCACCGGCACATAGCCGCAGATCGTATTGTTATAAATTGCAACAGCTGCTACCGGCATTGCCTTTTTCTCACTGGTGATCACAAGATCGTATGCAACGGTAAGTTCTTCGGTGACAGCCGAGATTTCAAGCTCAGTTGCCTCATCGATGGAATCGTGCGGCATGACCATGATCAGATTGACCAGGATCCGGCTTGCCGGAAGACATCCGAGTACCGCTACTACAGTGAGCAGATTGAGCTTTGTCTTTGTTGTCACATAACCGGCGATCACCAGTGCGGCAACCAGTCCAAAAGAGACAACAGCTTCCAGTATCAATAATCGTTTTCTTCTGCGCAGATAACCTGCATCTCCTTTTTGTATCTTCATCTTGTCTTTCGCTTACTCCTTCGTTATTTTCTCCATCACTGACATGGCTTTTAAGATCATTCCGTGCGGAAGTACTTTGGTTGCAGCTTCTGCCCATTTCATTGCCATGCCATATACAGAAACCTCTTTTTTGTATTTGGCATCAATGAGCGCCTGCTTTACAACCTGTACCGGATCTGCCATCACAGCCTCTTTCATGCCACCGGGCAACTTCCCTGACACTTCAAAAAACGGGGTGTCCACAGGTCCCGGGCAGACCGCTGTGACGAAGATTCCTTTTTCCTTAAGTTCAGCTGCAAGGCTCCTTGAAAAGCTCAGTACATACGACTTCGTCGCTGCATAAACTGCGAATTTTGCCTGCGGGCAAAAAGCTGCTGCGCTTGCCAGGTTGATGATCCTGGTTCCTTTATGCATCCAAGGCAGACAGGTACAGGTCATCTCGGTCAGTCCCCGGCAATTCAGGTCGATCATGCGGAGCTGAAGTTTCTTGTCTTCCTTTGCAATCTCCTCTACTGTCCCGGTCTTTCCGAATCCTGCTGCATTGACCAGCATACGGATATCAGGATTCTGATTCTCCAGCCGGTTTTTCACCTGCTTGTATACCAGATCCTCTTCCATGTCCCCTGCAAAGATCCGGATATAGATCTTGTGGCTTTTCTTGATCTCTTCCAGCTTCTTTTCACTGCGGGCAATCACCCAGATTTCGTCCAGTTCCTTGTAAAAACGTTCAATCTGTCTGACAAATTCTTTTCCCATGCCGGAGGATGCCCCGGTAACAATCGCAATCTTCATAAGCGGTTCTCCTTTCTCCTGTGACTACTTCCGTTTGTGTACATTACGGATGGATTTCTTTTTCTGCGGTCTTGATGAGGACTCACCTCTGCCGTTTCCTGTAGATGCAGGCTTTGTATTCTTATGCCCTGCATTTGAATTTTTATAATTTCCGTTTGGCTTTCCTGGATTTTTGTTATTTCCATTCGGGTTTTTGCTCTTTCGGTCCGTGCCGCCATGAGTTCCGCCATGGTTTCTTCCGCTGTATCCATTCTTCTCCTGCATTTTTTCCGAATGAAGCTTTCTCGGACGGATCAGACATTTTTCATCGAATCCTACCAGATCCATACGGTCCGCAATTCGCAGTGCCTCCATGACCAGATCATAATTTTTCGGGTTCCGGTACTGGATCAGTGCTCTCTGCATCGCTTTTTCATGCGGATTCTTCGGCACATACACCGGCTTCATCGTCCGCGGATCTACACCGGTATAATACATACAAGTGGAAATCGTAGACGGTGTCGGGTAGAAATCCTGTACCTGCTCCGGCATATAACC
>OLNS01001726.1_pt1 | contig 15837 bp, 14 predicted proteins | sample 1673031 | NCBI WGS metagenome assembly OLNS01 (sample SAMEA3136748, study PRJEB25190) | human gut metagenome | biome: human gut; feature: human-associated habitat; material: faeces | place: Austria | collected 2013
CAAGACGGAAAGCACATTAAGTGCTTTCCTTTGCGTGCGGAACTCGCGACAAACTCAACCCGCGCCAGCCGGCCCCGGAGACCCTCCCTGCCGTCACTTGCTTCAAAGACTTTGTTCCTCGCCGCTTCCGCGGCTCGAGGTCCCCGTTCTCCTCGGCGGGGTTGTCTAAGATTGTTGTTGAACTTCGGCCTTTGGCTCAAAGAAAAACGGGAGATGCGATCTGCATCCCCCGTTTTTGTTGCACCTACTCTAGGTCAATAAATTTGATGCTCAGAATCTTGCCGTCCTTGACAAGCATTCTGGCCATGGTGGGGCCTCGGGTGCCTCTTGGATAGCTGGCACTGCCTGGGTTGAGGACCAGGCAGCGACCCACTTGGGCTTCTTTGGTTACGTGGGTGTGACCGTTGATAGCTACGTCCACGGATCCCACCGGGAGGTCTTCACGGTAGTGGGCTACGGCGAACTTGAGGCCTTCGTAGGTAAAGAGCGCCAAGCGGTCCACATCGGGGCCGTAGTCGCGGTAGTAGTCGTTATTACCCAGCACCGCTCGCACGGGGGCGATGGTGCGCAGGTGCTCGTAGTCCATCTCCGACGTAAGGTCACCGGCGTGGATAATCAGATCCGCACCCTTAAGCTCGTCCAAGAGCGCAGGCGAAAGATAGCCGTGGGTGTCCGAGATAATGTCGATACGCTTGGCGCTTGCACTGTTCATGGGATCCCTTCCGCAAAAAGATTTGGTGCATTCATGCAAAAAGCCCCACGGCTCCGCAGACGATTTTGGTCTACAGGGCTGCGGGGCCGGTGTACTAGAGGCTCAGGGCCTTTTTGAGCGGTACGACGCGACGGCGCGAAACCGGTACGCGTTCGTCGACGCCCGTAATGCCCAGCTGGATAGCGCCCGAGGGAACCGTCTCGACGTCGGTGACACACGCCAAGTTGACGATATAGCGGCGGTGAACGCGGAAGAAGCCAAAGTCGCAGAGCTTGGCCTCGAACTGTGCCAGCGAGGTCGTGGACAAAAAGCGGTCATCGACCGTATAAATACAGGAGTAATCGTCCTTGGCCATAATAAAGCGAATGTCGTCCACGGGGATGAGGACCTTGCGGCCGCCCTTTTCCACCGGGATGCGCTCGATGGTCACCTTGCTGTCCGTGACAGGCTTGGCGCGTTGCATAACCTTATCGATCGCTCGATCCAGGCGAGCCTCCTCGACCGGCTTCATCAGATAGTCGACGGCATCCACATCAAACGCCTCGACCGCATGATCGCTGTACGCGGTTACGAATACGATCGCCGGCGGATTCTTGAGCTTATGCAGTGCCTCGGCAAGTTGCAGACCCGAAGCGCCAGGCATCGAGATATCGAGGAACACAACATCGACGCGGCTCTCCATAAGCATCTCGATAGCGGAGCGAACGCTCGACGCTTCTGTGATCGTGCCGATCTTGCCCGTCTGCTCGAGCAAGAAGCGAAGTTCCGAACGGGCCGGGGCCTCATCATCCACAATCATCGCACGCAGCATAGGGATAAAACCTTTCGTCAACTAACTACGTCGGGCATCCGCCAACTAGCGTTAAACCCGTAACCTATCATTCTACTCTTGAATGTCGAAGATGCTCTCCGACAAATCGAGATGCAGGAGCACTTTAGCGCCCTTGCCCGGAGCCGATTCGACGCGTGTATAAGAGTGCGGTCCATAAAAGCGATGGATGCGCTCCGAAATATTGTGCATGGCCACACCGGCGCCGCCGCCCTGCGGGGAGCTGGCGTCGGGACGGGCGGAGCGTTCGTCAAACAGTCTGGCAGCGGTGCCTTCGTCCATGCCCACGCCGTTATCGGCGACCACAATCAAAATCGCATCTTCGCCATCCCTGTGGACCGACACGTCGATCATCAGTGCATCGTCGCCCATACCATGGCGCACGGCATTCTCGACGATTGGCTGGATTACAAATGCCGGCACCAGCGTGTCCTCGACGTCCTCGGACACGTCGAAGGTCGCCAGCACGCGATCCTCGCCAAAGCGCGCCTTCTCAAACGTCAGGTAGCGCTTGGTCTGCGCGACCTCGCGCGACACGGGAATGAGCGAGCCCGAATTGTCGAGCGTGGCGCGATAGAACGAGGAGAACTCGCGCAGCAGCTCGCGGGCGCGCAGCGGATCGGTACGCGTAAACGACGCGATGGTGTTGAGCGTGTTGAACAGGAAGTGCGGGTTGATCTGCGCCTGCAGGGCACGCACCTCGGCACGGGCCGTGAGCTCCTTTTGCACCTCGAGCTCGTGGATGGCGAGCTGCGTGGACAGGATCTCGGCAAAACCCGAGGCAAGCGCGTACTGAGTGCGGTCGACGGCACGCGGGGTCTTGTAGTAGAACTTGAGCGTGCCGACGGTGCGGTCGCCCACCTTGATAGGAGCGATGATACCGGCGGGAACATGGTTGTGCGAGCCATCCGAACCCACCACGTCCACCACACGGTTGAACGACTGGACGATACCGTGCTCGATGACGTAGCGCGTGGCAAGTGTGTGGATGGGCGAATCGGGCAGCAGCTTTTCCTCAAACTCGCCCGCGCAGGCCAGCACGTTGCTCTCGTCGGTGATGGCAACCGTCATGGCACGCGTCTCGGGCAAAATGCGCTGGCACACCAGACGCGCCGACTCCTGCGTCAGACCGCCTTTGATGTCCTCGAGCATGGCAGAGGCCACCGAGAGTGTCTCTTCGGTGTACTGCGAACGCACCGAATCGGGATTGAGCGTCAAATAGATAAAAATGCACAGAAAGATGCACAGCAGTGCGCAGGCGACCACGGTCGCGATCGGCTCGATTCCAGTCGCCAGGGCAAAAATAAAGTACACCAGCACGCAAATGGCGCAGACAACGGCGATCACGCGAAAGATTGATATTGAATTATCGCGCTGGGCGCGGCGGTCGATCATTCAGTCCCCTCCAGGATGCTGGTCAGTTGTGCGTCGTGCCAGAGCCCGTCCATGATCTTGGGCCAGAAGCTCTGGAAACGCAGGTAGCTTGCGGCGTTTTGGCGCGCGTAGGTCCTGGCCTCGTCAATACCGTGACGCCAAATGCGCAGGTATCCCTCGTGCTCGCGGGTAAACATGCTGCGGACCATGGCGGTTTTGCGCACGCGGTCGTCGAGCTCGCGCGAAATCCACGGGCCCGGATAGGGCATGAGCGACGCGGCCGTGACGGGAACGAGCTCCTGCTGGTGCGCGGCAAATGTCAGCTTGGCACGCTCGTAGTACCAACGGTACACATCCTGCATAAAGCGCGGCGAGCGCTTCTCGGACTCGGGCGGCAGGTGACGAACGACCCACTCGTTGTCAAACCACACGTCGTAGCCAAACATGCGCATGTTAAAGAGGTAATCTAGGTCCTCGCCTCGGGTGATAAACGGGTCAAACGCCACACGGGTAAAGGCGCGGGCATGAAGCGCCACAAGGCCGCCGCACACGTAGTTTGAACGCGAAATACGGGTGCCCGAGAGCGCCTTTTTCATCCAGCGATTAAACTCGATGCGTTTGGTCCACCAACGATGGCAAATGCCCACCTTGTCTGTGGGCGCCAACGGTGATCCGTCTCGATCGTAAAAGTAACCGCTCTTAACCAAAATCGGCAGGCCTTGACGCGTCTGCTGGCCCAGTGCATAGGTCGCGCGCTTCATAAAGTCGGCATCGATAACGGTCTCGTCGTCATCCAAAAAGACAACGGCATCGTGGCCGAGCACCGCAGCGCAGGCAAGCCCCATATTGCGAATGGCGCCGTATCCGCGCAGGCTCACGCACTCGCCCGAGCCCTTGGGAGCAATCTGCGCCACACGGTCGGCGATACGCGATGCCTGGGTGTTGGTAACCACGGTGACCTTGAGCGTAGGGTGCGCGTCGACGATTTCGTGGACGCGCTTCGACACATCAGCCGTAGCCGAGATGGGGCAGACCACCAAAAGGATAATCCTCGGAATGTCGCGCACCTGCTCGAGCGAGGCCAGGCAGCGGTCGAGCTCGGGATTGGTGGCGTTGAGCTTCGTCGAGTGGTCATAGACGCCGGGAGCGTTTGCATGGGCCTCGTCGTCTGCCCAATATGTTGGAATCACAACCGTGGGGTTCATGCCTTCCCTCCCTGCAACACAAAAACGGGGCGCCGCCAAACACAGGCGACGCCCCGCGACCTAGCTGGTTCCATCATACCCACTTGGGCAAATCATTGCTCGCAAGTCGCAATGTTTATTGCGGATAACCCCAAAAGAGTACCGCGGACAGGCCCAATAGCCGCTCGCTCCTATGCGGTCTGCTCTGCCGCCTGAGTCATGCGGGACAGGCGAACCAGCAGCATAAAGCCAACGATCAGCAGCACGCCAATGGAAAGGACGCCCAGCGACGGGTTGCCGGTCAGCGAGGTGACGACCGACACCAGGAAGGTGCCCATGACGCTTGCATAACGACCAAAGATGTCAAAGAAGCCGTAGTACTCGTTGGACTTTTCCTTGGGGATAATGCGGCCAAAGTAGCTACGGCTGAGCGCTTGCACGCCGCCCTGGAACAGGCCGACCATAATGGCAAGCACCCAGAATTCGAAGGCGGTCTTTAGGAAGAATGCGGCGAACAACACAATGCCCATGTAGGCGGCGACGGCCACCAGGATCATGTTGAGCGTGCCCACGCGTCCGGCGAGCTTGCCGTAGATGATGGCAGACGGGAAGGCCACGAACTGCGTAACGAGCAGCGCCAGCACCAGCTGGGTCGAGTCGATGCCTAAAGCCGAGCCGTAGCTGGTAGCCATGGAAATGACCGTGTGGACGCCATCGATATAGAAGAAGAACGCGATCATGTAGACCAGCACGGTCTTGTTGTGGGCGATCTCGCGCATGGTGTGTCCGACCTCGGAGAACACACCGCCCACGATGTGGCCGATGGTGTCCTCGGGACCGCGCTCGCGACCGTACTTTTGCTTATAGGTGCGAATGAGCGGCAGGGTAAAGATGAGCCACCAGGCACCAGTGATGATAAACGACAGACGCGTTGCCAGCATGGTGGGGACGCCAAGAGCGGGGCCACCCATGATGAGCGCCAGGCAGATGATGAACGGCACGGTGGAACCGATGTAGCCCCAGGCATAGCCCGAGCTGGACACGGCGTCCATGCGCTCGTCGGTGGTAATGTCGGGCAGCATGGCGTCGTAGAACGTCATAGAAGAGTTAAGGCCAATGGTGCACAGCACGTACACGGTCAAAAATGCCATGGCGGACATTGGGATAGCCTGCGCCAGGCAAAGAACCAGGCCCGTGAGGAAGAAGCCCAAGAAGAACTTAATCTTGTTGCCGGCGTAATCGGCAAGCGCGCCCAGAATGGGCATGAGCATGGCAATGACCAGCGAGGCGATCGTCTGAGCGTTGCCCCAAGCGACCACCAGGTCTGCCGAGGAAGCACCGGTATTGATGGCGTTAAAGTAGATGGGCACCACCGAGGTATTGAGCAACACGAGGGCCGAATTGCCCACATCGTACATAACCCAGTTACGCTCGAGCTTGGTGTATTTCATGGACAGGGCCCCTTCGTATTCGCCCGATATGCAGTTAGTTCATCGTACCCCAATTGCACAGAAGCGCTGGTAAGGATTCGGCAAAGGGGCACGCACGAGCCCTACTCCTCGCGGTCGAACTCTTCGTCGGCGCCGAGCACGCGACCGCTGTAATTGACGTGGTTGGTCACGGCTTCCATATCGCCGGTCTCGATAAAGCGGGCGACGGTGAGCTCGTAATCGAGCAGTGCGCGGTCAAAGACCTCGGGGAAGCTCTCGGTCGAGACTTCATCGGTAAAGGGGCTCTTCCATGCCAAGTGGCCCAGGTTGCCGGTACGCTCGGGCAACTCGGTCGTCACGCGGTGCGCAAGGCCGTCGAGTAGCGAATAATCGTGCACCAAGCCCTCGAGCAGGGCAATCGCGCGCGTCTTGGCCGAACCGGCCGGCTCGATAGTGCGGTAGAGCAGCTGCATGTCGGCTACGGCGCCGGCGTACTCCCCCGCCGGGATGTCGATACCGTACACGCGCCCGGCGACGTAGCTCATCAGCACGCCGGCAACGCGATTGATGCGGTCGGTGGTGACGATCTCGCCCGCCGGCGGATAATCCTCGACCGTAGCCCCATCGCGCTTGAGCTGCAGCATCAGCACGTCCAAGTCGCTTTCGAGCACGGCATGAACTTGACTGCCCGAAGCCTCGAGCTCGGGATCGGACTCGACAATGCCAAACTGCTGCTCGTAGACAAAGGGGTGGGCATTGCGATCGAGCACATAGTGCGACAGCAGGCCCAGCGCAAAGGCGCGACCCAGATTGGCATCGCGCGGCTGCAGGTGCGACACGCCGTCGCGCAGGCACGAGAACTGGCGCGACATGCGCGAGCGGTGCATGACCTGAGCAAGCGACATGCAGTCGGAAATGCGCGGCGTGAGCATGTGGAAGAAAAACGGGTCGGGACCTTGGTTTCCCAGGATAAAGGCGATGCGCTCCTCGTCGGACGTGATAACGCCCTGCGGAAGACGGTCGATGCTTTCCTCGCCAAACAGATGATGCGTAATGAGCGCGGGCATAATGATCCTTTCGATTTCATTCGATGTCACCCATTATGCCCACCGCACGGTCATGCCAAACCTGCGGCGGTAAACGATGATATGCAGACTGCCTACGCAAGCCCCAAGCGCGCCTTGACCTCGGCTGCGCGACGACGGGACACAGGCACCGTCGAGGTTACGCGATCGAGCCTGAGCTCCATAAGACCCGTGGAACCGATCTCGACATTATGCACGTCTTCCAAATTGACCAGATAACTGCGGTGGACACGGATAAAGCCCTCGGAGGCCAGGCGCCGCTCGAGCGAGGAAATCGACTCATTGATCAGGTATGTTCCCTCGGCGCAGACGGCGTTGCAAAAATCGGCGCGCGCCTCAAAGTAGCAGACATCCGCCACGGGAATGAACACCCTTTTGCCCCCACGATCCACCGTCAGGCGCAAAGGTTGGCGCGGAGCATGGACGACACGGCGAGCGCCCAGGGCGGTCTCGATCTTGTCGAGTGCCTTTGACAAGCGGGCATCCTCGACCGGTTTGACGATGTAATCGACAGCATCGAGGTTATAGGCATCAGCCGCATACTCGGCAAATGCCGTCACAAACACCACGGCTGGCGGCGTCTTTAGGTTCTGCAGCGTCTCGGCAAGCTCAATTCCCGAGCGACCGGGCATGGTAATGTCTAAAAACAGCACGTCGGGCTTGTTCGACAGAATCGACTCCACGGCTTCGGTGACATTGCCCGCTTCGGCAATCTGTCCCACACGCGTATCCTTTTCCAACAGATAGCGTAGCTCAGCCCTAATGGGAGGCTCGTCATCAACCACCAAGATGTTCCAGCCTTCGGACATATGCGCTTCCCCTCTTTTTCTCTCAATCCAACCGCGTGCTACACCGTTAGCGGCGCCGGCTCATGCGGCTCGCCATTCAACTCAACGATGACCTGTGTTCCCACGCCCTCCTGGGACTTCACGCGCATGCCAGAATCTTCTCCGTAAAAGAAATGGATGCGCTGAAGCACATTGAAGAGCGCCAGACCGCAACCTCGCTTGATGGAGCCGTCGACGGTAATGCTCTCGGGCTCCTCTCGGCGATGCTGCTCAAACAGATGCGCGCAGACTTCTTCGTTCATACCGATGCCGTCATCTTCGACGATGATCTCCAAGCCGTCATCGGTCTCAAAAGCCCTAACACGAATAGAAAGCGGCTCGATCTCGCGCTGCGCATGCTTGATGCAGTTTTCGAGCAGCGGCTGCAAGATAAACGGCGGTACTAGGCTGTCGCGCACCTCAAAGTCGATGTCGACCGAAACGCGCAGACGGCCGTCGCCATACCGGGCCTGCATAAGATTGATATAACGAGTGCCCTGCTCCACCTCGTGCTCGAGCGTGGTGAGCGTATCGGAGTCAGAAAGCGTCTGACGGTAATAATTGGAAAAATCGATGAGTAACGATCGCGCCTTGTCGGGCTCGGTTCGAACGAGCGACACGATCGTGCTAATGGTATTGAACAGAAATGCGGGTCGACCTGCGACTGCAGGGCACGAAGCTCAACGCGGGCTGTGAGCTCGTCCTGGCGCTCGAGCTCAAAGCTGGCGAGCTGCGTGGAAATTAGATCGGCAAAACCCGAGGCAAGGGCCGTCTGGCGCATATCAATGCTGCTCAGGCGGGGATAGTACAGCTCGAGTGTGCCCACGCAATGCCCGCGCACGGTAAGCGGCGCGACAATGCCAGCGCGCAGGCGGGGAAAATAACCGCCCGTCTCATTGGAGGTGTCGCGCGAAAACACGCTCTGCTCGCCCGTCTCAATCACACTGAGCGTGGTCTTGAGCACGACCGGGGTGCCGGCGGGACACCTTGTCGAATCCTCGCCCCAACTTGCCAACACCTGCTTGCCGTCGGTAAAGCAGATGGCAGAGGCGATGGTCTCGGACAGGATGATTTTAGAGGCGCCCAGGGCCGCTTCGGGCGTAAGGCCACGCGATGTATAGGCGAATATTTTTGATGCGATGGCGAGCGTACGGTCGGTTGCGCTCGATGTGAGGTCGTCGGGGACCACAAAGACATACGAGAAAAAGAAGCACAGCATGACCATGCCGGCAATAACGACAACGCCCGGAACGGGATTGGGATTATCGGTTAAATCCCAGATAAGCAGCAAGATAAGCGCCGGAACGACAATACCGAGCAGGATGGCCTGGACCACATGCTGGGCCGTGCGAAAGACCTTGGTAGAGTTGTAGCTCTTGCCCAGAATCAGCCTGTTTAAATCCACCGTCATCCCCTTTTTTCTATCGCACCCATAGCAATAAAGAGGGCCGCAAGCGACCCTCTCCATTGCATTATACAATCAAAAACTGTGTTTTACATCCAGCCATCGACAAACGGTATCTTAGGCGCTGTATTTGTTGGCCTCGCCAAAGGTGCCAGCCTCGACGATCCAGCCATCCTTCATGATGACGTCCATGTTGTCGGTGTTGAGCACGTGGATGTCGGCGGCGACGTCACCGTTGACGACCAGCAGGTCGGCGCACTTGCCGGCCTCGATGGAACCGGTCTCGTCCTCGATGTGGCACATCTTGGCACCGTTGAGGGTGGCGCAGGTGATGGTCTCGACCGGGGTGAAGCCGATCTTGTCGACGAACTCGTACATCTCCTCGATGGAGCAGGTGCCGTACGGGGTGACGAAGGAGAAGGAGTCGGAGCCGATCGTCATGACAACGCCGCGCTTCTTGGCCTCGCGCAGGCAGTCGTAGTTGCGCTGCAGCTCCTTCTCGACCAGGGTGCCCTCGTACTTGTCGTGCAGCTCGGGGACGTAGACGGGCGGATAGGTGGCGTACCAGGTGGGCAGGAAGGCGATCGTCGGGGTGAAGAAGGTGCCCTGCTCGGCCATGAGGTCCATGGTGCGCTCATCGATATCGAAACCGTGAATCAGCTGCTCGCAGCCAAAACGAACGGAATCGTAGGCAGCGGCGTGGTTGTTGTAGCAGTGGCTCCACACGGGGATGCCGACCATCTTTGCCTCGTCGACCACGGCCTGGATCTCCTCGGAGCAGTAGTGCTGGTCGCGACCGGAGTCCCAGCGCCAGATGCCGCCACCGGTAGCCCAGATCTTGATGGCATCGGGGTTCTCGCGCAGGCGACGACGGACGGCCTTGCGCAGATCCCAAGGACCGTCGACCTGGTCGCCCCAGGGATGGGATTCCTTGTTGAGCTCCTGGGTGCAGTGGTGGGAGTCACCGTGGCCGGCAACGCGGCAGAAGCCGAGGCCGGTGGCCAGAACGCGCGGGCCCTTGAAGACGCCCTTGTCGATGCAGTCACGGATCTGGATACCAAAGCGACCGATCTCGCAGACGGTGGTGAGGCCATGGGTGAGGCAGTCGTAGGCCTGCTTGACGGCGACGGCCTGCTTCTCGAGGAGCGGCTGCATGACCCAATCGGTGTCATCGTCGGTCAGGTTGCCCGAGAAGTGCAGGTGGGTGTCGATCAGGCCGGGAAGGACGGTCTTGCCGGCGGCGTCGATGACCTCAACGCCCTCGGGAAGGTCCTGCATAGCGCCGGCGTACTCGATCTTGCCGTTGTCGTCGACGAGAACGAGGGAGTTCTCGACCGGCTCGGCACCGGTACCGTCGATGAGCTTGCCGCCAACGATTGCATACTTAGTGGACATGGTTCCTCCTTATGGATCCATATAGTGGGCGAGGCCGTGTTGGGTTAAGGCCTCACAAAGCTACCCAAGTGGTGCCGGGTTCGGTGCGCGGGAGAGAGGATTCCGCGCACCCGATCCGCCCCGGCTAGGCGTTACTTTTTGCGGGAATTGGTGAAAGCCATGAGGGCCAGGCCAATAGCCAACCAACCGATCACGATGCTCCACTCCACCATGTTGAGGGAGGCGGGAGAGAACGGAATCACGAGCAGGCCGATGATGATGGCGCAGGCAGCGATAGCGAGGCCGATGCCAAACTTGCCGCCGGGCACCTCGTAGGGACGAGGCAGGTCGGGCTCGGTGAAGCGCATGCGCAGGCAGGCGAGGGCGACCATACCGCAGGAGAAGATGAAGGCGAGAGCCGACACGTTGGTCAGAGGGATGAGCATGTTCTTGCCCAGGAACGGACCGATGACGGTGATGACGCCCAGAACGACGCAGGCGAGCTTGGGAGCGCCGGACTTGGGGTCGACCTCGGCGAACTTCTCGGGCAGCTGGCCCTTGCGGCCCATGGCAAGCATGATGCGGCTCGTGGCGCCGTAGAAGGAGTTCATCGGGCCCATGGGTCCAAGCGTGGCGATGACGAGCATGGCCAGGTACAGAAGCATGTTGATGCCCTTGAGGCAGGCAAGCGCGGGAACCGGGCTCTTAACAAACTCATGCCAGTCGAGAATGGTGCCGAACGAGTAGATGCAGACCATGTAGAAGCCGCCGGCGGCCAGCAGAGCCAGGGAGATGATCTTGCCGAACTTGTTCCAGTTGAGGCCCTCGGCTGCTTCCTCAGCCTGCTGAGGAATGGTGTCGAAACCGGCGTAGAAGAACGGGGTCAGAACCAGGACCGACACGATGCCGGCGAACAGGCTGGTGCCCTCGGTAGCGGCCTTACCGCCGCCAGCGCCGGTGACCTGGGAGAACACGGGCATGGCGTTGTCCGGCGAGCCGGTGAACAGCGAGACGCCCATGGCGAGCAGCATGCCGCAGAGCAGAGCCTTGGTCAGGAAGGCCTGGAGCTTGGCGGCCGAGCTGGCACCGCGGAAGTTGAGGAAGATGACGTAGGCTGCGAAGCCGAGCGCGATCAGCGTCGGGAACAGGTAAACGTCGGCGCCCAGGATGGTGTAGAGCTTAACGGCGCGCAGCCACTCAAGACCGGGCAGGCTGCCGAACATCTCGGACACGAGGGTCGAAATGGCGATGGCCTCCCACGGGCACAGGATGCCGTTGCCCAGGGCCAAAAGCCAACCGGTGATGTAGCTCAGCGTACGGCCAAAGCTACGATCGACATACTCGACGATGCCGCCCGAGATGGGGATAGCAGCCGTGAGCTCACCGAAAACAGCTCCGACGGGCACGAGGAAGATTGCACCCAAGAGGAATGCGATCATAGCGGGAACGGGACCGCCGCCCACGACCATCCAGTCGCCGACCTGCAGAACCCAACCGGTACCGATGATGGCACCGAAACCGATGGTGAAGAAGTTCCAGAGCGAAAGCGTTTTCTTCATGCCGCCGTTATCCTCGACTGCAACTTCTGCGTTCTTGTCCGCCATTGTTCCCCTCCTTTCCTTTTTGACGCCCCTTGACGTCACCCCTTGCGCGGTCTGTTTTGCCGCGCTCTTTTATTTCGTGGCTTTAAGATACGGCCTTGGCGCAGCAGCTCCGCTTGTAGCTCGACCGAAGGCAGAACTGCAAAACGAGCGGCGCCGTTTTTGGGACGAACGGCACGGTTTGCCGCTCATTGTTGCCGCCCGTCCGACGGGCGTACGCTCATCGGACGCATATAGAGATGTTTTTGAGGCCGTGTGTTTTGCGCCTTTCGTACCGTTTACCGAGCTTTTGACGCGCGGACCCATTTGTTGCACATCTTTTTTGTAGGATAGACAGGTTATATATGAGACAAGGCGGTACGAATGGCATACGGATACAACGACGGTGATCAACGGCGACAAAGCGTTCGCCTTGCTGGCCGTACCACGCCGACGCCCAGAAGTGCCACGAGCAGCAATCCGCAACGCCCTCAAGAGCAACCCAGACCTTCGTCTCGGCAGCAGACAAGCAGAACACGGCAGAGCGGCCGTCCGAGTACGGCCACAAGCGCGCAGCAAGATAGCCGCTTGGGCGCGCGCACTCGACAGCGTCAGGCCGAGGTTCCGCAACTGCGCCGCAACGGCGCACGTCAGCCCGGCATCCATATCAACCGCTTCTTTTCGCATCCCCAAGGCGGACGCGACGGCAAGCCTTACCGCTCGACATCGTACGTGAATGCCCCCGCCCTGTCAGCTCGTCGACTTCGCCTCGCACTGTGCTCTATCCTCACCTGTCTGGTCTTTGTGCTTATGAGCTCCTGTATCTCCCACGGCTCGGCCGGCCTCGATCCAACCGCCGAGGATAAGCTGCTCAAGGCCCCGGTCGCGCCCGGCTATTCGTTTGCGTTTTCGACCCCGCGTGCGCAGTGGCAAGCCGGCACCATGCCCCACATCTATCAGATTGACCCGGCATGGTCGGAGCTACCCTACGCCGGCGGTACCATCCGTCAAAATGCCTGCGGCCCTACCTGCCTTACCATGGTCTACATCTATAAGACCGGTCACACCGATATGACGCCGGTCGATATGTGCGCTCTTTCCGAGGCGGGCAACTATGCCCCCACCGGTGCCACCGAGTGGTCGTTTATGACGAGCGGCGCATGGCAGCTGGGCCTTAACGGAACTGAGCTCCATATCGATCGCAGCTCCATCACCCAGGCGCTGCGCTCGGGCGCGCCCATCATCGCATCGGTTCGTCCCGGCACCTTTACCAGCGTTGGACACTATATCGTGCTCTGGGGCATCGACGATGCCGATCAAGTGGGAGTCTACGACCCCAACTCGCAAAGCCGCAGTGCCCGCCGCTGGGGCGTCGTAGAAGTCCTCAACGAAATCGAAGCCATGTGGGCCTACTACTAGTCATTTAAGAACGTCCCCAATGACTAGGTGAATAGCAAAAGCCCCGCAGTCGGAGCGGACTGCGGGGCTCATGAAGAGAGGCTAGTTTGTGGGCGCTTTGCCTGGCGCCCACGAGAGATGCAGCAGAGTAGAGACTACTCGTGGATGCGGGTACCGGAGAGGCCGGCCATGGTCTCGGCGGCCTTGTCCAGAGCGCCGATGATGCAGGTGCGGCCCTTGCGGGAACGGGCGAACTTGATGGCAGCGCGGACCTTGGGCTCCATGGAACCCTTGCCGAACTGACCCTCATCGGCCAGACGCTCGGCCTCGTCGGCGGTGAGCTCCTCGAGCTCCTCCTGGTTGGGCTTGCCAAAGTTGATGGCGACATGCTCAACGGCGGTCAACAGGAACAGAACGTCGGCATCGCAGTCCTCGGCCAGCAGCTCGCCGCCCAGGTCCTTGTCGATGACAGCGGGAACGCCCTTGTAGCAGCCCTTGTTCTCGTAGTCGCGGACGACGGGGATGCCGCCGCCACCGCAGGCGATGACGATGAACTCGTTGTCGAGCAGGTTGAGGATGGAGTCAGCCTCGACGATCTTCTTGGGATCGGGGGAAGCGACGACGCGACGCCAGCCGCGGCCGGAATCCTCGACGAAGACCTTGGAGGGATCCTCGGCCATGAACTCCTTGGCCTGCTCCTCGGTATAGAAGGGGCCGATCGGCTTAGTCGGGTTCTTGAACGCGGGATCATCCGGGTCGCACTCGATCTGGGTGACGACGGTGGCGGCGTGCCAACGCTTATAGCGCTTGTGCATCTCGCGGCCGATGCCCTGCTGCAGGTGATAACCAATGTAGCCCTGGGACATGGCGCCGCACTCGGGCAGCGGCATCTCGGGGGTGCCGATGGCGTCGTGGGCAGCGGCGAAGGCGTTCTGGATCATGCCGACCTGCGGGCCGTTGCCGTGGGTGATGATGATCTCGTTACCCTGCTCGATCAGGCCGAGAAGAGCGTGAGCGGTGTTGCTCACGGCCTCGATCTGCTCAACGGGGTTGTTGCCGAGGGCGTTGCCGCCAAGGGCGACGACAATACGATCGGGCTTGCCAAGAGGCTTAGACATTGCTGGAATCCTTTCTGTAAAAGGCCTACAACCCATTAATAACCCGTGTCCGTGCGATACACGAGTTTATTAAGGTTTATATTCCTGTTATCCCTTATTTTATTCATTTTGAAAACAGTTGAACGGTGAACGGTCATTTTTACCCGCTCAGCGTAAAGAAGCCCAGCTTAGGCATATCTACGCCATTTACGTGCGACTTTATTTTAATAGAGCAGGGATTCGACCAGATTATGCAAACTATATCTCTGCTAAACACAAAACAGACAGCGTAATATCTTACTCGCACTATACGAGATTCTATGCATTAATAAGACGAGTATGCACCCCTGCAAAAACATGGGGCTTTTCATTCAGCATAAGGAATAAAGATGAGCTCCAAAAAGGCAACCAGCCCCAAAGCACGGGGATAGAAGGCAACAACAACCAAAACCTCCATCCATCCCCAAAGCGGCGCGAGGTTTCGCGGCAAAGCCGCGAAACAGCGAAGGGGACAAAAGGCCCCCACAACCACGTCCTTCATCAGCCCACACAATCCGAGGACGTAGTCGTAGCAGGATCTGAGGGCTGACCTTCGCGGACACTCCGCAGGACGAAAGAACCCCCGCCGCACGATGAACTGCACCCCAAAACTTGGACGGCTTAAATAAAAGCTACGCCGCAAGGGACTGGCTCCGGAACTCCTCCGGGGTCAGTCCCTTCAGTTTAACCTGGCGCCTCCTCGTGTTCCAATGGACCACGAAGTCGTCGAGGTCCGCCTTGAAGGACTCGAAGTCCGGCCACGTCCTTCCGCGGAAGAACTCGTCCTTGATGTGGCCGAACACCTGCTCCGTCGCGCCGTTGTCGATGCAGTTGCCCTTCCGGGACATGCTCTGCACCACGCCGGCCTCCTCCAGCCGCCTGCACCAACCGGCCTGCTGGTACTGCCAGCCCATGTCCGAGTGCAGGATCGGCCTGGAGCCCTTGGGCTTCTTGGACACGAGCTGGTCGAGCAGCTCGTGCTGCTGAGCCATGTTGGGGTGCAGCGACGTGGACCAGGCGACGATCTCCTTGCTGCCGAAGTCGTAGACCGGCGCGAAGTAGGCCTTGCCCCAGGGCTGCTTGAACTCGGTGACGTCGGTGCCCATCTTTTCCCACGGCCCGTCGGCGGCGAAGTCGCGCCCGAGGACGTTCTCGAAGGTCTTTCCGACCTTGCCCCTGTACGAGTTGTACCTGTGGTAGTCGGTCTCGCGGCGGATCCCGCAGCTGATGCCCATCTCGCGCATCATCTTCAGCACGGTCTTGCAGGCTATGCGCACGCCCTGCTCGGCGCGCAGGCACATGGCGATCTGCCTGTGGCCGCACCCGTTGGCGGTGCGCGAGAATATCTCGGCGGCGGCCTCCCAGAGCTCGGGCCTGGTGGGAGCCTTCGGGTGCGACAGCGCGTAGTAGTAGCTCGACCTCGCCAGGCCGGCGCACTCCAGCAGGCACCCCAGCCCGTACCCCTCTTCGCGCAGGGCGCCCACGGCCTCGACCTTCGCCCTG
>OLNS01001728.1_pt1 | contig 15832 bp, 14 predicted proteins | sample 1673031 | NCBI WGS metagenome assembly OLNS01 (sample SAMEA3136748, study PRJEB25190) | human gut metagenome | biome: human gut; feature: human-associated habitat; material: faeces | place: Austria | collected 2013
GCCGCCGGAGCGGTGCTTAAGCCGTTAGGCGGGAATTGTGCGGTGTTGCCTTAGCTTATTTACGCCAGGTTTAACCCTTGGCAGCGCCGGAGGTGATACCCTCGACGTAGAATTTCTGCATGATAACAAACAGCACCGAGATGGGGATAGCCACCAAAACACCGCCTGCGCAGAAACGGGAGAAGTAGTTGTTGATCAGAGCCTTTTGCAGCATGTTGTACAGGCCGATGGCAACCGTCCAGTCCGCGCTGACACCGGAGTTCAGGATCATCTTTGCCATAACAAAGTCGGTCCACGGGGTCAGGAAGGAGTTGATGATGGTGTACACCAGGATCGGGCGGGACATCGGGATAACGATCTGGAAGAAGATGCGCGCTTCGGATGCGCCGTCCAGCTTGGCGGCCTCACGCAGTGCCACAGGCACCGTATCAAAGAAGCCCTTGCAGATCAGGTAGCCCAGGCCGGAAGATCCCGCGTACACCATGATCAGACCGGCGTAAGAGTTGGTCAGGTTCATGTACTTCAAGACGAAGTAAACCGCGATCATGGCCAGAACGCCGGGGAACAGGTTGACCGTAACGGACAGGTTCTGCAGCAGCTTGCGGCCCTTGAAGCGGCAGCAGCTTATGGCGTAAGCCACCATCAGCACAAAGCAGGTGGAGATCACACAGTTAAAGCATGCCACAACCAAGGTGTTCATGAACCAGCGCGGGAACTGTGCAACAGAGTCCGGCTCTGTCATAATGCTGGTGTAGTTCCACAGGGTAAAACCTTCCGGCACAAAGCGGGTAAAGTTGATGCCCTTATCGGTGGAGAACGAGGTCAGCAGCAGCCAGGCGATGGGTACCAGCCAGATAAAAGCCAGCAGCGCCAGCACCAGATGGCGGATGACGGAGAAGATGCCTTTTTTCACTTTGCCCTGCTTGAGTTGCTTTTGCGCAGCGGCAGAGGGTACAGCAGTGGTACTCAAGAGAACGTCGCCTCCTTCTTATTGATAAAGTGGAAGCACACAACGGTGAACACTGCGCAGACGATAAACACCATGATGCCCAGCACAGCGGCCATCTTGTAGTTGTAATACTCCTGCGTCAAGCGGAACAGCCAGGTAACCAGCAGGTCAATTTCCTTGGCGTTGGACTGGGCCAGCTGCTGGTTGTTCGTGACAAACACGTCCTGGGTCAGCAGGTAAATAACGTTGAAGTTGTTGATGTTCTTGACAAAGTCCGTGACGAGCGACGGTCCCTGCACGCTGAGCAGGTAGGGCAGCTTGATGCGGAAGAACATCTGAACCGGGTTCGCACCGTCTATGCGGGCGGCCTCGATCATGTCGGCGGGAATGTTCATTAACACACCCGTAGAAATCAGCATCTGGTACGGCACGCCGATCCAGATGTTGATCATGATGATGGTGAACATGGCCCAGCCCGGCTGGGTCAGGAACGGAATGTAACTAAGACCCTTATCCAACAGGCCGATGTTATGCAGGAAATCCGTAACACCGGCGTTGGCCATCATTGTGTTGAAGATGCCGTTGTTGGAGAAAAAGTTGCGTACCAGCAGCAGTGTAACGAACTGAGGCACGGCGATGGTCACCATGAACAGGGTGCGCCAGAGCTTCGGGCATTTGGTCTTTTTGTCATTGATGAACATGGCCATCAGGATGCCGCCGAAGAAGTTGGTAAAGGTTGCAAAGAACGCCCAGACCAGCGTCCAGGTCAACACCTTGGCGAAGGAGTAGCCGAAGGTCGAGGTCATACCGCCGCCGCCAAACAGCGTGAAGAAGTTGGACAGACCCACCCAGGTGAACAGGTCGTTCGGGGGCATGTGCTGCTGGTCATAGTTCGTAAACGCGACCGCAATCAGGATGAACAGCGGCACAATGGTGAACACCACAACGCCCAGCACAGGCAGCGTCAGCAGGGTGACGTAGAACTTTTCGTTCAGGTAGACGTTGACGTCCTGCAATAAGTTGTTCGTCTTTTTGCCCGCTGCGCGGATTTTTTGCAGCTGGTAGTTGGATGTGACCACCATCATGGCGGCCGCAATCAGCGCAGCGATGACCACGAAGGAAATCATGCTCATCAGCAGGATCTCGAAGGAATTATCGTAATCGTTCACGACGTTTTTCATCGTCGTAACGTCGAACACCATCTCCATTTTGACAGTGCCCAGCGTGCCGAATTTAGCAAGGTTCGGCGCACCGTAAAGTGCCAGGAAGTAAAGCCCCAGGCCCTCCACGAGGGTGACAAGGAGCGCTTTCATCAGCTGGCCATGACCGATATAGCCAAGACCCCATACCAGAAACGAAACTTTAGTAAAGATATCGCCTTTTGCAAAGGCTTCCCCAAAAGTCTGGAAGAAGTTCTTCTCGCCCGGCATGGCTTGCGTTGCAGTTTTCGCCACAGCGAAGTCCCCTTTCGTTCACACGATCTTCATAAATCATACGGATAAAACAGCCCGCTTGCATCAAGTGTTTTCTATCACAAGCGGGCTGTCTTATCAGATCATTTCATTATTATAGGTAGAAGCAGAGATTACTGGGTGACAGGAGCGGTGATACCGGCAACAGCGTCATCGACCAAAGTCTGGGTGTCCTTGCCATCGGGGTTGCCGTTGACGCAGATGGAACCGAGGGTCTCAGCGGAAGCCCAGAAGTTGCCGCCAACGCGCTGCAGGTTAGCGTACTCGGACTGGGCAACAACAGCGGTCAGAGCCGGAGAAGAAGCGGCTGCCAGAGCGTTGATGTTGGAGGGGCCCTGTGCGCGCTCCTTGAAGCGCAGTCCCTCGTTCTCTTCGTTGGTAACGAAGTCGGCCAGCAGCATAGCAGCACCGACGTTAGCGCTGTGGGGGTTGACACCGATCAGTTTGTAGCCGGAGAAGGAGGCCATCTGGACCTGCTCACCGTTCAGCGTGTAGGTAGGCAGCTTGCAGGCAGCGTAATTATCGCCCCAAACTTCAGCAGCGTCGTTTGCACGCCAGGTGCCGTTGACGCCAGCAACCAAAGTGCCGTCCTTCAGCTTACCGGTGAACTCCTCGTCCTTCAGGGCGATGAAGCCGGGGTTCTTGCAGATATCAATGACAGCCTGGGTAACGTCAGCGCCCGGTGCCTCATTCCAGTTGCAGACGGTATTCACGCCGTCATCAGCCAGGCTCAGGTTCAGGCCAGCGCCAGCATAGAAGCTGTACAGGTACCAGCCGTTCGCAACGTCCATAGAGACTTTCTTGCCTGCGTCGGCTGCCTTCTCCATCATCGTGTCAAGGCTCTTGACGTCGTCCTCGGTGAAGAAGCTCTTGTCGTAGAACATGAAGTAGCCGTTGTCAGCGGTCAGGGGGTAAGCATAGATCTTGCCATCGACCGTGGCAGCATCGACAGACGCGGGAGTGTTGCGGCTCTTGATATCGTCCGCATTCAGCTGCACTTCCTGCAGAGCGCCAGCCTTGACCAACTCGTTCAGCTGGTCATCGGCAAAAGCATAAACATCAGCAGCGGCGGTGGGGTCGGTCAGGACGGTATCCTTGGCCGTGGACTCGGACTGAGATCCCAGATTGATGGTGATCTTGCCGCCGTAGTTGCCGTACTTCTCGATGAACTTGTCGCTGATTTCACGCAGCAGATCCTGATCCTCTTCAGCGCCCCACATGGTCAAGGTAACATCCTGAGCGAAGGCAGCGGCAGCAGCCTGGTCGAGAACGTCACCCTCAGCAGCAGTGCTCTCTGCGGTGCTCTCGGCAACGGAGGAAGCAGCCTCAGCGGTAGAGGTTGCTGCGCTGCTGGCAGAGCTGCCACCGCAGGCTGCCAGAGACAGGGCCATGACACCGGCCATGGCAAGGCTCAATTGCTTTTTCATAATTGTGTTCTCCTTCTTCTTCTTGTTTTTGCTCGTTGCTCAAACAATTCGCAGTGCTGCGCAATCATGTTGCGCAGCTGCTTTACAATACTTAGGATACAAGATTTTTGTGCTGGTGTCAATGCACATAATTGACGGTGTTTAGGATAACTTTTTGTAAGTTTTTACCCATAAATTTCGCGCTTTTCTACCATTTGGCACCGTTTTGCGCAATTTCTTGTTGCGCAAATTGCTTTTTTTGACAGATTTATGCAAATTGTAGCATTACTTTGTCGATTCCCGCAGGATGACCTGATAGCCCTGCACCTGGCGCAGCGGGATATCCTTGCCCGCCATCACGTCCAGCAGCATACGGCAGGCCGTAGAACCCAACCGCTCAGCGTCAAACTGCACGGCCGAGATGGCCGGGGTCGTACCAGCCAGCAGCTCGCTGTCGTACAGGCTGGCCAGCCGCAGCTGTTCCGGCACACGGATATGACGATTGCGCAGCTCGCGCATCAAATCAAAGGCAATGCGATCATCGCAGCACAGCAGGCAATCCGGGTGCTGTTCCAACACAGCCTCCAGCGCGTCGGTGCGCTGCTCGTCGGATTCAATGCCGGTGCGGATCAGCGACTGGTCGGCGGAAACACCAAATTCCGCCAGCCCGCGCAAATAGCCGCGCAGGCGGTCGGCGTTGACGGTGTAGGTGCCGCTGCCGCCCAAATAAGCGATGCGGCGCGCTCCCATCTGGAACAGCACCCGCGTCATCTCGCTGGCGGCGCCCAGCTGGTCGTTATCAGCCTGCGGTATATCGTCATTTTCGATGCGGCCGATGGCAACAAAGGGCACACCGTACTGCTGCAGCAGGTCAATGCTGGGGTCATCGTTCATCGTGCGGGAGAGGATGACGCCGTCCACTTTATGGCTGGCCAGCTGGCGCTCCAGCTGGACGGTATCGGTATCGCTGACGTAACAGAGCAGCAGATCGTACCCGCGCTGCGCCGCCATAGTGCAGACACCGCCCATACACTTGCGCAAAAACGGCAGGTCCAACTGCATGAAGTGCTTGGGGATCACCAGCGAAAGATTGTGTGTTGCACCGGGATCCTGCCTGCGCACTGGGGTGCTGCTATCAACCCCCGGGCGGCCCACATAGGCAAACACCTTGGCGCGGGTCCCCTCGCTCACACGTCCTTTGCCTGACAATGCACGTGAGACTGTTGTTTTTGATATGCCAAGTGCCTGTGCGATTTCCTCGATCGGCGGACGTCCATCCCGTCCCTGCCCCGTAGCCATGGGCTGTACTCCCCTTTTCTTTTGCGCAACTTCTTAGCGAAAAGCCGCGCAAATTGATTGTGCTTTTCTTCAAGCATACGCACCTGCGCAATTTTTGTCAAGCCGCAGAACCGCCAAAAAGCCGGGCCAAATTTCGGCACAATGTACACTTGTCTTATTTTTAATTCATAGTATTTTAATATGTTATCTATTGCTTTTTGGCAGTTTATCGTGTAAGATAGTGGTATAGTTCAGCCGGGCTCTGCCCATACTGACATACACACGATAAAAGGAGGAATTTCCCTATGGTACAGGAAGTTCATCATAACGATTTGACCGCTGCACTGGCTGCCCCCGTGGCCGTACTGGATTTTAACGCCACCTGGTGCGGCCCTTGCAAGATGCTGGGACCCGTGCTGGAAGAAGTAAGCAATGAGATGGCCGACAAGGCTGCCTTTTTCGGCATTGACTGCGACGAAAACCCGCAGCTGGCCGCGCAGTTTGGTGTGAGCAGCATCCCCTGTCTTGTGGTGCTGAAAAACGGCAAGATGGTTACCCATCAGGTAGGCTTCCAACCGAAACCGGCGCTGGTTGCCTGGCTGAACGGCGTGCTTTGATTTTTTATACGGCTTCTGGCGTGGCTCACCACCTTGCGGTGAGCCACTTTTTTAACGGCATATCGCCGACAAGTGTTCCTTTTGGAGACCCAAAAGAAACCGAAAAGATCCCCGCCACTTCCGATAGCGCGCGTTTGGCGGCTGCCCGCCGCCGATTCCTCTACAATGGCACACGGCCCCACCAAAGCTTTTTGGCTCCCCTAGAGGGGAGCTCCCTCGCAGCGGGTGAGGAGTGGCTACTTTAGCAACATACTGCCTCAGGGCCATCTCTCAGTCACCTTCGGTGACAGCTCCCCTCAAGGGGAGCCAATACTCTTACTACATTTGTAGGGGGCAGCGTTCCCCAGCGCCCCGCGTATGCCATTACAAAAGGGCGATGTCGTTTCCCGGCACCGCCCTCTTTTTTATGGAAAATATTAAAAGTTTCTTTGCCTACTTTCTTTTCAAAGAAAGTAGATCAGCTCTCGTCGTCCTCGTCCACAGGTTCCAGCTGGACCAAACGGGTGCTGTATTTCTCCAGCTCCACGCCATCGATGTCTACGCTGTGGTCGTTGCAGTTCTGCATAAATACGAAATCACCGCGGCGAGTGGCCAGCACACCGGCGGGCAGCCGCTCCGGCCAGGCAGGCTGCAGGCCTGCTTTCTCGCATACCTGCGCATAAAAGTCATTGTAAAAATCCGCATTGAAGCGGCTGGCCAGGTAATACGCCTGGCCCTTGCCAAAGGCATGCACAGCAACGGCGGGGCAGCCGGCGTAGTAATCCTCCGCATACAGCATCAGCGGGGTGGCGGGATCGGTGTCGTTCAGGGCAGCCACCTCGCACAGGATGCTGCCGTCCGCTTCCATCGCGCCATCGTCAGTGGCAGCACAGTGGCAGGTCTCACCATCGTACAGGGCGTCGATTTCCTCCCGGCGCAGGCCCAACAGATCGGTCAGGCCGTAGGGGGTGTCGCCCAGGTAGCACAGATCGCTCTCATCCACCACGCCGGTCCAGTAGGTCACCACCACGGTGCCGCCTTGGGCCGTGTAATCGCAGAGTGCCTGCGCAAATTTGTTGCGCAGCAGGTACTGCATCGGCACAATGACCAGGCCGTAACCGGTCAGGTCGCTTTCCTGGTTAACGAAATCCACGGTGATGCCGCGGCGGGCTAGGGCGTTGTAGTGGCAAGCCAACTCTTTCCAGTAGCCCAGGCCGCAGTTGCGCGGTCCGCAGGAACCTTCCAGCGCCCACTTGTTCTCCCAGTCATGCACGATGGCCGCCTGCTTGACGCGGCGAGTGTCCGCCACAAAGGCCATCTGCTCCAAAGTCTCACCGACTTCGGCGGTCTCGCGGAAGGGGCGGGCATCCTCGCGGCCGTCATGGCCAACCACTGCACCGTGAAGCTTCTCCTCGGCACCGCGGCTGGCACGCCACTGGAAGTAGCAAACGCTGTCCGACCCATGGGCCACAGCCTGCAGGGCAGACAGCTCGGCGATGCCGGGGCGCTTCTGCTTGCTGACAGGCTGCCAGTTGGTAAAGCTGGGGCTGGACTCCATCATCAGGAAAGGCTTGCCCTTCAGCGAATAGTACAGGTCGTGCATCATCGCCGTGTCCAGGGCAGTCTCCTCGATGGTCTCGGTGGGCTTGTGCCAGGTGGGGTAGTTGTCCCAGCTGGCCACGTCGATCTCTTTGGCAAAGTCAAAGTAGTTGATGTCGTTGAAGCGGTACATCATGTTGACGGTGAACTCCGCCTTGGGGGCCAGTTCCCGCACGCAATCGCGCTCCCACTTGTAAAAATCGATGCTCTGGTAGCTGACGAACCGCTTCCAGTCCAGGGCCAGACCCTGCACGGCGTTCTCTCCATGGGGCGCCGGGCTTTCGATCTGGCTCCATTCGGTGTAGTTGTGGCTCCAAAAGGTGGCATTCCAGGCTTTGTTCAGCGCGTCCAGGCTGCCGTAACGCTTCTGCAACCAGGTGCGGAAAGCGTTCTGGCACAGCTCGCAGTGGCACTCGCCGCCAAACTCGTTGCCGATGTGCCACAGGATCACGGCCGGGTCATCACCGAAGCGCTCGGCCAGTTTGCGGTCGATGATGGCCACTTTTTCGCGGTAGATCGGCGAAGTGTAGCAGTGGTTCTGGCGGCGGTTGTACAGTTCGCGCACGCGGTCGCCGCGCACACGGCGCACCTCGGGGTACTTCTGGGCCAGCCAGGCCGGGCGTGCGGCGCTGGGCGTGGCCAGAATGGTAGAGATACCGTGGGCATACAGGTTGTGGATGATGTCCGCCAGCCAATCCAAGTGAAACTCGCCCTCCTGCGGCTCGATGGTGGACCAGGAGAACACGCCCAGCGTAACTACGTTGACATGTGCTTTTTCCATCAGTTCCACATCTTTGGCCAGAATATCCGGGCGGTCCAGCCACTGTTCCGGGTTATAATCTCCGCCATGGAGAAGTTTATCCAACTGCATAGTTTTTCCTCCGCTTTGCGTTTGCATAAAAAGTAATGTGCGTCTTTGATGTTCAGTATAGCAACAAACCCCACGCGGCGCAAGCCGCCTGGGATAGATATTTGTTGCATCCAGCCGGAAAAAGGACGCAAAAAGGCCCTCCCGCATGGGGAGGGCCTGCCATAATTTTGCTTATTTTCCGTAACTGGCCAAAAATTTGCGGGTGCGGTCCTCCTGTGGGTGGTCGATGACCTGCTTGGCGTCGCCCTGTTCCACCACCACACCGCCATCCATAAACAGGATGCGGTCAGCCACATCGCGGGCAAACTTCATCTCATGCGTCACGATGATCATGGTAGTCTTGTGCTCGGCCAGATCGCGCAGGACCCGCAGCACCTCGCCCGTCAGTTCGGGGTCGAGGGCCGAGGTCGGCTCGTCAAAGCAGAGGATGTCCGGCTGCAGGGCCAGGGCGCGGGCAATGGCCACGCGCTGCTGCTGCCCGCCGGAAAGCTGGTGCGGGTAATGCCCCGCCCGGTCGGAAAGCCCCATCTGGGCCAGCAGTTCCCGGGCATGCGCTTCCAGCTCGTCGTGGATCTGCTTGCGGTTCTGCTTGTAGTCCGGGCGCTCTTTCGCCAGCAGTTCGCCCGCCAGCATCACATTTTGCAGCGCCGTATACTGCGGAAAAAGGTTGAAATTCTGGAACACCAGTCCGAAGTGCAGCCGCTTTTTGCGCAGCACGGCCTCGCTCTGGGTGCGGGCATCGTCCGCGCTCCACAGCGTTTCGCCCGCCACGGTGATAGAGCCCGTGTCGGCAGTCTCCAAAAAGTTCAAACAGCGCAGCAACGTTGTTTTACCGGAGCCGGAGGACCCGATAATGGCCAGCGCCTCACCTTTTTGCAAGTCAAACGAAATATCCCGCAGCACGGCGGTGCTGCCGAAGCTTTTGCCGATACCGGCAACTTCCAACAATGCCATAGCCGTGCCCCCTTAGCGGAAATAGTCCAGCCGTTTTTCCAGCCAGCCAAAAAACAGCGTCAGTACGCCAACAAATATCAGGAAGAATACAGCCGTGGAGAACAGCGGCCAGATCAGGCCCTTGGCACTGTACTCCTTGGCCATCATGATGATGTCCTTGTTGGCGATGACGTTGGCCAGGGAGGTATCCTTGACCAGGGTGATGATCTCGTTGCCCATGGGCGGCAAAATGCGCTTGACCACCTGCAGCAGCGTGACCTTGAAAAAGATCTGGCTGCGGGTCATGCCCAGCACCTGCCCGGCCTCGGTCTGGCCCTTGGGCACAGCCTCAATGCCGCCGCGGTAAATTTCCGAGAAATAGCAGGCGTAGTTGATGGCAAAGGCCACCACAGCCGCCACCAAACGGCCGCTACTGCCCGATGGCCACGGGTTGGTAAAGCCCATCAGGCCGGGGCCTAAGTAGATGACCAGAATCTGCAGCATCAGCGGTGTGCCGCGGATCGCCCAGACAAAGGTTTTTACCACGCCGCGCAGCGGGGCAAAACGGCTCATCGAGCCGAACGCCACCACCAGGCCCAGCGGGATCGCAAACAGCAGCGTCAGCCCGAACAGCTGGCAGTTCAGCCAGAAAGATTCGGTCAGGCGTCCCCAAATAACAGCCGCCTCGCCCATCACTCGGCCAGGGTCAGGCTGTACTTGTCAGCCAATTTCTGCATGGTACCGTCAGCTTTCAATTCGTCAAACGCAGCGTTGACAGCCTCGGCTACATCGCTGCCCTTACGGAAAGCCACACCGTATTCCTCGGCGTTCAGCTCGTCCTTGATGGCCAGGTTGGCGTAATCGGTGCCCTCACCGATCATGGCGGTAGCCAGGGTCAGATCCAGCACGGCGGCGTCGGCGGTGCCGGCGGCTACTTCCATCAGGCAATCGGTCTGGACGCTCTTGCTCACGTAGTCAGCCTGGGACAGGCTCTCGTCATCCTGGATGGCGCTCTCGCCGGCAGAACCAGCCTCGGCCACCACGGTCTTGCCCACCAGGTCAGCAGTGGAGCTGTAGTCAGCGTCGGACTTCATCACGACGACCTGCGCATTTTTGGCGTAAGCCTTGGTGCAGGCGGCGTTGGCCTGGATCTCATCGGTCAGGGTCATGCCGTTCCAGATGCAATCGATGCTCTTGGCGTCCAGCTCGACGATCTTGGTATCCCAGTTGATCTCCACAAAGTCCGGCTCCACACCCAGCTTTTCGCAGACGGCGGTGGCCAGCTCGGTGTCAAAGCCGGTAAAGTTGCCGTCGGCGTCGGTGTAGTTCATCGGCTCGTAGACGGTGTAACCGATGGTCATCTTGCCCTTACCCTGGATATAGGCCAGATCGCTGTCGGCAGCGGCCTCGGTGGTGGAAGCAGCGGCGGAATCGGCTGCCGGGGCAGACGACGAAGCGGCACCGCTGCAAGCGGCCAGGCTGACCGCCATACCGGCAGCCAGCGCCATGCTGATGAGTTTTTTCATAGTTGTGACCTCCTCAAAATACTTTGCACAGTTCCCTCTCACGCTTGCTTTATCGATTCAGGGTAATAAAGCAAGCGTATGCTACAATTTTACCGCAAACTGTAATTTTATGCAAGTTTAAAATGCAAAAAGCTGGATAAATCGGCAGTTAATGCGCCCAAAATGCAATCAGACCCGTACCATATCCCGGGAAATATCCTTAAGTGCAGCCGCACCGCACAGCCGCATGGTGTCAGCCAGCTCGGCCCCCAGCTTCTCGGTCAGGCAGGCAACGCCCTCGGCACCGCCGCCATACACCGCCGTAACGTAGGGGCGGGCAACCAGCACGGCATCTGCGCCCAGCGCCAGCGCCTTGAACACATCGCCGCCGGTGCGGATGCCGCCATCCACAAACACTTTGGCACGGCCTGCCACGGCTTCCACGATCTCCGGCAGCACTTCCTCGGTGGCTGGGCAATCGTCCAACACGCGGCCGCCGTGGTTAGACACCACGATGCCCGCCACACCGGCCTGCACTGCCTTTTCGGCGCCCTTGGCGGTCATGATGCCCTTCAAAATAAAGGGAACGCCCGCCTCCCGAGCGATCTCCTGCAGCTGCTCCACGGTCTTGCTGCCCGCCGGCGGGGTCAGGTTCTGCAAAAAGGGCAAGCCCGCTGCATCAATGTCCATGGCCAGCGCAAAGCAGCCGGACTCGCGTGCCATCGCCATTTTCTTTGCAACGGTGGCGTTATCCCAGGGCTTGACCGTGGGGATGCCGAAGCCGCCATTGGCCGCAATGGCCGCGGTGGCCCCCTCCATCACCTTGGGGTTGGTGCCGTCGCCGGTAAAGGCGGCAATGCCCGCAGCCGCACAGGCAGGGACCAGGATGGCATTATAATCCATGTCATTGTACTTGTCGCCGTAGTGCAGCGTCATCGCGCCCACCGGCCCGGCAAAAAATGGGTATTTAAATGTACGGCCAAACAGCTGCAAGCTGGTATCGGGGGTAAAATTCTCGTGGATGGTGTCCATATTCAGCCGCACATTGCGCCAGGCGTCAAAGTTGCGGATGGCCACGGTGCCGCCGCCCTTGGCGCCGGGGCCGGGGATGTTGCCGCCGCAGGCACGGCCGTTGCACACGGGGCAGGCGCGGCAGGGGCCCATCTGCCCGCGGGCGGCCTGCAATAGTTCTGCATAATTCATGATTTTGCCTCCTTTAAGCAAAGGGCCTCCGGCTTTGCGCCAGAGGCCGCAGTCCCTTACAGAACCTTGCTCAAAAAGTCGATGGTACGTGGTTGTTTCGGGTGGTCGATGACCTCTTCGGGGGTGCCCTCCTCCACGATGTAGCCGCCCTCCATAAAGATCACACGGCTGGCTACCTCGCGGGCAAAGCCGATCTCATGGGTGACGACGACCATCGTCATGCCGTCCGCCGCCAGCTGTTTCATAACCTGCAAAACCTCGCCGACCATCTCCGGGTCCAGCGCCGAGGTCGGCTCGTCAAACAGCATGATGTCGGGGTTCATCGCCAGCGCACGGGCGATCGCCACACGCTGCTTCTGGCCGCCGGAAAGCTGTGCCGGGTAGGCTTCGGCCTTTTCGGCCAGCCCCACGCGGTCCAGCAGATGCAGCGCACGCTCCTTAGCCTCGGCTTTCGATGCCTTTTTCAGTTCCACCGGGGCCAGCACCATATTGCCCATGACGTTCAGGTTGTTGAACAGGTTGAAGTGCTGGAACACCATACCGACGTTCTCACGCACTTTATTCAGGTCAGTCTTTTTGTCGGTCAGGTCGTGGCCGTCCACGACGACCTCACCTCCGGTGATCTCTTCCAACCGGTTCAGGCAGCGCAAAAAGGTGGACTTACCGCTGCCGGAGGGACCGAGGATGACCACGACCTCACCCTCATAAATATCGGTCGAGACATCTTTCAGCACTTCCAGTTTGCCGAAGTTTTTCTTCAGATGCTCAACGTGAATTTTAACATTGTTTTTATTGACGCCCACGGTTGAGCCTCCTCTCTACCTTTTTGGCCAGACGGGACAGCAGCGTAATGACCACCAGGTACATCACAGCAACAATCGTCCATACCTGGAACGCGCTCATCGTATTCGCAACCACGTTTTTGGCGGTGTTGACCAGTTCGGGGAAACCGATGACCGACAGGATCGAAGTGTCTTTCAGGGTAATGATAAACTGGTTTATGATCGAGGGAATCATCGTACGGATCGCCTGCGGCAGCACCACGCGGTACATGGCGCGCCAATAGGGCAGGCCCAGGCTGCGGGCTGCCTCCATCTGCCCTTTATCCACACTTTCAATACCGGCACGGATGATCTCTGCCATATAAGCGCCGCAGTTCAGCGCCAGACAGATGGTGCCCGCCTGTAGCGCCGAGAAAGTGATCTGCCCTTTCATGCCCAGCATCGTATTCAGGTGCAGGATATTGTTCAGCAGCATCGGCACGGCAAAATATACATAAAACGCCAACACGATCATTGGCACACCGCGGATGATATCCACAAACACGGTGGCAAGAATGTTGCAGGCCCGGTTTTTCAGCACGCTTAAAATGCCGAACACCAAGCCCAGAATACAGGCAAAGAACAGACCGCACAGCGCCAGCAGCAGGGTTTGCCCCATTGCCGACAGCAGCAGTCCGCCATAGTTGGTAATGATTCTGGCCAAGTGGCAGCACGCTCCTTTTCCCTATCGAAAAATGCGGGGACCTCCTGCGAAAACAGGCGTCCCCGCGCAAACCTGGTTCAGTTGTTTATGGCGCAGATCTTAGCCCAGGTACTTGGCCAGGATCTCGTCATACTTGCCGTTGGCCTTGATATCGGCCAGACCAGCGTTGAACATATCCAGCAATTCCTGGCTGTCTGCGCTGAAGATCGCAAAACCGTAGGGGGCGGGGTCACTGGCGGTATCGTCCAAAGCCTTCAGGGCCAGGCCGCCGTCCTTGATGGAAGCCTTCATGATGGGGGTATCCTCGAAGCAAGCCACGCACTGGCCGCCCAGAACAGCCTGGTACATCGTGGGGGAATCCTCAAAGTAGGTGATGTTGAAGCCGTACTCGTCCTTCAGGCTTTCGGCATAAGCAGCGCCCTGGGTGCCAGTCTTGACCGCAACGGTTTGGCCGTTCAGGTCAGCAAAGCCGGTAATGTCGGAGTCCTCCGCCACGGTCATGGTCTGGGTGGCATCGTAGTAGCCGTCAGAGAAAGTCCAGCCGGAGGCCTTGCGTTCATCGGTGATGGAAGCGCCAGCGATCATACCATCGGCCTGGCCAGCTTGGCAGGCAGCGATGGCAGCATCCCAGCCCAGGCTCTTCATCTCGTAGTCAAAGCCCTGGTCCTCGGCGATGGCCGCGACAATATCAACATCAATGCCGACAAAGTTGCCGGAGGCATCGGTGTACTCAAAGGGCTTAAAGACGGTGTCGGTAGCGATGACCCAGGTTTTGCCGGTGGCATCGGTGGACTCTGCAGCGGCTTCGCTGGAAGCAACCTCAGAGGAAGCTTCGGAAGCGGCTTCAGACGGTGCAGCGCTGGAAGCAGCGCCGCCACAGGCAGCCAGAGAGAGGGTCATGGCAGCAGCCATGCCGAAAGAAAATAGTTTTTTCATGTTGATACGTTCCTTTCCACTCCATAAAATGCGCCACTGCCGCGCAGCGGGTAACCGCTTAAAAACAGAAAAGGGCAATAGGGCCCAACTGGTGCCGCTATCGCCCTTGATAGTTTTTAAACCGTATGTGAATATTATATCATCCTTTCCTTAAAAGTCAAGCCGAATCTGCGTTATTAGGTTAATAAAATTAAGCCTTTTTGATTTCTCGCAAAAGAAAGTATGATTTTCGGCATAAAAATGCAAAAAGAGGGGCAGATACCCCTCTCCCGATCTACTCAAATCTCAAATATCCTTCGCCGCGCAAAGCAAAATTTCCAGCGCCTTATCAATGCCCAACTTGCTGGTGCACAGCGTCAAATCGTAGTTGCGGCTGTCGCCATACACACGGCCGGTATGCTTGACGCAGTAATTTTTGCGGGCGCGGTCGGCCTTGTCCATGTCGACTTCCAGCTGGTCAAAGGGGGTGTCCGGCATCAGCTTGCGCATGTGCAGCAGGCGCCAGTTACGGTCGGCATGCACAAACACGCGCAGGCAGTGGTCGAATTCGCGTAGGATGTAGTCCGCATTGCGGCCAACGATAACACAGCTTTCCTTGTCGGCAATCTCGCGGATGGCCCGCACCTGAGCGTCCCACAGTTCCTCGCTCAGCGGGCGCTCGTAAAAGTTGAACAGGCTTTGTGTAAAGCCGAACTCGTGAGGCACACGCTCGTCCCAGCGGCGCACCTGTTCCGGCGTCAAATGGGCGCTGACCTTGGCCGTGCGTAGGATGATGTCGCGGTCATAGTAGGCGATACCCAGCTCCCGAGCCAGACGGCGTCCCAGTTCGCCGCCGCCTGCACCAAATTCTCGTCCGATCGTGATGATTTGTTTCATAAAGGGTTCCTCCTTCTGCGGGCTGCTCCACAAGCCACCCGTTCTGCTGCCTTTATTGTAACAAATCTACAGCGATTTGCAAGGGGCATAGCACGTTATTTTTGTACATGCGCCTGCGCAGGGTATAGCGCAATCATAACTATATGTAAAACGGACTATTTTTATGTAAACATCACATGTTGTGCCTTTTTATAAGCAAGCAGCAAAAGTCTCTTTTTAGGCATCGGGGACTCTCCCGCGCTCTAGAAATGCCCCACTGGGCATTTTTTCTGGCCGGGACGTACCGCCGGCCTACGACTTGCGGTTACCGCTGCAGGCGGCGGTCACCTCCGCAGCAAGCCATTCTCGTCCCCAATGGTGCATAAACGGCAGTTCCCTCAAAAATATACAATAAAAAAATACCCCGCAGCTTCGTGCGAGGTATTTTGTGGTGCACCATCGGGGACTCGAACCCAGGACCCACTGATTAAGAGTCAGTTGCTCTACCAACTGAGCTAATGGTGCATATATGAGATTTACGCGATACATCGTGAAATCTCAATTTGAATAGTTCAGTCGAAGTTCATCATTCACAGCTTTAGTGTGAGTTAATTACGCTACCAACTGAGCTAATGGTGCATATAAACAAGCTCCAGGCTGGGCCAAAACCCGGCCCGGAGGCTTGTTCTTTAAAAGAGAAGTCGGCATCTACCTATTTTCACAGGCCGTCTCCAGCCAACTATC
>OLNS01001743.1_pt1 | contig 15704 bp, 10 predicted proteins | sample 1673031 | NCBI WGS metagenome assembly OLNS01 (sample SAMEA3136748, study PRJEB25190) | human gut metagenome | biome: human gut; feature: human-associated habitat; material: faeces | place: Austria | collected 2013
CCCTTCATCTCGAAGTGGATCGAACTCTGCTGTCAGAATTAATGTATCCGGTTGATTTCTGTAATCCGTCTCCATCAGTGGTGCAAAATATTTATTCTTCTTATCTTCTTCTCTGGACGCATAAAAATCAATATAATCACGCATCTTTCCTGCTGTCAGAAGATAATCACTTCCACAGTCTTTTACAGACTGGAACCTGGAAGTATCACTGTAGTCATTATTCACTGCCGGATAGATCAAAATCTGTCTTTGAGGCTTAAAAATCCCATCATCTCTTGCTTTCAGCGAAACTGCTGCCGCAAGATTTCCGCCGGCACTGTCACCGATCAATGTAATGCGTTGAGGATTCACATTTAAAATAAACCGATTTGTATAAATGGCTTTGGCCACTGCATAACAGTCCATAAAACCTGTTGGAAATGGATGTTCCGGCGCCAGTCTGTATTCTACCGACACCACAATATGTTCTGTCGCGGATGCCAGTCTTGCACAGATTCTTTCATAATTATCAATACAATCCGTTACCCAGCCGCCACCGTGGAAGAACAAAAAGACCGGAAGATCTTCCGTCACCTTTTCTCTCGGCAGATAAATACGCACCGGCACTTCATAATCTCCGTTATATATCTTGTAATCGATTGTTTTGTGAAAGATTTTCATTGGGTCTATCGCTTTGAGGCTGGCAAGATGTCTGGCTGCCTCCACCTCAATCCCGTCAAACGACAGTGCCTTTAAAATCTTCTTCATAGAATGATTGATCGCCATATAGAAAAAGAAGAACCCCGGTCCCGGGATTCTTCTTCACTCCTCATCTTCCTATTCAGCAGATGCTTTCTCAACCTGTGCGATTGCTGCTTTCTGCATCGGGATTCTACAGTTCTTATTATTACCAAACTCTACGATAAGATCATCATCTGTAATGTCGATGATTACTCCGTAGAAACCGCTTGTTGTAAGTACGGTATCACCGACTTCCATCTCTGCGATCATCTCCTGGATTCTCTTCTGCTCTTTTTTCTGTGGGCGCATGAATAACATATAAAATCCACCGAATATTACTACATATACCAAAATCAGTACTACCCAGTTTGTTCCTGCGCTCTGTGCTGCCAATGCGTACATAATATTTCCTCCTAAATTTCATTAAACACTATTTCTACTATACAGGAATTTGACATTTTCATCAAGATATTTTCATCATTTCTACGTGATTTTATAAATATTTTCTATTTTTACAATTCTCACCTGAAAATTCTGCCCGTTCCTGTACCAATTCAAGAATGCCTCGGCATTCTTGCTGCGATTTTTCTGATCTGCCTGTGATCTACTCGCCCTCTGCCATTCTGCAAAGCTTCTCTTCTTTATATTCTTTGTATCTTCCTGCCTCAATTGCCTCGCGAATCTCTTCCATCATCTTATTATAGAAATATAGATTATGAAGTACACAAAATCTCATGCCGAGCATCTCCTTTGCTTTCAGAAGATGTCTCACATAAGCTCTGGAATACGTTCTGCATACCGGGCAGTTACAACCTTCCTCAATTGGTCTTGTATCTAACTCATACTTGGCATTGAACAGATTCATCTTTCCATGATTCGTATACACATGTCCATGGCGTCCGTTTCTGCTTGGATATACACAGTCAAAGAAGTCAACACCACGTTCTACAGCTTCCAGAATATTCGCCGGTGTTCCGACTCCCATCAGATACGTCGGTTTATTTTGTGGCAGATGCGGCACAACTGCATCCAGAATCCGGTACATCTCCTCATGACTCTCTCCAACTGCAAGTCCGCCGACTGCATAGCCATCCAGATCCAGTTCTGAAATCTCCTGTGCATGGCGCACACGGATATCCTCATACACGCCGCCCTGATTGATGCCGAACAACATCTGATGCTTGTTAATTGTATCCGGCAGACTGTTCAGTCTGTTCATCTCTGCTTTACATCTCTTAAGCCATCTGGTCGTACGATTCACAGAATTTTCCATATAATCCCGGTCTGCAACACTGGACGGACACTCGTCAAATGCCATCGCAATGGTGGAGGCCAGATTGGACTGGATCTGCATACTCTGCTCCGGTCCCATAAAAATCTTTCTTCCATCGATATGAGAGTTAAAGTATACTCCCTCTTCTTTTATTCTTCTGAGCCCTGCCAGCGAAAACACCTGAAATCCACCGGAATCAGTAAGAATCGGCTTGTCCCACACCATAAACTTATGAAGACCGCCAAGTTTCTTTACGACCTCATCTCCCGGTCTTACATGAAGATGATATGTGTTGGATAATTCAACCTGTGTCCCAATCTCCTGCAGATCTGTTGTTGACACCGCGCCCTTGATTGCCGCAATAGTTCCTACATTCATAAATACAGGGGTCTCAATGACCCCATGTACTGTATGTAATCTTCCTCTTTTGGCAAGACCATCTGTCTTTAATAATTCATACATGATCTTTCCCTCTCTTTTTCTTTTTTTAATAATGACATACTACCGGGCATCCATCCGGAATCAAGTCATAAAGTGCCGCCGCTTTATCTTTCGGCATATTAACACAGCCATGTGAACCGTGACTTAAATATCTGTTGCCTCCAAATGAAGACTGCCATGTTGCATCGTGGAATCCGATACCTCCATTAAATGGCATCCAGTAAGCAACCGGTGTCTCGTACTCGTAAGTTCCATCTGGTTTCTTTGTTCCGCGAAGTGTCTTATTTCTTGACTTGTATGTCAAAGAATAGGTCCCCTGCGGTGTCGCATTTCCCTTGTTCGGATTACCTGTTACAATATCTGTCTCCAGCGCAATCTGTCCGTCTTTAATAAACCACATATGCTGCGTGGTAAGATTGACTTCTGCATATGTATTTCCCATATCCATTGCAGTATGGTTGGCTGCACGACTGGAATATTCCGGCTCTCTTGTTACAGTCTCAGCATTCTGGATATTGGCAATCAATGCATCATACTCTGCATCCTGATCGATTTTCCAGCCATAACCGCCACCTTCAACTGTGACAGTATTGCCTGTTGCAGTTGTAAACTGACGCGGTTTTCCTTTAGTATTATATTTTGTTGCAAGAGCAGCAATATACTCTTTTACTGCTTCCTGGTTAAATGTAACGTTCATATCTGCATCCACAATCACCCACTGTGAAATGACAGATGCATCTACCACTTCTGTATTCGGATTAAAGTCATATGTAATATTCGCTCCAAGATAGCTGTTCATGGTATCCTTTGCTGCCACTACTTCCTGGGAATCTGATAAAAATCTCGGTTTGATATAGCAGTTCGTATCTGTCAGATTCAAGGTATCCTGGAATCCTTCTATCGACTCTCTGATATCTTTATTAAATGTCTCTGTATCAATCTGCGTACCAATGACCTCTGGCACGACCACAAACTCTGTATTCTGGAATTCCGGATGCGCATCTACAGAAGCCACCTGATTCTCTTCTTTCAGACAATTCAAACTCTTAATACGCCTTGCAAGTGCATTCTCATCATACTTCACTCCAATCTTTGCCTCAATCACCGGCTTCTCCCACAGAGATGTAATCCAAAGAAACTTGTTCTGCTTCTTTGCCAGCTCTGTAACTTCATCTCCCGGCACATATTTCAAAGAAATCTCGCTTCCTGTAATCTGTTCACTGTCGCCGTCAGATTCCTGAAGTGTCAAAGTATAATCCGCAACCTGTTGTTCCATGTATTTTTCCACCTGTGCAACACTCTTCAATGCAAAATTATTGCCATTGATCGTTGTGTTGAACATAAAATGACTGTCAAAGTAAAACGCCATGCCAACATAAGCAACTACCAGAACTGCTAAGATCACACCAAACGTGATACCTACCTTCTTGCCAATGCCGCCTCTCTTTGGTTTCTCATCTTCATCTTCGTCCAGAGATATAAAGTCTGTCTCGAAATCTTCATCGTCATTATAATCTACGTCAAACTCGTCTCTGCCTTCTTCTACTACTTCTTCGTATTCGTTTTTCTTCTTTTTTCCAAACATGTTCGTCAAACTCCCCTTTTCTAGTTCACACGCTATCATTATAATATGCACTTTTCTAAAAGTACAGAGCTAATTCACGAAAAATTCTTGAAGAATTTATTAAGATTGTTTTATAATAAAAAGAAATCTATAACAAAACCTATGACATCAAAGGAGAAATTGACATTATGGCTGGATCAACTTATGGAACATTGTTCCGTATCACCACATGGGGAGAATCTCACGGACCTGCAATCGGTGTTGTGATAGACGGGGGTCCTTCAGGACTTTCCTTAAGTGAAGAAGATATACAAAAACAGCTCGACCGAAGAAAACCTGGCCAGAGTAAATTTACAACGAAGAGAAAGGAAAGCGACACTGCCCAGATTCTCTCCGGTGTTTTCGAGGGTAAGACAACCGGCACACCAATCTCTGTCATTGTCTACAATCAGGACCAGCGTTCCAGAGATTACGGTAAAATTAAAGACTGTTACCGTCCCGGACATGCTGATTATACATTTGATGCAAAATATGGCATCCGCGATTACCGCGGTGGCGGACGTTCTTCTGCCCGTGAAACGATTGGCCGGGTCGCAGCCGGTGCAATTGCGAAAAAAATCCTGGAACAATTAGGAATCGACCTGATTGCCTTTACCCGTTCTATTGGAGATATCTGTATTCCTGAAACGGAATATCGTTATGAAGATATTGCCGAAAATATGTTATATATGCCAAATAATGCTTATGCAAAAAAAGCTTCCGATTATCTGGAATCCTGCATGAAAAATCAGGATTCTTCCGGTGGAATTGTTGAATGCCGCGTAAAAGGCATGCCGGCCGGAATCGGTGAGACAGTCTTTGATAAACTTGACGCTTCTCTCGCAAAAGCTGTCGTTTCCATTGGCGCTGTCAAAGGTGTGGAAATCGGTGACGGATTTGAAGCTTCAAAAAGCCACGGCAGCAGCAACAATGATGCATTTACATGTCAGAATGGTACCGTTATAAAAAAGACGAACCACGCCGGCGGAATCCTCGGAGGTATGAGTGATGGTTCTGAACTGATTTTTCGGGCTGCATTTAAACCGACTCCTTCCATCAGCAAGGAACAGCAGACCATCAATACGGCTTTCGAAGATACGACGATTGCCATTACCGGACGTCACGATCCGGTTGTTGTACCAAGGGCTGTTGTTGTTGTAGAATCTATGGCCGCAATCACAATTTTAGACCAGATGATGATAAATATGTCCTCAAAAATGGATGCCTTAGAAGCATTTTACTGTAAAGAATAATAACGTCAAAAAAGAGAAGTCCTAAGCTTTTACCCTTACGACTTCTCTTTTCAACTCATTTATCTGTACTATAACCCTACTTTTTCCACATCGGATTTTCTTCACACATAGCAATCTGTTCCGGCATGATTGGGAGTTCCCTGAATCGGTGTCCGGTTGCATTATAAATTGCATGAGCAATTGCCGAAAGTGGTGTATTGATCACGACCTCACCGATAGATTTTGCGCCAAATGGACCAGACTTTTCATAGCTGCTCTCAAACTCTACATGAATATGACCGATATCTTCTCTTGTCGGAATCTTATATTGCATGAGAGAATTTTCATAAAGTCTTCCCTTTGCATCATAAGTGATATTCTCCGTCAGTGCCATTCCGATTCCCTGAAGGATTCCGCCCTCAGCCTGAACTCTTGCCAGGTTTGGGTTCACCGGAGTCCCACAGTCAACAGCAGTATAATAATCTATCACTTTTGCCTGTCCGGTCAGAAGATCCACTTCCACATCTGCCACGCCTGCCATAAATGGCGGTGGTGAAGTTGGCTGGCTCATGGTCACAGTCTCTTCTAGAGCAATACTGTTGCCCGCCATAGACGCTGTTGCAATATCAAACAGGGAAACTTCTGTTTTTTCCAGAGTCTTTTCGCCTCTATAGATGACTTTATCACCGTCAAATTCTACTTCTTTCTCATCACATCCAAGCATCTTAGCTCCGACAAGACAAATCTTATCTCTAAGCTTTCTCGCACACAGCTCAGTTGCCTTTCCAGTTACATAAGTCGTACTGGATGCATAAGATCCTGAATCATATGGTGATGCATCCGTATCTGCTCCAAATACAATTACTTTATCAAGCGGACACTCCAATACTTCTGCTGCAATCTGTGCAAGAATCGTATCACAACCTGTTCCCATGTCTGCTGCTGCAATTCGCATAATGTAGAAACCTTCATCATTCAGTTTCAGCGCTGCACTGCCTACATCTAATCCACTGATACAAGATCCCTGCATGGCAAGTCCCATACCAAGAGCACGGACTTTTCCATGTCCTAGTTCGCGAACCGGATAATTCTCATCCCAGTGACTCATCTCTTTCACCTTTGCAATACAACGGTCCAAGGCACAGCTTGTATTTGTCTCACCGTAAAATGCCGGCATGACCTGTCCTTCTTTTACTATGTTCATCTCACGAAGTTTCATCGGATCCATATGGAGTTTTTCTGCCAGTTCATTAACTGCTGTCTCAATGGCAAAAAGTCCCTGTGTTGCACCATATCCACGATAAGCTCCAGAAGACATAACATTCGTATAAACCACGTCGTAAACAAAGCGGAATGCCTCTGCTTTTCCGTAAAGCGGAATAGATTTGTGCCCGGACAGTCCGACTGTTGTCGGTCCATGTTCCCCATAGGCACCTGTGTTAGAAATGGTGTACAGATCAATTCCACGGATAGTTCCATCTTTCATAGCTCCAAGTTTCACATGCATTTCCATCTCATGCCGCGGAGAAGAAGCTGTCATACATTCCTCACGGGTGAAAATAATCTTACTCGGCTTCTTTGTCATCCAGGTCACAAATGCCGGATAAATCTCACAGACCGCTGTCTGTTTTGTTCCAAAACCTCCTCCGATACGCGGCTTGCTGACACGTACCTGTGATTTTGGAATATGAAGTGCATTTGCAATGATCCTTCTGCAGTGAAACACAATCTGGGTAGAGCTAAATACATTCAGACGTCCATATGTATCAATGGAACAATATGTACGCATTGTTTCCATCATCGTCTGCTGGCACGCTTTTGTATGATATACCTGGTCGATAATAATGTCACAGTCTGACAGTACTTGATCAATATCTCCATGTTCACTCGCCTCATGTGCGCACAGATTTCTTTTATTATCTGCTCCTACCGGACAAAGCGCCTCCCAGTTATCTTCCGGGTGCACCAGAATTGGATTATCCAAAGCTTTATGATAATCAAGGATCGGTTCCAACACCTCGTACTGTACCTTGATCATGGAAATGGCTCTGTCCACCGCTTTTTCTGTCTCTCCTGCCACAATCGCAACCGGGTCTCCTACAAATCTGACATGACGATCCAGGATCAGACGGTCATACGGACTTGGTTCTGGATAAGTCTGTCCTGCACATGTAAATCTTCGTCCGTTCTGGTCGATATCCTTCCATGTATAGATGGCCTCAATTCCAGGAACTTTCATTGCCTTATCTGTCTGAATCTCCTGCACCACCGCATTTGCATGAGGGGATCTGAGCAGTTTCACGATCAGACAATCTTCCGGGATCATATCATCCATATATACTGGCTGACCGGTCACAAGCTGCATGGCATCTTTTTTTCTGACTGGCTGATTTACAATTTGCATGATACTTCCTCCCCTCTTTTTTCTTTCTTCCAGACAAGGAAATTCTGGATTCCACGAAGCTGTCCCTCATACCCGGAACAACGGCACAGATTCCCTGCCAGATACTCTTTTATCTCTTCCTCATTCGGAAATTCATTTTCACGGAATAATGCCAGTGCATTCATAATCATGCCCGGATTACAGAAACCACACTGCTCTGCTCCCTGGTCTGCAATGAATGCGCCAAACTCTTCCGCTTCTTCCTTAAGCCCTTCAAGCGTTGTGACTTTATGTCCATCTACTCTGGCTGCCAGAATAGAACAGGATAGTACCGGCTTGTCATCTAAAAATACTGTGCAAAGTCCACAACCTGAAGTCTCACATCCACGTTTTACACTTTTACATCCATGCTTTCTTACAAAATCTATAAGAAGCAGGTCCGGTTCGATCTCTTCCTGAATTTTCTTTCCATTAAGTACGATACTAATCTGCATTTCTGTCACCTCCCAGTATACGAAGTGCGCGAACGGTCATAACCTCTGCCAGATGGCTTCGATACTCAGCAGTTCCTCGCATATTACTTCCAGTCGGAAGCTTTTCTTTTATCTCTTTGGCAAATGTGTGTATCTCTTCTTCTGTAACACTTCCATCTGTCAGTCCTTTTAACAATCCAGCCGCGTCTTCGAACAACATAGCTTTTCCCGGTCTGGCACCGATACTAATACGCATCTTATCAGCAAAGATTGCTGCTGTCAGGTTAAGTGTCGGGAAATCTGTCACTGTATTTCTCACAGACTGATAACAAATATGAACTGGCGTCTTCTTTATTATAATGTGAACCAGAATGTCATTGTCTCTTTTAAGTTTCGCAAACTCCTGAATGGACATGATTCCGCCTTTGTAAAACTCCACATCACAATCTAATGCAAGCAGAAGTGTCAACACATCTGAGAATCCAAATCTGCCGAACAGACTTCCTCCGACTGTTGCAAGATTACGGAACTGTACTCCTACAATATGTCGAAATGCGTCTTTCACTGCGCCTTCTGTATAATGAGACAATCCTTCATGCAATTCCATCTGACGAAGCGTGACCATGCAGCCGATCCTGAACTCCTCTTCTGTCTCTTCGATCTGATCCAGCCCAAGTCCGGACAGGTCGATTGCAGTCTGCACATTAGCATCACTCATCTTTACCCAGAGCATACCTCCAATAATCCGGTTCGTGCGCTTCTGGTTCAGCTCCCAGGCTTCTTCCAGGTTTTCTACCTTTTTATAATTCTTGATCTTAATCATAATCTCTCTTCATTCTCCCTGATTTTTCAGAAATTTTAAAATCCATTTTGCACAAATAACCAATTATATTTTACGGAAATATAGGTGATTTGTCAAAACCTGTTTTTGTTCTTCTTTATCCTTCAAAAATCTGATCCAGATTTTCCAGAATTACATCTGCACTGATTGGTTTGGCAATGTGACCATTCATACCAGCCTTGACCGCCTTTTTACGGTCTTCCTCAAAAGCATTTGCAGTCATCGCAATGATTGGGATATTCGCACATTTGTGATTGTTCAGCGTACGTATCTCCCGGGTTGCAGTATAGCCATCCATCTTCGGCATCTGAATATCCATAAAAATCAGATCATATTTCCTGCCTTCTGCTGATGACATGATATTCACAGCATCTGTGCCATCCTCTGCTGTATCCACTTCCAGACCAATTTCTTTCATGATTGCTGTTGCAATCTCGCGGTTCAACTCATTATCCTCTACAAGAAGGACTTTTTTACCTGCATAACTCTTTCGGTTTTTCGCCTGAGCCTTCTGTTTTTCATTCTTAAGGAGTTCTCTTTGCGCCTGACTCATCAGAACTTCCCGCAGCTCTGAAAGAAACAACGGTTTCGACACAAATGCAGTTACTCCCGCCTCTCTTGCCTCCTGTTCAACATCTGACCAGTCATAGGCAGTCAGGATAATAATCGGATACTCCTCTCCAACCACCATACGGATCCTGCGTACTGTCTCGATTCCGTTCATATCCGGCATCAGCCAGTCAATGATATACACTTTAAATTCCTGATTCTGTTCATACGCTTCTTTTGCCCGAAGTACCGCTTCTTTTCCCGAAGTTGTCCAGTCTGCCGTCATTTCAATCTCACGCAGCATTCTGCTCACACTCATACAAGTTTGTGCATCATCATCCACCACAAGCGCTCTGGCACCTTTTAGCTCTGGAACAGGTTCCCGTTTCACTATCTCTCCTGATGTTTCGCATTCAAGCATAATTGTAAATTCTGTTCCTTTTCCGGTTTCACTTTCAACCTGAATTGTACCGCCCATCATGTCCACAATGTTTTTGGTGATCGCCATTCCAAGACCGGTTCCTCCAATCCCATTCTCCGTAACAGTATGCTCTCTTGAAAAAGAATCAAACACATGCTTTCTAAACTCCCTAGACATTCCGATTCCATTATCCTTCACACTGAAAACGACTGTTATGTATCCATCTCTTCTACATGGCTTCTCCGAAACACGAATGTTAATCATACCGCCGACCGGTGTAAATTTTACAGCATTACTGCAAATATTGAGAAGGACCTGTGTCAGACGCAGCTTGTCGGTAATGATATCTTCATGAATTACATCCTGTGTATCAATATAAAGATCCTGCTGTTTGGAATGTACAGATCCCTGAATGATCGTTCTTAAATCATGCAAAATATCCGGCAGGTGTACCGTTGTATATTCAATTCGAACAGAACCGCTCTCGATTCTGCTCATATCCAACACATCATTGATCAGGCTAAGCAAATGCTGACTGGATGTATGGATTTTTTTCAGATAATCCAGAACAAGTTCCGTGTTGCCAATATGCGTTGTCGCAAGTGCTGTAAATCCGATAATCGCATTCATCGGCGTACGGATATCATGGGACATATTATTCAGGAACGCTGTTTTCGCCCTGTTTGCATGTTCCGCAGCTGCGAGTGCATTTCTCAGATTCTTATCTCGCTCTATCTCTCGTTCTTTTTCCTCTGTTACATCACGGTTCGCAACCAGAACTGTACTTAGTTTCCCAGTTTTATCATATCCCTGCGGCACAATGATTATTGTCAGCCACCTTCCTTCTACTGTCTGAGCTGTAAAGCTCAACGTCTCACGTTCTTCCAGACGCTGTGTCACTGTACTCATATTGATAAATTCACGATATTTCTCCTGAAATGGCTCTGTAATAACCTGCTGTATCAGTTCTTCCAGGTGCGCTTTGGAAAGAATATCCCCTTTCTGATCCGGCTTCATATTCCTTGAAGATTTTACAATTTCGATTTTCTCTGTTTTTATATTCACAAGAGAAATAGAAGAATATGCATGGCCAAGTGCATTGATCACACGAAGTCTCTTCTGATCTTGAAGGATACTTCTCTTTTCTGTTCTGTTCCTGCTCACCCAATAAAGAGAGAAAAGAAGTAAGGCAAGTAACACATAAATCACACATACAATATTTCGTGTGATGTAAACCTGGCTTTCTGGGAAAAAGATATATGCATCATAGTCTTTAATCTTCTCCTTGCGTCCATACCAGTTTCCGTCCTTTGAATGAAGGCAGACAATTCCATTCCCCCCTGCCTTAAATTCATTTTTATACAATGACTTTGATTCTTCTACAGAACTCGAAAGAAGCTCCTGTTTATTGGTACTGACAACTTTGTCATCATCACAGATCACTATGCTTCCATTCATTTCAAAAGGAAAATCCGCAAATAACGATTTCATCGTCAGGTCTCCGTTTAACTCACTTACTTCCTCTTTCTGCATATATGTGATCACTATCCCTGCTGCATCCTGCCTTGCCACTGCCGCAAAATCATAGAGCTTTCCTTCATTTCTCAGACGGGTCGTATAAGTCTTTTGGGGGTACTTGGCAATATCACACACATAATCACTTTCAATCAGCTTTTGCCACAATAGCATAGCATCTCCATCTTTTGCAGTCTGTTCTGTCACTTTCTGGTTCTGATCCAACACAAGGATTCCTGTCAGACGCTGTTCGTTTGCATATTCATCCAACATCTCCTCACTGAGATTATCTTCCTGTGCTATGACCCGGCTTAATTCTGTTGTTTTGTCCATAAGGCGTACCAGACTCTTCACCTGGTCATTCGTATTATAGCTCTCATACCTTTCAATCCTGGTTTTTGCAAAGTCAAATGTCTCATTCAACGTACTATTCAGTTTTTTATTATCACTCGCTGTCAACAGAAGAAAAATCAGGATTCCGGAAAAAAGCAGAATAAACATCAATAAACATGCATTTTTATCAAATTTCTTTCCTTTGCTTTTACTCTTCTTATCTTTTTTCTGCGTCTGCGGCATCTGCGTTCTTACCTGTCTGCTCATTTGCTTTTTCCTCCCGGCAGGATTTCATCCGCATCCAATCCGTACTTTTTGACTATTTCTTCTGTAATGCCCTCATTTCGCATCTCTTCGAGAGTTTCTGTAAGCTCTTGTGCTACTTCTTTGTGGGTTCCTTTTTTAAAAGCAATTCCAAGTTCTGAAGTATAGATACTCTCGTCCAGCATACGGTATGCATCCTCTCCATCTCTCACCAGGCTGCCCAGCATTGCCTCATGACCTGCAATCGCATCTACATAATCTTTTCTAAGTGCAGCATAAAGTTCATTCGTCGTAGAAAAACAGTTTACCTGCCCCATTTGCGGAAGATCTGATGCAATCTTATGAAGGAAAAGATCCTCTGCCTTTGTGGTCGCCTGAACCGCAATCTTCTTTCCTTCCAGATCCTGAATAGTATTGATTTCACTCTCTTTTCTTACAGCCACCATCTGACGACTGTACAGATACGGACCTGCCCACTGATATTTATCTTCTCTTCCATTCATGGAATAACTGCTCCACAGACAGTCGATTGTTCCATCTGCCAGAAGTTCGTCTTTATCTTCCCAGACTATATTCTCGAACTTAGGCTGGTATCCCAGCCTCTGAAATGCTTCCTTGGCAAGTTCCACATCAATACCTTTATATTCACCATTACTCACCTGATAACTGTAAGGTTCAAAATAATCCATTCCAATGACAATCTGCTGCATGATGAGCTGCTTCCGCTTTCTCTTTAATCTCGGCTGCCTTCTCTACCACAACACCTGTCTTCTCTGCGATATCGTTTGTACCGGTTGCTCCCTCTGTTGCCGCCTTGCTTACCTCGCCGATGGCATCCATAACGCCGTTGATCGATGCTAACAGCTGCTCTGAGGATGCTGAGAAATCTGTTACCAGTGCATCAATACTTCCTGCATCATTGCTGTAGGAATCCGCCATATCGGAGAATCCCGCAAAGCTGTCTACCACGTCGGTTCCAACAAACTCTAACAACTTCTTTGCTCCGTCTGCAAGATTTGTTACCGATTCCACAACATTCTTTGTCACATCCTGGATATGTACAACTGCTGCCTTTGACTGCTCGGCAAGTACTCTGATCTCATCCGCAACAACTGCAAATCCCTTTCCTGCCTCTCCTGCACGCGCTGCCTCAATTGAAGCATTGAGTGCTAACAGGTTGGTCTGTCCGGTAATCTCCATAATGGACTCTGCAAGAACACCGATCTGATCGACTACCTTGATATCTTCAAGTGCTTTTGTCAGTCCCTCATTGATCTCGGCATGGATTGCCTTGGTACGCTCATCATTTTCTGTTGTTGTCTTTTTAATACCTACGGCACGGTCACGGATATCATCTGCTTCCGTTGCACCGTCCTGTGAACGTGTTGCAATACTCTTTGCTGCACTTTCGATCTCATGGGACATTGCATTGATCTCTTCGGAGGAAGCCGCTGTCTCTTCCATGCCCGCTGCAAGCTCTTCCGTCGTTGCGGAAACATTCTCGATTTCTTCGTCTAATGCCTGAATATTATCATCGATCTCCTGTACCATTCTGGTGATCTCAGTTGCCTGACTCTTGACCTCACCGATCAGTCCGCTCATCTCATTTCTCATGGACTCTAAAGATGCTGCGAGTTTTCCAAAATCATCGCGGCGCTTTAACAGTGCCGTTCCCATTGCCTGTGAAAAATCGCCCTGTTCCATGACACCGATGGAACTGATACATTTTTTCAGTGGTCTGATGATGCTGATAATGATCATAATCAGCAATAAAACTACTATTATTCCCTCAATCAACGTTGAGATAATAAACAGTGTCATCCTGCCTGTAACATAAGAAGAAAAATCTTTTTCAATTGATGCTACCTGATCATCAATATAATCCGTATAATTTCCGGTTCCGATCACCCATCCAAACGGTTCAAATGCCTTACTGTAGGAACGCTTCGGAGAAGGTTCTGTCTCTCCTTCTTTCGGGAATACATAATCCGTGTATCCTCCGTCTGCCTCCTGACCGACACGGATGATCTCTTTTACCATCTGGTATCCATTGGCATCTTTCGTCTCCATACGATTGGTGCCTTCCGTGTCATTTCCTAAAAGCACCACATTGGTTCCGTCATACTGATCCACCCAGAAATATCCGGCATCTCCATAACGAAGCTGTCTGATCTCATCTGCTGCCAATTTCTTTGCTTCCTCTTCCGTATACACACCAGCCTGATACTGATCGTAAATTGTCTGGCAGAGCGAAATCACATTGTCCACCTGCTGTTTGATCTGTTCGTCGTAAGATGCGCGCTCATCTGCTTCCAGCGTTTCCAGTGCTTTACTCTGCAGCTGTTTCATGCTTTCCGATGAAATAACAGCACACAACACCAGTGCCACTATCGTCGCCAACATTACGATAATCAGCTTCGTCTGTACTTTCACATTGTTCATAAATTGTTCCTCCCACTTACATACTTTAATCTCACGGAACTTACAAACATGATGTATAGATTTTTCTATATATCATGTTTGTAAACTCCTTGTTGTTATTGTACCATATTTTACAAATTTCCTCAATTATTTTACTTTTATTACAGGGATTTCGCTTTAACTTTTTTATCTATGCATTTTTATAAATAATCCAGTTATCAGCATTCCATCTGCGGTTACCCTTCGTTCCTGGTCAATACGCGCAAAATTCCCCCTGCTTTTTCCCTATATATTTTTTCTGCTGATTTTCTATCCGCCTTTTTCACATAAAATCTGTTTCACTTTTTCTGTTAGCAGATCATCGCAAAAAATCCGGTTTATGCTCTTTCGGCTTATACCACTTCCTGCAAAGTTCCGGCTTCTTCGGTACAAATATAACTCTCTTACATTAAAGCCTATGATTATCAGATTAAATATGGTTTCAACCGCATCTCGACAGTAACAGTGCTTTGCGTGATAATACGTTTTCAATTGATGGAAACCATTCTCCTCAATGTCCCACCTGCGGTGCATCATTTCCCATAAGACTCGGTAGTCTGCCGCTTCCAGAGTCGTTACAAGCCACATGAAACGCTCTGTTTCTTTTCCATTTTCTTCCCACTGCTCATGATACCGCACCACACGCAGTTTATATGGACACCCTTCCATCTTAAAACCAGAAAGATCCCATACTTCAATCTTCTTTTTCCCTTTCCAGAAAGATGCCTTTTTTCCCTCATCCTGTTTGAACAGACGCTCTGCATCCTGAAAAATCATTCTTCTTTCGTCTTTCAGGCGTATCACCCCTTCCAGACCATTTTCCTTCAGAGTGTTGATAAATGGAGCATTCAGATATAACGCATCCGCCACAATCACATCCGCAAAATGTCCATGCCGTTTCTTCAGCCGCTCAATCAACCTTTTTCCGCCTGTCAGTTCTCCTTCGTCTTTCCCAGAACCATCCCTTGGTTTTAACATTTCCTGCCCCAGAATTACGTGTGGCGATTTACCTATAATCATGCACACCACACTCCGGTAAAAGTATTCGGTTTCCCCTGTGTGTTTTTTTCGGCTCAGACAGTTCGGACAGGATTTTTTTGTACTGCTGAATAATTCCACACCATCGAGACCTGCCACAACATATCCGCCTATCGTTCCTTCCCGGAATACCCGGTTACGTTTTATGATATCAATCA
>OLNS01001745.1_pt1 | contig 15699 bp, 13 predicted proteins | sample 1673031 | NCBI WGS metagenome assembly OLNS01 (sample SAMEA3136748, study PRJEB25190) | human gut metagenome | biome: human gut; feature: human-associated habitat; material: faeces | place: Austria | collected 2013
CGGGTGGTCGATGCCTGCAGCCTTACCGGCTTCGATGCAGCGCAGCAGCCATGCCATGTTGCGGCCCAGCTCCTGCATCACGGCGCAGCCCTCAGCGTCCTGCAATACCTGCTCGGGGTTCGAGCCATGCACCATCGCCCAGTAGGAGCCGTTGACCAGCGGCATATGGAAGAACTGGGGGTATTTGACCAGCTGGTCAAGAGTGGAGGTGGTACCGGCGCGGCGGGCAGAGCAGCAGATGGCGGCGGGCTTGTAGGCCAGATACTTGCCGCCCGCGTAGGCCAGACGGTCCATAAAGCTGGCCATGTTGCCCGCAGCGGAGGCGTAGTGCACCGGGCTGCCGAACACGAAGGCGTCGGCGGTCTTGGCCTTCTCAATGGCTTCGTTGACGACGCCGCCGAACACGCACCCGTTGCCGCTGCGGCAGCCGCCGCAGCCGATGCAGCCGCCCACGGGCTGACCGCCGACGTGCAGGATCTCGGTTTCAATGCCCTGTGCCTTCAGCTCCCCGGCAATAAGGGAAAGGGCGGTGTAGGTGCAGCCCTTCTCGTGGGGGCTGCCGTTGATGAGCAGAACTTTCATGCTGTATACTCTCCTTTGCTGAAATGCGCCGTAAAATGCGCAATATTGCTGCTATGATTGTAGCACAAAGCCGCCCGCAGCGCAATGCGGGCTCTTGACAATGCTATGCAGTTGGGAGATAATAAAGGATACGAAAGAGTTCAAACTGGCTGCCGCGGGGGCGGCAGCTACGGCAAGGAGGTAACATCATGCGCGTGATCGCAGGAGAAGCCCGGGGCCGCAGGCTGGAAGCACTGCCCGGCACCGATGTGACCCGCCCCACCCTCTCGCAGGTGAAGGAGGCGATGTTCAGCATCGTACAGTTCGACCTGCCCGGGGCACGGGTACTGGATCTGTACGCCGGCAGCGGCCAGCTGGGCATCGAGGCGCTGAGCCGGGGTGCGGCCCGGTGCGTCTTTCTGGACGAGAGCCGGGAGGCCGTAAGCATCGTGATGCGCAACTGCAAGGCCTGCGGCGTGTTTGACCGCAGCCGGGTGAATATCGGCGAGGCTGCGCGGTTTTTATCGGCCTGCCGGGAGCAGTTCGATCTGGTGCTGCTGGACCCGCCCTTCCGCGGCGGCACGCTGGAAAAAATCCTGCCCGCCGTGGAAAAGTGCGTCGCTCCGGGCGGCATCGTGCTGTGCGAGAGCGAAACAGGCATCGTGCTGCCCGCGCAGGCGGGCAGTCTGACCCTGCAGAAACAGTATAAATACGGCAAGGTGCTGCTGTGGAAGTACACAAAGCCCATGCAGCCCGCCGCTGAGCAGGAGGGAGAAGCCTTATGAACGTGAACGAGCTTTTGGATACCATTGAGGATGCACTGGAAGAGAGCGCAAACGTGCCCCTTTCCGGCGGCAAGCGCATCGTGAATGTGGAACAGATCCGGGATTATCTGGACGAGGTGCGGGCGGCTTTGCCCGGCGAGCTGCGGCAGGCGCAGCAGATCGTGAACGACCGGGCGCAGATCGTGGACAGCGCCAACGCACAGGCACAGGCCATTGTGAAAAAGGCCGAGGAACGCGCCCGCATTCTGGTCAGCGACGCCGAGATCGTCAAGGCCGCCCAGCAGCGCGCGGCTGAGATCACCGTTGCTGCCCAGACCGAGGCACGCACCCTGCGCCAGACCGTGACCGACTACTGCGAGAATATGCTGCGCACCACCGAGGATACCATGGTGGAAAACGCTGCACAGGTCAAAAACATCCGCAACAGCCTGCGCCAGAACGCCAAGAAAAACGGCTGATAACGGCCAACTTTCCACACAAATTCCACACATTGCGGAAAACAAAGTCCCTGCGAGCAAAAATGACGGCTCACAGGGACTTTTTTTGTGGATTTTTGCGGCAAAAAGCCGCCCGAAAACCCTTGCATTCACAGGCTTGATTTGCTACAATAAAGATGTATCAGTGGGGCAAAGTGGGTAAAAGTAGGGCATACACCCTGAAAACGCCCCTGAAAGGGGGAGCAGCGCGTGTTTTTTGGCCGTTATGATTACACCATCGATGCCAAGGGGCGGCTGAACTTCCCCGCAAAATTCCGCGACGCCATGGGCGAGAGCTTTGTGGTGCTGGAATGGGTGGACAACTGCCTGTTCGCACTGCCCATGGAGGAAGTCCAGCGGCTGGCGGACAAGCTGGAAAGCGATGAGCTGATGAACAGCTGGGCTGTCTCCGGCGATCTGTTCAGCACCGCCTGCGAGGTGGTGCCGGACAAGCAGGGACGCATTCTGCTGCCCGCAGAGCTGCGCGCCTACGCCGGGCTGGAAAAGGACGTGACCATCATCGGCAACCGTAACCACGCCGAGATCTGGGCCACCGAGGTCTGGAACGCCCGCCGCGCCGCCGTGACCAACGACCAGCGCGCCGAGCAGCTGCGCAAGCTGCACCTCTGATGCAAAAAGTTAAACCGAGAAAGGAGGCCGTGCCAATGGCCTTTGAAGAACAGCAGCCCTTTGACCCGGCCTCGTTTGAGCATATCCCCGTTTTGCTGAACGAGTGCCTGACAGGGCTTGCCATCGACCCGGCGGGCACCTATCTGGACGGCACCGCAGGCGGTGCGGGCCACTCCCGCCAGATCGCCCTGCGGCTGGATGCTGCAAAGGGCGGGCGGCTGATCTCGCTGGATCAGGACCCCGATGCCGTGCAGACGGCCCGGGCCCGTCTGGCCGGGCTGCCGGCCACCGTGGTGCAGATCAACTTCCGCTACGCCGGGCAGGCGCTGGAAGAGCTGGGCATCGACAAGATCAACGGTGCACTGCTGGATCTGGGCGTTTCCAGCCACCAGCTGGACGATGCGGCCCGGGGCTTTTCCTACCGGGCAGATGCACCGCTGGACATGCGGATGAGCCAGCAGGGTGAGACGGCGGCAGATCTGGTGAACACCCTCAGCCGTGAGGACCTGGCCCGCATCCTGCGGGACTACGGCGAAGAACCCTTTGCCTGGCAGATCGCCGGTAAGATCGAGGAAGCGCGACAGAACGCGCCCATCGAGACCACTTTGCAGTTGGCCGACATCGTGGCCAGCGCCATGCCGCCGGCGGAGCGGCGCAAGAACAAGAACCCGTCCCGCCGCACCTTTCAGGCGCTGCGCATTGCCGTGAACCATGAGCTGGATGCGCTGGAAGAGGGGCTGGACACCATTTTCGAGCATCTTGCCCCCGGCGGGCGGCTGTGCGTGATCACCTTCCACTCGCTGGAGGACCGGCTGGTGAAAAACAAGTTCCGCCGCTGGGCCACGGCCTGCACCTGCCCGCCGGAGTTTCCGGTGTGTGTGTGCGGCGGCAAGGCCAAGGCAAAGCTCATTACCCGCAAACCCATTGAAGCCAACACGCAGGAGCTGGAAGAAAACCGGCGCAGCCGGTCGGCTCATCTGCGTGTGTTGGAAAAGTGCTGAGGGATGCCGCAGGCATCCTGTGAGGAGGAGAGGAAACCATGGGTCAGGCAGCATACGATTACAACACCGCGCGGCGCAGAAAAGCGCCGCAGACACAGCGCAAGACCGCATTGCGCGTGGAAAAGGGCGGCAAGCGCCGTCTTTCGCCGCTGCAGGCAGCGCTGCGCAATGCCATGCATCTGGTGGCGGCAGCCCTGCTCACCGGGTTTGCCATCAGCCTGCTGATGAGCGAGGCCCAGCTGGTGGAGCTGAATGATCAGATCCAGGACGCCAAGGCCCAGCTGGTGAGCGCCCAGAGCCAGTACACCTACTACAACAGCACTCTGAACAGCAAGACCAACATCACCAGCGTGGAAGAAGCGGCCAGCCGTCTGGGTCTGATGAAGATCGACCCCAGCCAGATCACATACATCCGGCTGAACGAGTCCGGTGCGCTGGAGCGTCAGCAGTCCCCTGTGCGGCAGTGGACCAGCTTCATCTACAACGGTGCTGTGACCATTCTGGGCACCGTAAAATAACATCAAAACGGGAAAGCGTGCGGCAGCGCACGCTTTTTCGGTTTTTAGCCGGTCCGGGGCAGCCGCCGCGCGGGCCGATATCCTGAAGAAAACAGCAGGCAGAACGGGTGCTCCGCCCTGTCTGCGGGAGAACAGCATGCAACAAGATTCCAACAAGAAAAAGGGCAAAGGCTACCGGGTGCGCCCGGCCTTTGCGCGGGAACGGCTCAACGGACGCACCCGGCGCGTGTGCAGCATTCTGGGGCTGGCGGCGGTCGTGCTGGCATCGGCCGTGGTCGTCCGCAGCCTGTATGTCATCCAGATCCGGGACGGTGCCAAGTACCGACAGTATGCCGCCCAGCAGCAGCTGCTGGACACCACGGTCAAGGCCACCCGCGGCGAGATCTACGACGCCAACGGCATCACGCTGGCTTCCACCAGCGTGGTGTGGAACATCTGGGCTGACCCTAGCTACAGCAGCATCCTGTACACCACCAGCACCAACGACGATAAAACGACGGTGCGCACATTTGACCCGACCATGTGCGCCGAGGTCAGCCAGGGCATCACCCTGCGGCTGCTCTCCGGCGACGGCGAGAGTCTGGACGCGGTGGACACTTCCTCGGAGGAATACACCCAACAATACCAGACCGTGTACGATGCACTGTCCAAAATTGATTCCTCCTATGTGGTGCTGGCCACCAAGGTGAACAACGCCGTCAAGCTGTCCATTGAGGATTATGTGTCCGGTTTCAACAAGGCGCACAAAAAGGGCTCCGGCGCAGACCGCATCGGGCGGGTGTCCGTCTCGACGGAAAAGAGCTCTCAGCGCAACTACCCCTACGGAGCCTTTGCGGCTGCCGTGCTGGGCTTTACCGACGGCGAGGGCGTGGGCACCTACGGCCTGGAAAAATCCTACCAGTCCACGCTGGCCGGTGTGGACGGCCGCACCATCACCCGGCGCAACGCGGTGGGCAACGCCATTGCCGACCAGAACGCCACCACCTTTGCCGCCAAGGACGGCTCCAATCTGGTGCTGTCGCTGGACGTGAACGTGCAGGAGATCGCGGAACGCTACCTGACGGAGGCCGTTGCGGCCAACAACGTCGAGAACCGCGGCTGTGCCATCGTGATGAACGTCAAGACCGGTGCGATCCTGGCCATGGCCTCCAAACCGGACTTTGATCCCAACACGCCGCTGGATTACAGCGCCAACCTGGCCTACCTGCAGGAGCAGGTGGCCGCAGAGCCGGAGCTGTACACCATCTACCTCCGGGACGAAAATGACTCGAAGAAGTTCAAGCTGGACGAAAACGGCAACAAGATCGTGGACCCGGACCCGGATTATACCGGCACCTACCGCGATATCCTGTGGAAGAACAAGGCCATCACCGAGCTGTACTACCCCGGCAGTGTGTTCAAGGTCATCACCTCGGCCATGGGTCTGGACTCCGGCGTGGCGACCATGAACACCACCTTTACCTGTGCCGGTGCCTACGGCGTGGCCAAGGAGACCTACCACTGCGCAGGTCACAAGGCCCACGGCACCATCAACATGGCCGACGCTCTGCGCCAGAGCTGCAACCTCTACTACATCCAGCTGGGCCAGCGCGTGGGCTCCCAGCAGTTCTACAATTATTTTGACGCCTTTGGCTTTACCGAGCGCACCGGCGTGGACCTGCCCAGCGAGACCGGCCTGATGAAGTATTATTCGGCCAATCAGCTGGGTGAGGTGCAGCTGGCCTCCTCGGCATTCGGCCAGGCCATGGCCATCACGCCGCTGCAGATGTGCACTGCCGTGGCGGCAGCCGTCAACGGCGGCTATCTGGTCACCCCCCATGTGGTGGATAAGATCACCGACACCAACGGCAACGTGGTGGAGGAGATCGGCACCAACATTCGCCGTCAGGTCATCAGCGAGTCCACCAGCGATGTCATCCGCCAGATGATGGAGTACGAGGTGGGCAACGGCACCGGCGGCGGCAAGAACGCCTACGTTTCCGGCTACCGCATCGGCGGCAAGTCCGGCACGTCGGAACAGCTGAACATGCACCGCCGCGCCGACGGTGACTACAAGAAGGTCGCCTCCTTTGCGGCCGTCCTGCCCGCCGACGACCCGGAGATCCTGGTCTATGTGATGCTGGATGACCCCAACAACGCCCGCACCGACTATTCGTCCATTCTGGCCGCTCCTGTGGCCGGCAACATCATCAGCGAGGTGGCCCCCTATCTGGGCATCGCCACCGACGGCGAGGACCGCAGCCAGACCACCGTCACGGTGCCCAACCTGATCAGCACCGAGTGGAGCAATGCGCAGGTGCAGCTGAACATCAAGGGCCTCAAGCACCAGCTGATGGAGTCGGCATCCGACCAGACGGCGGCGCTGGTGACCTGCCAGTACCCCCATGCCGGGGCCAAGGTGCCCTACGGCACCACCGTGTATCTGTATACCGACACCTACGACGGCAGCCTGACCGAGGTGCCGGACGTGTCCGGCAAGAGCGCGGACTTTGCCCGCCAGATGCTGGCGGCCGCCGGGCTGAACTGCGTGGTGGAGGGTGACGCCAACGGCGTGGTCCAGAGCCAGAGCAGTGAGGTGGGGGCCAGCGTCCAGCGCGGTACCATTGTTACCATTACCTGTGGATAAAGGAACCAGAAAAACGAGAGGGGAATGAACTATGGAAAAGATCCATGCAAGCAAGCTGCTGGCAGGGCTTGTGCCTGCCGGCTTCCTCACCAGCGACCCGGAAGTGGAGCTGGTCACCACCGACAGCCGTGAGGTGCGGCCGGGCTGCATTTTTGTGGCCTTTCCCGGCGAGCGGTTCGACGGCCACGACTTTGCGGCCAAAGCACTGGAAGAGGGCGCAGCCTTTGTGGTGGTGAACCACCCGGTGGAGGGCGTCCCGGCCGAAAAAGCCATCCTCTGCCCGGACAGCTACCACGCCATGATGGTGATGGGTGCCAACTACCGCAGCCAGTACCACCCCAAGGTGGTGGGCGTGACCGGCAGCGTGGGCAAGACCACCACCAAGCAGATGACCTACGCGGCCTTGTGCGGCTTTGGTGAGACCATCAAGACCGAGGGCAACCAGAACAACGAGCTGGGCATGCCCCGCACCCTGATGCGCATCGGCGCTTCCACCGAATACGCTGTGATCGAGATGGGCATGAGCCACGCTGGCGAGATCGACCGTCTGGCCCGCGCTGCCCGCCCGGATGTGGGCATCATCACCTGCATCGGCGTGTCCCACATCGGCAATCTGGGCAGTCAGGAGAACATCTGCAAGGCCAAGCTGGAGATCTGCAACGGCCTGCCGGAGGGTGCCCCGCTGGTGCTGAACTACGACGACAAGTTCCTGCGGGCGGCAAAGCTGCCCACCCATGTGCGGCCGGTGTGGTTCAGCATGGCCGATGAGAGCGCCGATGTGTGCGCCCTGTCCATCCGACAGGAGAAGGACGGCATGAGCTTTGTGCTGGAGGATCAGGAGGAAGGCACTTTTGTGGTCAAGATCCCGGCTATGGGCAAGCACAATGTGGCCAATGCGCTGGCGGCCTACTGCGCCGCCACCCGTCTGGGCTGCGATCCCCGCAAGGTGATCCAGGGCCTGGCCGCCTTTGAGCAGACCGGCCGCCGCCAAAAGGTGGTGGACAGCAAGGGCGTGACTGTCATTGAGGACTGCTACAACGCCAACCCCGACAGCATGAAGGCCGCTCTGGCCATGTTCAAGGAGTTTCCCTGCAAGCGCCGCTTTGCTCTGCTGGGCGATATGCTGGAGCTGGGTGACCTGAGCCGCGAGGCCCACGAGGAGCTGGGCCGTCTGGCCGCCGAGAGCGACCTATACTGTCTGGTGACCTATGGCGAACAGGCCAAGCGCACTGCCGTGGTGGCCGCCGCCAAGGGGCAGAAGACCCTGCACGCCAACAACTACCGCGAGGCAGCGGATGCCCTGCTCAACCGCATCCAGCCCGGTGACGCCCTGCTGGTGAAAGCCAGCCGCGGCATGGCGCTGGAAAAGGCACTGGAAATTTTCTACGCAGAGCAGAAAGATGCCAGAGAATAACATTCTGGCGAAAATTGGAGACTGAGAAATGATTCGTTTCGCCTTGATCGTCGCGTCAACACTGGGCTTTGTGCTGACGGCGGCGCTCGGCAATTTTATGGCACCGCTGCTGCAGGAGCTGGAACGCTTCCGGCCGCAGGAACAGCAGGAGCCGCAGACCCCGGTGCAGAGCCGGGTGCCCGCGCTGGGCGGCCTGTGCCTGATGGTGAGCACACTGGCTGCCGTAGGCGTGGGCTGGACGGCGGCCTGCATCGCACAGCCCACGCTGCTGGGCAGCGAGAGCCAGCTGATGACCCGGCTGCTGATCGCGCTGTTCGGTGCACAGGCTTTCGGGGCCATCGGGCTGGCGGATGACGCCACCCGCCTGCGCAGCCGCGCACAGCTTGGCCTGCGGCGTCTGCCCCGCCTTGCACTGGAAGCCGCCGCTGCGGCAGCGGTGCTGGTGCTGCTGGCAGTGAACGGCTGCCTGCCCACCGGCCTGCAGCTGCCCGGTGAGGGCTATGTGGAGCTGGGCGGCGCAGCCCCGGTGCTGTGGGGACTTGTGCTGGTGGCGCTGGCAGAATGTGCCCGTACCGCCGACGGAGCCGACGGCACCGTGTGCGGCACGGCCTTTGCGGCCATGCTGGGCCTCATGATGCTGGAAACACGGCTGGGCTGGTTCCCGCTGGCGGTGCTGCCGGCAGCACTGGCCGGGGCACTGCTGGCCTTTCTGCTGTGGAATTTTCCGCCCGCAAAGCTGCGGCCGGGCAGCTGCGGCTGCCTGTATCTGGCCGGGGTGCTGGGCTGCGTGCCGCTGTGCATCGGGTATGCAGAGTTGAGCGTCCCGCTGGCTCTGCCCTTTTGGGCAGAGGGCGGCATGGTGCTTTTGCAGATCCTGTACCACCGCATCACCGGGCGGCCGCTGTTCCGGGCGGCTCCGCTGCATCGCTGGCTGGAAGCCCGGGGCGCGGGCCCGGTCACGGTATTTTACTGGCTGTGTGCGCTCGGCGTATGCGGCCTGGCGCTTGCCCTGGCCTTTGTGCGCTGAGGGCACAGGGCCGGATATTGGACAAAAAGGGGAGAAAACGAGCTGATGGCAACCATCCGCAAAAAAAGAAAAGAACCGGTCTCGGTGTTCCAGCGGGACCCGGGGCCGTGGTCGCGGCTGCTGATCAACTGGCTGGCCACGCTGGCGGTGATCATGGTGTTTGGTCTGGTCATGCTGTTCAGCGCCAGCTACACCACCGGTTATCTGCGCATGGGCGACAGCTTCCATTACATCAAGCAGCAGGCGCTGTGCATGCTCATTGGTCTGGGCTGCATGTACGCCATGAGCTATGTGGACCACCGCTTTCTGCGCAGGATGGTGGTGCCGGGGTACCTCATCGTGCTGGCCATGCTGGCGGTCACCCTGACCATGGCCCCGCTGAACGGGTGCCGCCGCTGGATCCGCTTTGGCGGGTTCACGCTGCAGTCCTCGGAGGTGGCAAAATTTGAGATGATCCTGCTGTGCTCCAGCCTCGCGGCCAAGGCACCGCAGGTGGAAAAGCTGAGCCCCGGTAAAATGGTGATCATGAACTTCCGGGAGTGGCTGCATGTCCGGGTGTGGAAGCAGCTGGTGATCCCGGTGCTGCCGCTGATCCCGGTGATCGCGCTGCTGGCGCTGGAACCACACATGTCCGGCATCGTGCTGACGGTGGCCGTGGTGGGCACCATCCTGCTGTTGTCCGGCAGCGGCGGCATCCTGACCTGGGTGGGCGCCGGTACGGCGGGCCTCATGCTGGAAACGCTGCTGTCCCATGTGGACTCCATCCCGTATCTGCAGGACCGTCTGGACGGCTGGACCCAGGACCTGAGCAAGATGACCGACCAGACCGTGCAGAGCCTGTACGCCATCGGTTCCGGCGGGCTGACCGGCCTGGGGCTGGGCAACAGCGTGGAAAAACAGCTCTGGCTGCCCGAGAGCACCAACGACTTCATCTTCAGCGTGGTGTGTGAGGAGCTGGGCTTTGTGGGCGCGGTGCTCATCATCGTGCTGTTTGTGCTGTTCATCGTGCAGGGGCTGTGGATCGCCTACCGGGCCGAAAACCTCTACTGCACGATGGTGGGCATCGGCATCATGGCACAGATCGCCTGGCAGGTGTTCTGCAACATCGCAGTGGTCACCAACACCCTGCCCAACACCGGCATCAGCCTGCCCTTCTTCTCGTCGGGCGGCACCAGCCTGATTCTGCTGCTGGCCGAGATGGGCGTGATGGTGAACATCGGCCGCAACGGCGAGCGGGCGGCCCAGCAGCGGGAAGCGCTGCGCGCCCAGCACGAGGCCGCAAAGGCCGAGCAGGAGGCTGCCCGCAGAGAAAAGACCATCGTTCTGGCCGACGCACGGGCGGCCCGGGCAGAACAGTAACGACAAACAGGAGGAATCACCATGCGTGTTCTGATCGCTGCCGGCGGTACGGCCGGCCATATCAACCCCGCACTTGCCATTGCAGGTGCCCTGAAAAAAGCAGACCCCACCGCCGAGATCCACTTTGCCGGCCGCAAGGAGGGCATGGAGTACCGTCTGGTGACCCAGGCGGGCTACCCCTTCCACCACATCGAGATCACCGGCTTCCAGCGCAAGCTCAGCCTGCACAACATCAAGCGCAACATCATCACTCTGTGGAATCTTGCACTCTCCGGCCCCAAGGCCAAGGCCATGATGAAAGAGGTAAAGCCGGATCTCGTCATCGGCTGCGGCGGCTATGTGTCCGGGCCGGTGGTGCGCTGCGCCGCCAAAATGGGCATCCACACCGCCCTGCACGAGCAGAACGCCTTTCCCGGTGTGACCAACAAGCTGTTGGCTCCGGATGTGGATATCGTGTTTGCCGCCGTGCCCGCCGCTGTGGAAAAGCTGGGCGCACCGGACAAGACCCTTGTGGTGGGCAACCCCGTGCGGCCGGAAGTGTTTGCACAGGCCGCGAACCGCGAAGCCATCCGCGCACAGCTGGGCGCGGGCGACCACACCGTCATCCTGTCCTTCGGCGGCAGTCTGGGTGCACGCCGGGTCAACGAGGTGGTGGCAGACCTCTGCGCTTGGGAGCAGCACGAGCACAAGCCGGTGCTGCACCTGCACGCCACCGGACAGTACGGCGTACAGCTGTTTGAGCAGCTGCAAAAGCAGAAGGATTTTACCCCCGGCGACAGCCTTGTGGTAAAGGAATACATCAACAATATGCCGGAGCTGTTGGCTGCGGCAGACCTCGTCATCAGCCGCGCCGGTGCGCTGACGCTGGCAGAGCTGGAAGCCGTGGGACGCGCCGCTGTGCTGATCCCCAGCCCCAATGTGGCGGAGAACCACCAGTACTACAACGCCATGGAGCTGCAAAAGGCAGGGGCGGCCATGGTCATTGAGGAAAAAGACCTGACCGGCGAAAAGCTGGTGCAGACGGTGGCCGAAATGCTGGCACAGCCCGGCAAGCTGGCCGAGATGGGCAAAAACGCCCGCAGCCTGTCGGTGGACGACAGTCTGGACCGCATCACTGCGGCGCTGCTCAAGCTGGTAAAGACCCCGTGATGCAGACCCGGAATAAACAAGAAGGAAGGTGCGAATGATGCAGCAGAACCGTGACCGCAACGGCAGACCCCGGAACACCAGACCCTATGACCTGAACCGGGATGTGGTGCGCACCTCTGCGCCTTCGCAGGATCATACGCCCCGGAGCACCGGCAGCAGCCGCTACGGCTACAACGGCGAGCCGCTCAGCCGCCCGCCCTCCCGCAGCGCCAACGGCAGTGTGCGCTCCTCCCGGGCGGATAACAGCATCCAGTTCCCAACCCAGCCCCAGTCCCAGACCCGCCGTCCGGCGCAAGGGCAGGGGAGCAATACCACCCAGTACCCCGCCGGCAGCCGCCCGGCGGGCAGCAGACCCAAAAACGCAAAGTCCGGCGGCAAGCAGCGCCGCCCGGCAAACAATGCCCGCATCGGGCAGAACAACCGGAACAACCAGAACCACCCGAACGCGCAAAACCACCCGAACCGGCAGCAACCGGCAGGCAGCCAGAACCAGCGTCTGCGCCCGGCGCAGACTGCCCCGCAGCAAAGCCCTGCCCGGCGGGAAAAGCGCAAAAAGCGCAAGGTGACCCGCGCCACCCTGCGCCGCCGCCGGATACTGCGCCGCCTGACCGCCTTTGCCATGCTGCTGTGCGTCATTGGCGCGGGCATCTACCTGACCATGACCATGCTGTTCCGCATCAATTCCATTCAGGTGCAGACCCCGGACGGCAAGCAGGTGACCGAGATCGCGGGCTATTCCGCAGACAGCATTTTGCAGCGGATGGGCGTGCAGCTGGAAGAGAACATTTTCAGCTTTGAGCCCGGCGAAAAGGCCGCTGTGCTGGAGCAGAATTTCCCGCTGCTGGGCTCCATCAAGGTGATCCGGGACTACCCCAACACCGTGGTGGTGCAGGTGACCGAGGCCGTGCCAGCCTACGCGGTGCAAAACGGCAATAAATGGCTTGTGATCTCGGATAAATGGAAGATCCTGTCCGAGGAAAGCACCCAGCCCGAGGGGCTTTGCACCCTGTACGGCGGCAAGCTGCAGGATACCGCCCCGGGACAGGCGTTCTGCCTTGTGGAGGATGCGGACGCAGCAAGCGCCTCCGGGTCGGAAGCAGCCGGGAGCGAAAGCACGGCGGACACAGGGGATGCCCGCATGGAAGCTCTGAGCACCTTGGTGAGCAAGCTGGAAGAATACGGCCTGTCGCAGGATGTGACACGGCTGGAAGTGGCAGACACCGAACAGATCGCATTTTTGTATCAGGACCGCATCAGCGTGCTGCTGGGTACGCTGAACGATCTAGATTATAAGCTGGACCGCGCCCGCTATGTGCTGACCAACGCCGATGGCAAGGGCTGCGGCCCCACCGATACCGGGCGGCTGGATTTCAGCCATACCAGCGCCAGCAGCACCCGCAAGATCTATTTTGCACAGGGCGAGCCTACTCTGCCCTCCGGCTATGTGGTGCCGCCCAAGGTTGAGGAACCCGCCCCGGCAGAGGACGCCGCCGACAGCACGGACAGCACGGAAAGCGCGGATGCTGCCGACACCACCGAACCGGCAGCTGACGCGGACACCGAGCAGCTGCCCCTGACCCACCCTGACCGCATGACGGCCAACGAAGAAGAAAACCCCATGTAAAGAAGCTTTTTGGAGGAGACTGTATGAAGCTGGAACAACTGATGGAAGGCGTGCCCTTTACCCTTGTGCAGGGCAGTCTGGATACTGAGATCGCAGATATCATCTACGACAGCCGCAAGGCTGCCCCGGGGCTTTTGTTCGTGTGCATCGTGGGCACCCAGCGGGACAGCCACGCGTTTGCCGCCGACTGTGCCGCCAAGGGGGTCAGCGCGCTGGTCATCCAGCACGACATCGACCTTTCCGCCATGCCCGGGGTGACCGTGGTCAAGGTGGAGAACAGCCGCTATGCCATGGCACTGATGAGCGCCAACCTCTTCGGCAACCCTGCCCGCCAGATGACCATGATCGGCGTCACCGGCACCAAGGGCAAGACCACCACTACCCACATGATCAAAAGCGTGCTGGAGGCCGCAGGCCGCAAGGTAGGCATGATCGGCACCAACGGCATCTACTATATGGGACGCCACAAGGACACCGCCAACACCACCCCGGAAAGCTACGAGCTGCAAAAGACCTTCCGGGAGTTTCTGGATGCCGGCTGCGACACCGCACTGATGGAAGTGTCCAGTCAGGGTCTGATGATGGACCGTGTGGCGGGCGTGCACTACGATGTGGGCGTGTTCACCAACCTTTCGCCGGATCATATCGGCCCCGGCGAGCACAAGACCTTTGAGGAGTACCGCAGCTGGAAGGGACAGCTGTTCAAGCGCTGCGATGTGGGCGTGGTGAATATCGATGACGAGAACACCGCCGCCCTGCTGGAGGGTCATACCTGCAAATTGGTCACCTATGGCCGCGATGAAAAGGCCGACTACCGCGAGACCGGATACGAGCTGCTGCGCACCCACGATTTTCTGGGCGTTGCCTTCCACGTTACCGGCAAGGACGAGATGGACGTCAAGGTGAATATGCCCGGCGAGTTCAGCGTGTACAACGCGCTGGCTGCGCTGGCCGTGGGCAAGGTGCTGGGTCTGCCGGATGCCGCCATCCACGATGGTCTGGGCAAGTGCGTGGTGAAGGGACGTGTGGAGCTGGTGCCCATCAGCAAAAAGTTCACCATCCTGCTGGATTACGCCCACAACGAGGTATCCACCGAGAGCCTGCTTACCACCCTGCGCGCCTACAAGCCCCACCGTCTGGTGGTGGTGTTCGGCTGCGGCGGCAACCGCTCCAAGCTGCGCCGCTACGGCATGGGCGAGATCTGCGCCAAGATGGCCGATTTCTCCATCCTCACCGAGGACAACAACCGCTTTGAAAAGGTGGAGGACATCATCGCGGATATCCGCGAGGGCATGAACAAGGGCAACCCGGACGCAAAGTTCGTGGAGATTCCCGACCGTCTGGACGCGCTGCACTACGCAGTGGATCACGCACAGGAGGGCGATCTGATCGCCGTCATCGGCAAGGGTCACGAGACCTACCGCGACCGCGAGGGCGTCAAGACCCCCTTCCTTGAGCGGGAGCTGCTGGAGGAATACTCCCAGCAGATCGGGCTGGAATAAGAAAATAATAATATTATTGCGGGAAAAGCCGCTGCACAAAGCACTGTGCAGCGGCTTTTTTGCGCCCTGTGCAGGGGGCTATATAAAAAGGAAGCAAACTGTGACAAAAGTGTAAAAGATAAAAATATTTAACTAAATCCATTGACTTATCCGACGAATTAGCTATAATGGTCGTGTTCGATACCTCACAACTTTTAGGTAAATAATTAAAAACAACCATAGAACATAAAGGAGAACACTACCATGACTTTCGAGGAAATGAAGAAGATCGTTGTCGATACCCTGAGCTGCGATGAGGATAAGGTGACCATGGAAGCCAGCCTGACCGAGGATCTGGAGGCCGACAGCCTGGACGCTGTGGAGCTGAACATGGCACTGGAAGAGGCCTGCGGCGTGTCCATCCCCGATGAGGAGCTGGCAAACCTCAAGACCGTGGGCGATATCTTCAACTACATCAATGCCCATGTCTGAGGCTGACCGAGGCGAAACGCGATGAACAGTATCAAAGACCTGCTGCCGGGCAGTATGCGGGAGCGCACCTTCCAGCTGAAAGCCCGGCGGGATGCGGGTGCCGTGTGGAACGACCCGCAGTTCGTGGAATGCAAAAAGTGCGGACGCCGCGCCACCCGCCAGATCTGGAACAAGGCGCAGTACGTCTGCCCCAACTGCGGGGTGCACCTGCCCATCGGCGGGTACTACCGCCTGAACCTCATCCTGGATAAGGGCAGCTTCCGGGAATTGGATGCCGACCTTGCCCCGCAGGATGTGCTGCAGTTTCCCGGCTACCCGGAAAAGCTGGAAGCACAGACAGGCAAGACCGGCTTGAAGGAAGCTGTCATTACCGCCACGGGGCGCATCGAGGGCACCCCGGTGGTGGCTGCGGTGCTGGACAGCCGGTTCTTTATGGGCAGCATGAGCACCACTGTGGGCGAAAAGATCACCCGCGCCGTGGAGCACGCCACCGCAAAGCACCTGCCGCTGATCATCTTCTCGGCCAGCGGCGGGGCCCGGATGCAGGAAGGCATTT
>OLNS01001748.1_pt1 | contig 15683 bp, 9 predicted proteins | sample 1673031 | NCBI WGS metagenome assembly OLNS01 (sample SAMEA3136748, study PRJEB25190) | human gut metagenome | biome: human gut; feature: human-associated habitat; material: faeces | place: Austria | collected 2013
TCGGGAGGCGTCCTACCGTTGGGGCGTATCGGAGCGGCGGGTCAATCAGTATTGCACCGAGGGGCGGATCCCCGGTGCGTCCCGATTGCCCTCGCCTTCGCCACCTTTGAAAATGTGTGCTATCTCATCCAGAACGGTGCTGACCGCTTCTCCTTCATCTTCTTCCGGGGCTTCGGCACGGGAGCCATGCACGTCCTCTGCGGCCTGATCGTAGGCGGCGGGAAGATGGTCCGTTTTCCGCTTATCGCGGAGGAAATAACCGAATATTCACTCCTTGAGAGCTGCTTTTTGGCGGCTCTCAAATTTTTTTGAAAAATTTTGCGTTTTGGGTGAGAGTTTTTTCGATTTTTTGTACCTATATAAGTGAAGGGGTTTTTAAGCCGCATTTCAAAAAATCCAGTGAGGAGGTTCAAACGATATGTACGATACCGCAAGACGGGTCGCACTCGTCAAGCAGCGGGTGCGGGAAAACACTCGCCGAAGGCAGCGGTGCGGCATATATGGGCTGAGCGCCGCGTGTATGCTGCTGTTCGCGGTGCTGATGCAGGCGGCAGACGCACTTATCGCTCCGGGGCAGACCGCCGCATGGGGCAGCTTCGGCGCAATGCTGCTGCGGGAGGACGCGGGCGGCTATGTGCTGGTGGCCGTCGTCTCCTTTGCCGCGGCGGCGACGATCACCGCGCTGTGCTTCCGGCTCAGAAACAGAGAAAACCGGAGAAAAGACGGGGCGAACAAGCACGCCCGACACGAACAGGAGGAGAAAAGCCAATGAAAAAACGAATACTCAGTATCCTGCTACTGTGCTGCATGTTGCTGACGCTGCTGCCGACAGCGGCCTTTGCGGCAGATACAGGAAAGGCGATCCAGCTTGGCACAGACGCACTAAGTAAAAATGTAAACACAGCGAGCGCACCGACCGTGTATTTCGGGCAAGACCATGAAAATAATCCTGCTGCATGGCGTGTGATCGGCTATAACGGAAACGGCGTTGCAAGCGCACAGGGGGATATGACCCTGCTTGCGGCGGGCAATATGAGCTCAGTGTTGCAATTTGCCGATTTCGGAACAAACAACAGATATGCATCGAGTTATTTGAAAACCGCAATAGACGCGCTTGCAGAAAAGCTGACGACAGAAGAAAATACTGCCGTAAAGAAACGGACGCTTACAAGCGGAAGCTACAACGGAGAAAATACCGACTGTGTAGCAGGAGAGCAGGTGGATAACGCTGTATTCTGGCCACTTTCCACAGCGGAAGCGTTTGCGGTAAATCAGGATCTGCGAATTGTGGATCCCGAACATCCGAGTTGGGCGTCAAGCTATTGGTGGCTGCGCTCCCCTGGTTACTCTGATCACGATGCCGCCACCGTGAATGGTGATGGTTCTGTCGTCTACTCTGGGAACGCTATCAGCAGTTGGTGGTGTGTTCGTCCCGCTTTTAACTTAAATTCAAGCTCCGTACTCTTTACATCCGCCGCTGTGGGAGGAAAGCCTGACGGAGGCTTGACCCCGATTTCCAAATACACTGGAAACGAATGGAAGCTGACGTTGAAGGACAGCAACCGCAATTTTGCCGTAACGGAAACAACCGTCAGCGGCGACCCCGGCGATACCGTTACGCTGCATTACACCGGGGCGACCGCAGGGATAAATGAATATATCTCTGTCATCCTTGCGGATAACAGCGGCGCACAGTATTATGGCAGAGTAGCGCAGCCTACTGCCGAAAACGGAACGGTTGAGATCAAAATCCCGTCCGGCCTTGCACCGGGCAGCTATACCTTAAAGGTCTTCAGCGAGCAGTGCAACGACGATAAAAAGACCGACTATGCAAGCGATTTTGTAGACATCGATCTCACCGTTGGGTATCAAGAGCAGTTTACCCTCACTCCCGGCGGCGTCTATTACTTTGACCTCTCCGGCGTGGGCATTCCCGACACGGTGAACGACGCTCTGCCGGATAATACGCTGCACTATGTGCCCTTTACCTATGCCGGGACAGTGGACGCCTACAAGCTCACGTCGGAGATGGCAACCACTGAGGAGTATGCAGAGACGTACAAATATGCCCACAGCCTGTTCGTGGCGGACTATGCCGTAACGTACGCGGCAAGCTGGGATCATTTGAATGCCATAGACATGATTTTTGGCAAAGACTACGCCGCCGGCGGCGTGGATTATACGCTGCGCGCGCCGTCCGAGGGAAGTGATTATACAGGCTCAGGTGATTCAGAACGCGGCACGCCCCAAAGCAACGAATGGGACAGGCTGCTGGACAAGGACGACGGATATATCAAAAACTGGAACGGGATTTTTTCGTGTGGACAAGATTCTGTGATCAGATTGTCGTGGCGCCGTACGGTTCGCGGGCACTATTCGAGCCGCTTCTGTGGCCACCGCGACGCTGCGGGCCAAAACCCGCAGGTCGGTTTCCGCCCCGTCCTTGAGGTTTTGAACCATGGCACGATAGGTCCTGACGGACTGAAGGACGTTACCCTTGACCTTGGCGGCGGCAAGCTGGGCGATAAAAGCAGCATTCGGATCATCGTGAAAAACGGCAGCGAATTTACCGCGCCTGCGTCCGACGGTCTGACCCGCCCGGAGGGAGCTACAGGCAATTACTTTAAGTGGCTTGGCAGCGACGACAAGCTCTACGTGCCCGGTGATAGCGTTCCGGCGGATGTAACCACGCTCACGGCGCGGTTTGTGCCAGACACCTACACCGTCATCGTGACCACGGATACCCTGCCGGACGGCAAGACAGGCAAGGCTTACAGCCATACCCTGACCGCCATCAGCACAGCGCCCATCACATGGAGCATTGATGAAGGCGTGCTGCCTGCCGGCTTGAACCTGAACGAAAAAACCGGAGAAATCAGCGGCATACCCACTGCGGCGGGAACCGCCACCTTCACCGTCAAGGCAGAAAACAGCGAGGGCAGCGACACAAGGGCGCTGAGCATTACCGTGAACAACGCTGTCGAGCAAACCCCCGTGCGCTATCTGGACGCGGACGGCAAGGAGCGCTTCTGCACCGAATACACGGTGCTGGAAAGCGTTATTATCGAGGATTTTTTCGATAGCGACAACAAATGGTATGATCTGCCCGCCGGCTGGTATGTGGTGAAGGGCGACGTGACCATCACGCCCCGTTTGGACACCCACGGCGCGGTCAATCTGATTCTAACGGACGACTGCCACCTCACGGTACCGTGGGGCATCAACGTGAAGGAGGGCGACACCTTCACCATATACGCCCAGAGCACCGCTGAGGCATCCATGGGCAAGCTGACGGCGTGCCTCCCGGAGCTGTCTGATCATGAAAAGAGTGTGTGGCCTGTGGCTGGACTGTCCGGCATCGGCGCCGGTGTGCGCGTGTGGGCTGCCAACGACAACTACTATGAAAACGAGGGTACGATCATCATCAACGGCGGCAATATCCACGCCAGAGGACAGCAGGGCTCCTCCGCCATCGGCGGATCGTATCAAGATCGCAACGTTTCCTCCGACGGAGATACGCCCGGCAATCTCAGGCAAGGCGGCAGCATCACCATCAACGGCGGCATCGTCTGTACCAAGCTCAGGACGAGCGGCGGCGCTCACACTGCAGACAGCTTTGGAATCGGCACATGCTACGGTAATGGCGGCAGCGTCACCATCAACGGCGGCACGATCATCGCCGAGGCATCCAGCAGCGCGATCAGTAGCGGCCGGGGCGGCAGCATCACCATCAACGGCGGCAATGTGACCGCTCACGGCGGTATCAATCGCTATGAAAACCAGCCGCTATACGCGATTCCCGGAAACGGGATCGGCCCGCTTGAGGGCGGCAGCATCACCATCAACGGCGGTACTGTCAAGGCATCTTCCGATGGAAATGGCTTTGGCATCGGCGGAGCCGGAGTTCACCACACGGCGGAAATGCACATTACCATCAACGGCGGAAATATAGAAACCACGGCAAATCGCAATAACGCCGCCATTGGCGACAAAAGCAAACAAAAGAGCAGCGTCACCATCACCGACGGCGTCGTCCATGCGGTCGGAAAAGGCAGCGCGGCAGGCATCGGCAGCACCGGCGACATCCGCATCACCGGCGGTGAGATCTCCGCTTTCGCCGAGGGCGGCGGCGCAGCCATCGGCAGCATTGGGGGAGTGGATTGCAAAAGCATCACCATCAACGGCAATGCGATCAAATCCATTTCCAGTAAGGACGGCGCCTGCATCGGCGCTGCCACCGGCGGAAGCGTCGGAAGCATCACCATTTCGGACGCAGAGCTTCCGCTTCTCAGCAGCAATAAAATTCTGATCGGCTGGGACGCAGACTCGCCGGGCGGGAAGCTCACCATCCGAAACTGCCACGTTGCATCCACGGACGAACTCACCACTCGTACCGACGGGATCCGCGTGGGCAGCAACAGCGAGCTCGTCATTGAAGAAAGCGAGATCAGGCTGCCGCATTTTAGAAGCATTCGCGTCGGCGGCAATGGGAGCATCGCCGTTCGGGATTCCGATCTGCACACCTACGGCATTTTTATGGACGAAAACGCGAAATCACCGAATGACGCAAAGACACTGAAAAGGCTAGAGATCACGGACAGCACCGTGTTGACGGGCGATATCATCGGCGCTCGTGGAGAATATTCTTCCGTTGAAGAGATCGTGATCCGCGGCAGCATCATCCGCCTGAACGACGAGTACACCTATAATCGCTGCACGATTGGCGGCGGCGAAAAGGCTTCCTTTGGCAGCATCGACATTCAGGACAGCCAAATCGATAGTAGGTCTTCAGTCAACGCGGTTATCGGCAACGGTACACAATCCCAATCCTATGGTGAGAGCCGTATCCGCATTGCGAACAGCCAGGTGTCCGTTCGCAATGAATTGTTCGGCCCCGCCATCGGTGCGGCGTATGGCTCAAGTGGAGGCCAGATAAATATTCTTATTGAAAACAGCACCGTGACCGCAAAGGGCGGCAATTTGAGGTCTGGTACCGACTATATTCCCGGCATCGGGAAAAACTCGTCTGGCAGAGCTTCAGAGATTGGAAAGATTCAAATTCTGAACAGCACGGTGGAATCCTTCCGGCTTGAGGAAAAGGACGGCACAAACTATGTCTATGACAAGCTGCACACAAAGGAGCTGCCCGGTATTCCGGCGGAAAACATCACCATCTGCGGCAGCACCGTCAACGGAAAGACCATTGACCATAGCCCTGACGAGTACGGCAAATGCGCGCTCTGCGACAAGTATGATCTTGGATACTGCTATGAGCATGGGCTTTTGACGCTCGAGGGGCTGACGGACTGCGCCCATGACGGCAGCGAAAAGAAGCTGACGGGGCTTTCCCATCAGACGGGCGAGAACAAAACGAAGCAGCTTACGGAGAACACGGACTACACCGCCATCTATTCCAACAACGTCCATCCCTACACCCTCACACCGGGCGACGAGGGCTTTGACAGCAAAAAGGCTCCCAAGGTGACGCTGTACGGCACGGGAAACTACTGCGGCAAGGCAGAGCATTACTTCACCATCAGCGAAAATGCTGCCGCCGCCCCCACCATCACCACGGACACCCTGCCGGGCGGCAAGGTGGGCGAGGCGTACAGCCAGACCCTGAGCGCCACCGGCACTACGCCCATCACATGGGGCATTGACAGTGGCAATCTCCCTGCCGGCCTGACGCTGGACGAAGCCACCGGCGAGATCAGCGGCACGCCTACCGCAGCGGGAACCGCCAGCTTCACCGTTAAGGCGGAAAACAGTGCGGGCAGCGATACGAAGGAGCTGTCTATTACGATAACCAAAGCCGCGCCTGCCGAGTATACCGTCAGATTCAATGCCAACGGTGGCGGCGGCACAATGGCAGATGTCACCGGCGTTTCCGGCAGCTACACCCTGCCCGCCTGCGGTTTTACTGAACCGGAAGGCAAGCAATTCAAGGGCTGGTCAACCAGTGCCGACGGTTCGGTTATTTCCGGCACGACCTATGAAGTAAGCTCGGATACTACCTTCTATGCAATCTGGGAGAGTAAAGAGTATTCCATCATCGTAACGGACGGCAAAGCGACAATCGGTGCAGGAAGCGAAATCAGTAAAGCGGCGCAAGGCACAACCATTACTCTGACCGCAAATGCGGCTCCTGACGGTAAGGTGTTTGATAAGTGGGTAGTAGAAAGCGGCAGCGCTACTCTTGAAGATGCGAACAGTGAAACCACTACTTTCATAATGCCTGACAGTGAAGTCAGCGTGAAAGCGACCTACAAGAACGCACCGGTCACCACCTATAGCCTCACAACACAGGTAAACGGCGGTCACGGAACGATTTCCGCAAGCAAAACCGGACTGACCGAAGGTTCCACCGAAACGGTTACCTTTACCCCTGATGACGGCTATGAAATCGACCTTGTTACTGTGAACGGCGTTGTAACAGACGTACTTTCCAATATCCTGAATGTTACGATGGACGCAGACAAAACCGTTATTGTAACATACAAGGCAATTCCTCATACCCATACCTACGATCAGGAAATTCAGAAGCCGGAAACCCTCAAGTCGGCTGCCGACTGCACCAACGATGCAGTATATTTCAAGAGCTGCTCCTGCGGAGAGATCAGCACAACAGAAACCTTTACAGCAGCAGGTACACAGCTCGGGCACGCATGGGCAAGCGATTGGAGCAAGGACACAGACAATCATTGGAAAGAATGCTCTCGCTGCCACGAAAAGAAGGACGAGGCGGCTCACGATTACGGCAGCGATAACATCTGCGACACCTGCGGATATGACAAGACCGTACCGCATAAGCACAAACTGACCCTCGTTCCCGCAAAGGCTCCTACTTGCACGGAGAAAGGTAACACGGCATATTACACCTGCGACGGCTGTGACAAGTGGTTTGAGGATGCAACCGGTGCATCCGAAATTACCGACAAGACAAGCGTAATCCTTGCGGCAACAGGTCATAGCGTTTCCGACTGGAAGTCCGATCATACCGATCACTGGAAAGAGTGCACCGTTGTCGGCTGCGGCGTGATCATCGAGGACAGCAAGGCGGCACATACCGCCGGTGAATGGATCATCGACACCCCGGCAACAGCTACCACAAGCGGCTCAAAGCATAAGGAATGCACCGTCTGCGGTTATACGATGACAACCGAAACTATCCCGGCAACCGGCGGCGGTGAGCATACTCACAGCTACGGCTCCGACTGGAAGTACGATGCCGACAACCACTGGCATGAGTGCTCCTGCGGAGATAAGGCCGATAAGGCGGCACACGACTTCAAGTGGGTTGTTGACAAGGAAGCGACCGCAACGCAAAAGGGCTCCAAGCATGAGGAGTGCAAGGTTTGCGGCTACAAGAAGGCGGCAGTTGAGATTCCGGCTACCGGAACACCGACTGAGCCGGGCAAGCCGACCGATTCGGATTCTCCGCAGACCGGTGACAACAGCAATATGATCCTCTGGATCGCACTGCTGTTTGTCAGCGGCGGCGTAGTGATCGGCATCACCGTTTACAGCAAAAAGAAGAAAGAAAACGCTGAATAAATCAGCTGCGAACCTTTGAGCAAAGGGCGGTGACGGACATTGCCGTCATCGCCCTTTCGCTTGGACTGGAGAAGAACCACATGATGCAGGATTATCAATCGAACCGCCCCGTCAGGCAGCAACCGCCGGGACGATTCCCGAACGAGTCAGATCGAACGGTAGAGAGAATCAGAAAAAGGAAGAAAAAACAGACGCAGTGCCGTATGGTGCTTTGCGGTGCGATCGCCGCACTGGCGGTAATCATCGTTGGCATTATACTGCTGGCAAAAGGCTGCTCCGGCGGCACGGACGCACTTGCAGGCACATGGGAGTTCGACGGAACGACCACCTATTCCTTTGACGGCAGCGGAAGCGGCGCAATGGAGCTGCCCTCCATATCCTACGATTTCACCTATACCATCGACGGCAACAAGCTCATGATCGATTACGCCAACGAGTCGGTGCGGGATTCCGAATATGAATTTACCGTTGACGGAAATACCCTTACCTTGATCGGTGGCGAGGGCACGGTCGGCGGGACATACGAGCTGAAAAGAAGCTCAAAGAAATAAGGGCTTCCGCAAAAAACAACAGGAGTGACGCTATGGCAGAATCCAAGAGCAGACTGTTACACATATTGAAATACCTTTGGCAAAACACGGATGCCGGGCATTATACAACAACGGCGGACATCCTCACCTATCTGAAGACTGATATTCCGGCTTCCTGGGAAGATCGGATGAAAATCTGGCAGACTTTTCTTTTTGTGATATAATGAAGAAATCAGAAAAGTCAGATTAAATCAATGCACATGGAGGAGACCGAACATGACAGATGAAAGATTAAAGCAGCAGTTAGAGTTTGTACTGGAGATTGATAAGGAAAAAAATATTTTCCGTCAGACGCATCTTTCAGGACACGGAAGAAATGAAAATGATGCAGAGCATGCATGGCATATGGCAATCATGGCATATCTGTTAAGAGAATATTCAAATGAAGAGATAGATATTGCAAGGGTGATGCTGATGTGCCTGATCCATGATATTGTGGAGATTGACGCAGGTGATACTTATGCGTATGATGCTGAAAATCTGAAGACGCAGAAAGCAAGAGAAGATACTGCAAAGGAAAGAATCTTCTCACTTCTTCCATCGGAACAGAAAGAAGAGATGATTGCATTATTTGGTGAGTTTGAAGCGTATGAAAGTGCGGAATCAAAATTTGCACATGCAATGGATAATCTTCAGCCTCTGCTTTTAAATAACAGTAATGGTGGTGCGGACTGGCGAGAGCATCAAGTGACGGCAGAGCAGGTATACGGCAGACAGAGTAAGACACAGAAGGGATCAGTGAGATTATATGAAGTGATCAATCAACTGCTCCGGGAGAATATAGAAAAGGGAAATATTCTTGTATAATCCCCCATGATTTCCACATACTAACTCCAAAACTAATATATAGCAAAAGCGTGGAAAGATTCATGCCGAGGTATGGAATTGGAGGAAAATATTTGTGAAAGCGACAGGGATAGTCAGGCGGATCGACGATCTTGGACGGGTTGTCGTGCCAAAAGAAATCAGAAAGACACTGAGGATCAGGGAAGGCGATCCGCTTGAAATTTTTACAGACAGAGAAGGAAAGATTATTTTAAAAAAGTATTCCCCGGTGGGAGAACTGGGGGCGAATGCAGCTATTTTAGCAGAGAGTATTGCAAGAACACTGGGTTGTACCGTCTGCATTACCGATCTGGATCAGGTGGTTGCAGCGTCGGGGGCAGGGAGCAGAGAGCTGAAAGGGCAGTATATCAGTGAAGAACTGGAGCATATGATACAGGAGCGAAAGCAACGTACTGCGAAAATAGGAGAGAAGCACTATGTTCAGGCGGTACAGGGGATGGGAGAGTTCTGTCTGGAGACAATCTGCCCCATCATCAGTGGAGGCGATGTGACAGGGGCTGTGCTGCTTCTGGAAAAAGAAGAAAAGAAAAATCCTGAGCTGGATGAGAAAATGGCTCAGGGGGCAGCAGATTTTCTGGGAAGGCAGATGGGATAAGATGATCCGATGTCATAATTTCGGGGATCAGCTCATAAACTATAGCAGTTGGAGAGAGTACTGTAGTTTATGAGAAACCCGGGAGGAGACAGATGGACAGGAAAAATGAGAATCAGTTTCAGTTGAAAAAGACGGCGTCAGATATGGTGAAATCGTTGCTTATTGCGTATGTTGTTACCGGCATCTTTTTACTTATCCTGACGCTTCTGCTTTATAAGATGGGGCTGAGTGAACAGAAGGTAAATATTGGAGTGATCCTGATCTACGTAATCGCAACGTTTTCAGGAGGATTTGTAATGGGGAAACTTTCCATGACGCATAAATTCCTGTGGGGACTTCTGACAGGAGTGCTGTACTGGGGGCTGCTGATGCTGATCTCTTTTGGAATCTATCATTCACTGCAGGCTGAAATGGGAAGCCTTCTTACAACACTTCTTTTATGTGCAGGTGGAGGAATGCTGGGAGGAATGGTTTCCTGATTGCTGAGTGATTCTGTAAAAGCTAAATTGAAAATGTTCCTGATTCTGTAAAAGAGGAAAAAACTCTTTAAAAAAGCACCGCCTTATGCTATAATAGCAAAAGCAATATGTTCGATAGAGGAGGAATAGAAATGAAGCATATTAAGACGCTGAATACTCAGACACTGAATCATACAGTAAAAAAAGGCGGATGCGGTGAGTGCCAGACATCCTGTCAGTCAGCATGCAAGACATCCTGTACAGTAGGAAACCAGACTTGCGAGAACAGAAAATAATGCGGCATTGACCCGGAATCTTGAAGGGAGGGCAGCGATGAGAGTCGCTGCCTTATGCTTGTCTTAAGGGAAAGTTATAAAATACAGAAAGTGAGGTATTGGTGTGATACATCAGTATCAGAATAATGGATATAATATCGTTCTTGATGTGAACAGTGGTGCAGTTCATGTAGTGGATCAGGAAGCTTATGATGTGATTGCAGTCCTGAATGAAATGAACGCAGAACATACACCGGAGACGCTGAAGGCACCGGAGACGGAAACGGTGTTGAAAGAAAAGCTCGGGGACAGATATACGGAGGAAGACCTGAAGGATATTCTGGATGCGGTGACAGAGCTGACAGAGCAGGGAAGACTCTTTACAAAGGATATTTATGAAAATTTAATCGGTATTGTCAAGCAGAGAAAAACCGTAGTCAAGGCGTTATGTCTGCATATCGCACATGACTGCAACCTTGCCTGTCAGTACTGCTTTGCAGAAGAAGGAGAGTACCACGGAAGACGTGCTTTGATGTCCTATGAAGTGGGAAAGAAAGCACTGGATTTCCTGGTGGCAAATTCAGGAAGCAGAAGAAATCTGGAAGTAGATTTCTTTGGCGGTGAACCTCTGATGAACTGGAAGGTTGTCAAGGAACTGGTTGCTTATGGAAGAGAGCTGGAGAAGCAGTATGATAAGCATTTCCGTTTTACACTGACAACCAATGGTGTACTTCTGAATGAGGAAGTACAGGAGTTCGTGAACCGTGAGATGGATAATGTAGTGCTGAGTCTTGACGGACGAAAGGAAGTTAATGACCGGATGCGTCCGTTCAGAAATGGAAAGGGAAGTTATGATCTGATCGTTCCGAAGTTCCAGAAACTGGCAGAGAGCCGGAATCAGCAGAAATATTATATACGTGGTACATTTACAAGAAATAATCTTGATTTTTCAAAAGATGTGGAGCATTTTGCAGATCTTGGATTTGAGCAGGTATCGATTGAGCCGGTTGTCGGGGAAGATACAGATCCATATGCAATCCAGAAAGAAGATCTTCCACAGATCTTTGAAGAATATGACAGACTGGCAAAGATGATCATCGACAGGGAAAAGAGCGGAAGAGGATTCAATTTCTTCCACTTTATGATCGACCTTGAAGGAGGTCCGTGTGTGTCGAAGCGTCTTTCCGGATGTGGATCCGGAACCGAATACCTGGCTGTGACACCGTGGGGAGATCTGTATCCGTGTCATCAGTTTGTAGGCCAGGAAGAGTTCCTCATGGGAAATGTCGATGAGGGCATTGTGAAACCGGAGATTGCGGAAGAATTTCGCGGATGCAGCGTTTACTCGAAAGAGAGCTGTAAGACCTGCTTTGCAAGGTTTTACTGCAGTGGTGGCTGTATGGCAAATTCTTACAAGTTCCACCATACCATCAATGATACATATGAAGTGAGCTGCGAGATGGAAAGAAAGCGTGTGGAATGTGCGATCATGATAAAAGCTGCGTTGGCAGACAAGTAAGAAAGGAAAATGAGAGATGAAAAAAGGTAAAAGTTTTCTCAGCCTGTTCCTCGTCATTGCCGTAACGGTACTCTTTGGAGTATCTTGTATGTATGGTGTTGACCTGAAAGGAACAGGAGCTGCGAAGAACATCAATCTCGGCCTTGATCTTGAAGGTGGTGTAAGTATCACTTATCAGGTTAAGGGAGACAATCCGTCCCAGAAGGACATGGATGATACTGTATACAAGCTGCAGAAGCGTGTAGAACAGTACAGTACAGAGGCTCAGGCTTATCAGGTAGGAGATAACCGTATCAGTATTGAGATCCCTGGAGTAAATGATGCAAATGCGATCCTGGAAGAACTGGGACAGCCGGGTTCACTTTACTTTATCAAGCATAAGAACAGTGCCGGTGAAGAGAACTATACGCTTGGTTCTTCGGGTTATGTGCTGAATAAGACAATCGACGAACTCAAAGAAAGCGACTCAATCGTACTGACCGGATCAGAAGTAAAGACTGCTTCTGCCGGACAGATCTCTGATTCCACGACTGGAAGTAAAGAGTACGGTGTGGATCTGGAACTGACAACAGAAGGTGCTGAAAAGTTCAAAGAGGCAACCCAGGAAGCTGTTAATAACAGCAATGATACGATTGCAATCTATTATGATGGCGAACTGATCAGTGTGCCGAAAGTTAATACGGTAATTGAGAATGGAAAAGCACAGATCACGGGTTCTATGACTTATGAAGAGGCGGATAATATTGCGTCTACGATCCGTATCGGTGGTCTGAATGTAGAACTGGAAGAGCTGAGTTCAGAAGTAGTAGGAGCACAGCTTGGTCAGGAAGCAGTAAGCACAAGCCTGATCGCCGGTGCAATTGGTCTTGCACTGGTATGTATTTTCATGTGCTGGGTATATCTTCTTCCGGGACTTGCAGCCAGTATGGCACTGCTGCTTTATACAGAGATCACACTGCTTCTCCTGAATGCATTTGATATTACACTGACATTGCCTGGTATTGCCGGTATCATCCTTGGTATTGGTATGGCGGTGGATGCGAACGTAATTATTTTCGCACGTGTGAAAGAAGAACTTACAGCCGGCAAGTCTGTTCATGCAGCATTGAAATCCGGTTTCCATAAAGCAATGTCAGCCATCATTGATGGAAATGTGACAACGCTGATCGCAGCAGGTGTGCTGTGGCTTCGCGGAAGTGGATCTGTCAAGGGATTTGCACAGACACTGGCACTTGGTATCGTAATCTCCATGTTTACAGCACTGGTGATCACGAGACTGATCATTTTCTCTTTCTACGGAGCTGGTATCCATAATGTAAAAGCTTACGGAAGACATCTGAAAGAACGTAAACCATTTGACTTCCTTGGAAAGAAGAAAATCTTCTTTGTTCTGTCAATCATCCTCTGCCTGTGCGGACCGGTCATGATGGGCGTGAACCATGCAAGGGGAATCGGGGCAATGAACTACAGCCTTGACTTTGTCGGAGGAACATCCACGAATGTTACATTTGATAAAGAATATACTCTTGATGAGATCGATAAAAATATGATCCCGAGTATGGAAGAGATCACCGGAGATAAGAATATCCAGGTTCAGACGGTAAAGGGAACGAACCAGGTTGTATTTAAGACGCAGACGCTGGATCTGACAAAGAGAGAGGCTCTCGCATCTTATCTGAATGAGAATTATGGTGTTGAGACAAAAGATATTGCAACTGAAAATATCAGTTCCACAGTAAGTTCTGAGATGCGTGTGGATGCAGTCATTGCTGTGATCATTGCTACGATCTGTATGCTGCTTTATATCTGGTTCCGTTTCAAGGATATCCGGTTTGCGACAAGTGCTGTCATTGCACTGGTACATGACGTACTGGTAGTTCTTGGATTCTATGTGATCGCAAGAGTATCTGTCGGAAATACATTCATTGCGGTTATGCTTACAATCGTAGGATATTCTATCAATGGTACGATCGTTATCTTTGACCGTATCAGAGAAGAGCTGAAGACGAAGTCCAAGGCAGAAGATCTGAAGGATCTTGTAAACCGCTGCATTACGCAGACACTGACAAGAACACTCTATACCAATATTACGACATTTATCATGGTTGTTGTACTTTATATCCTTGGTGTCAGCTCCATCAAAGAATTTGCAGCACCTCTGATGGTAGGTATCGTATGTGGTGCTTATACATCTGTATGCATTACCGGTGCACTCTGGTATGTAATGAAGACGAAGATCGGTGCAAAGGCTGCCACAGTTTCTAACGGAACAAAAGCCATTGCTGATACAAAGAAGGCTGAACAGGTAGATAGTTCCGAAGCTCCGGCTGATGGAAATACTGCAAAGAGCGGCAAGAAAAAAGGGAAGAAAAAATCCTTTAAAGATAAGAAAAAGAAAAATAAATAAGCATTGAAGTTTCAGCCTGCTTTATGGCAGATATTCACAGGAAGCCTGTTCCGGCAGTAAAGTCGGACGGGCTTCTGTTCGTTTAAGTGAAGAACAGGAGAAAATGACAGATGGCAAAGTGGTTTATCAATATGAAAAAAGCAGATTTCAACGGAATTGCCAGGAAATATGGAGTTTCCACGGTAATCGCAAGGATCATGAGAAACCGGGAAGTCAGGACAGATGAGGAAATCAATCTGTATCTGAATGGCACACCAGAAGATCTTTATGACGGACGGCTGATGAAAGATATGGAATGTGCGGTTTCAATTTTGAAAGAGAAGATTGCAGAAGAGAAAAAAATCCGCATCATAGGTGATTATGATATTGATGGGGTGAATTCTACTTATATTTTGCAGAAAGGACTGGAACTGGCAGGTGCGGATGTGGATACAGATATTCCGCACAGGATCAAAGATGGCTATGGTCTGAACCGGGCATTAGTTGACCGTGCATACCAGGATGGGGTTGATACGATCCTCACCTGTGATAATGGAATCGCGGCAATTGAGGAGATTGCATATGGAAAAGAAAAAGGGATGACGGTGATCGTGACGGATCATCATGAAGTGAAATTTAAAGAAGAAAATGGTGTTCGCATTTATCAGATCCCCGCAGCAGATGCGGTGATCGATCCACATCAGAAAGACTGCAATTATCCATATAAAGAGCTTTGCGGAGCAGGGGTTGCCTATAAACTGGTGCGGGTATTGCTGGAGGAACTGGAGATGGATCCGGCAAAAGCAGAATATCTGATCGAGAATGTCGCGATCGCTACGATCGGCGATGTGGTAAATCTGACAGGAGAGAACAGGATTTTTGTCAGGACGGGTCTGGAAATGCTGAAAAAGACGAAAAATGAAGGGCTGAAGGCATTGTTTGAATGTACTGGAATCGATGTGGAAAATCTGAATACCTATCATATTGGTTTTGTCATCGGTCCATGTATCAATGCTTGTGGAAGACTTGATACGGCAAAAAGAGCATTGGAACTGCTCAATGCACCGGGACGCAGAGAAGCAGTGATGATGGCAGAAGATCTGAAAGCACTCAATGAAAGCCGGAAGGAAATGACAGAAAAAGGTGTGGAACGGGCAGTTGAAATGATTGAAACTTCCGCTCTGAAGGAAGACTGTGTCCTGGTTGTCTATCTGCCGGACTGCCATGAAAGTATTGCCGGGATCATTGCAGGAAGACTGAAAGAACGTTATTATCGTCCGACTTTCGTATTGACAAAGACAGAAAATGGAGCAAAAGGATCAGGACGTTCCATTGAAGCATATGATATGTTTGCAGAGATGAACCGGTGTGCGGAACTGTTCACCCGGTTCGGCGGACATAAACTGGCAGCCGGTCTTTCTCTGCCTGAGGAAAAGATTGGATTATTCAGAAAGAAGATC
>OLNS01001750.1_pt1 | contig 15653 bp, 20 predicted proteins | sample 1673031 | NCBI WGS metagenome assembly OLNS01 (sample SAMEA3136748, study PRJEB25190) | human gut metagenome | biome: human gut; feature: human-associated habitat; material: faeces | place: Austria | collected 2013
AGCGCACTACGTTCGGGACGTAGGGGTCGGGCGTTCGAGTCGCCTCATTCCGACACACAAGGCTTGACTTACAATAAGTTAAGCCTTTTTTGTTCCGTTTTTGTTCCGCTAAATCTGCAATAAATAAAAATAATAGGTATTTCTGTCTGGGTTTACCTCTTTCTCCCTATCTTTGCTACAAATGCTTTCGGAAGTGTCCGATATAGCTTTTAAATCCAATTAGGGACATCCGGATAAAGATGCCCCTTTTTTATCTTCAACGGTGGGTAAAAAAAGAATATCTAAATAAGTCCCCCAGGTTGCCGGGTTGCGGTCGCACTTAAAACAGATACAAAATGTATTACACCAAAACAAAGCGCAATACATAAAATTATAGTAGAGGTTGACAGGTTGACGGTTGACTGCATTGTAATATTTTGTATTATAGATGTTTGCATCAAAAACTACGTCAACTATCTAATTTATGGTATTGTTATAACCTCTCTTTTACTACCATACAAACGAAAGAACCGCTTCCAACACATTTTTGTGTGCATCTGCTTATGTTCTGTATCTCGCCTCCGATTATGCAAAGGTATCGGGTAAGCGTGCCTTGCTCCCTGCCGGGTTCTCGCTACCCGTTGCCGTTCAGTCCGTCTATAGGGAAATAGGTAAAGTGTTATTCTTGTGTGTCTAATTCCTTCGTATCTTGCAAGGTGTTGCCCTACCTTATACAATCATTTCTTCATTATTATACTCATGTGTGGGTATTTGGTTTCATGAATTGTCGGCTTCTTGGGCTTTTCTCCTTTGAGTTCTGCAAGTTCCGCCTTGACTTCCTTAAGCTCGTTCAATAAATCCGTATATCCTTCCGTCAATCGGAGGATGTGTTGCATCATTGCTGTACTGATTTCCATAATAGATGAATATTTGCTTTAGTCGTTATTTCTGCCATCTGCCCGCCAGCCGTATTACTGGCGGGACGTCATAACGTGATTTCGCTGGTCGAACCTCAACGTGCATCTATGCTTGTTTACGTGGCAATACATTTCTTAATCTTTTCTTCATTTCAGCTATTGACCTATCCAAAGAAGCAATCATTATTTCATAATCTTTGTGTAATGCAGCTACGTTATCTACTATCACATTACCAAGTTCTTCAATAGAGGCGCAAATATTGCCTACAAGTTGTCTGTTTTCTTCCATAGTATAATGTATTAAGTTAATCACCTACGTAATGAGAGCCGAAACGCCCTTTATTGTTATTGGTATAGTAAGCGGATGTCGGGATTGATAAATCATCATAAACGCTGCGTCTTGCAGGTTCGGCTAAATAAGCTTCCATCGCTTCTTTTTCTGCGTTTATCGCCTCTTCATTAGACACACGCTTCTTTTCGTTAACCCAAGCAAGTTTAAGACAGTCCGCCCAATTCTTTACTCCATGAGTAAGAGAATACAGTTTCATGTACTTCTTAATCTGATGGGCTTCTTTCATTATCTTGCTTAAGTTGTACCGTTTCATAATCGTTGTTCTTTATTGTTTAACTTTGATGATGCAAAGGTGATATTTTCGTACCACATAAACAAATAAAAGTGTTATTATAGTGCATCTTTTAACTTTAATTAGTGATACGATAATACCACATCTTTAATATTAATGTATCTTTGCAGAAACAAAACTTATGAAGTATGATTGAGCAACTAAGAATTAAAGAAGCCATCAAAGAGCATGGCACATCAATTAATGAAGTCGCTGAAAAGATGGGAATTTCCCGTTTTACTCTTAGCACTCATGTAAATGGTAATCCATCTACGGAAATTCTTTTAAGGATTGCGGATGCTATCGGTTGCCCGATAACAGACCTTTTCGAGCAACCAAAGAAAGACGGTCTTTCTCTCACCTGTCCCCACTGTGGTAAAAATATTAATATCAAAGTAGAATGAATATGAACGAGGAATTGAGCAGTTTGCTACACTATTGCGACACGTTGAAAGAAAGGCTGTCCGGATTGCGCCCTTTGCCCTCTGATGCCCTGCAAAAGATTGAGGAAGCATACAATATTGAATACACCTACGAAAGCAACCGTATCGAGGGGAATACGCTCACACTCCAGGAAACGGAACTTGTAGTGAACGAAGGTGTCACCATTGCCGGAAAATCAATGCGTGAACATCTGGAGGCAATAAACCATGCAGAAGCAATAGACTATATCCGTGATTTCGCCAAAAGCGACATAGAGATAAGTGAACGTACTATCAAAGAAATACATGCCCTTGTGCTTCATGGCATCAACCGGGAAAATGCCGGACGGTATCGTACCGTTCCCGTAATGATTTCCGGTAGTACCCATATTCCACCCCAGCCGTATTTGCTTGAAAAGCTGATGGAGGATTTCATATTAAGATTCCGAGAACTTGAAACAAAGGGAACACATCCGGTTCTTATTGCCGCCTACCTTCACGATGAGTTAGTGCGCATACATCCGTTCATAGACGGAAACGGACGCACATCCCGGCTGCTTATGAACTTGTACTTATTGCGCAAAGGTTATACACTGGTAAACCTCAAAGGCTCTGATGATGCAAAATTAAGCTATTACAAGGCTTTGGAAGCCTCGCATACAGAGAAACACCCGGAAGGCTTTCAAATACTCGTAGCGGAAGCGGAAAAGGTATCTTTACAGCGTTATTTGTCAATTCTTGGAGAAACGGTGTAATGAAAATTAATATTAAAATAAACACATAGCAAAAAAGTAAATTTGAGCAAAGCGTAGCGAATTAGCTGATAGAGCGTTCGTTACGCTTTGTTTTTCTGTTTTCTCCCCATTTCGCTACATCTTTTTACTCCTTCAACTTGATTTCAAGCTGTTTTCGGGGAAGCATCCAGTTCTCCAGCATGACATTAAAACGGTGTAGTTTGGAGTAGTACTTACTAACTCTCTTACCGTAAGGGGTTACTTTTCCTTTGTACGTTTTCTTGCCGTACTTGCGTTCTGGACTATCGTTTTTACCAAAGCTGGAAAGAAGCCGGTTTATTCTGCTCTCGTTTTGATAGCTGTAAACATGACAGAAAGCATATCTGCTGGCTATCACCTTGCCGTTAAGGAATAGTGTCCGGCATTTACGTCCGGTATAGGGGCAAAGGAAATACCAAACCTGCCCTTTCCCTAAATTGCTCGGTTCTGAACAGAGAGAAACACTTACCTTTCTGTGCTCTCCTTCATAGTCCCAATAAAAAAGCATTTCATTCTTATTCAAGAAAACAACGGCGGTATATTGAATGCCTTTGAGAGTGAAACGTGCACACAACGTTGCATCCGTTTCTGATTGCCGTTTTATCAACTCCTTTAAGTTTGATAATGTAATTCTTGGTATGTAATCTATAAATGTTGCCATATCTCAAATTTCTGCCTAAATACTTAGCGAATATCGGTTTTCTTCATGTACATATACATAAACACCCTAACCAATGGTTCGGGCAGACTTTCCTATTATGGAAAACCCACCCGAAAGACAATAAATTACTGATAGGGATTTTATCCTTTCATCGTTTAAGTGTTAACCCTTTAGTGTTTAATGTGTCAATACCGTTTTTCACGGCATACATGTATTCCCTCATTTCTACAAGATTAGACGTATAGCTATCAATGTTTGCCAAGTGGTTAAGAGCATCCCTGCTTTGGCTTTCAATTGCTTTAGCCGTTCTTTCTATATCCGTAGTTAATGAAATACCGGAAGAGGCATAGTTCAAAAGGCTGTCAATGCCATTAGCCATACGGTTGGCATTTTCGTCGATGGAGTATGTATGCCCCATCATTGTTGTAACCATTCCGTCTATTTTGTCTACGCTGTCTTGCGATGCCGTAATTCCCGTTTTCTGTGAAGCTTCACGGGTGGAATCAGAAGAGAACACATCAAATCCCATATCTCCTGCCGATTGACGGAAAGCTTCGTATAGTTGTTTGGCCTCATCTTGTTTGGCAACCGCATCATTCGTCAGTCCCTTAAGTATATTAGTCCACTGGGAGAACCTTTGCTCGTCCGTAAGATTTTGATTTTTCATCACGGTCATCATTTCCCTTTGTGCTTCTTCGAGTAACGGGCCAAGCGTAACGGAATAAATCATCTGCTCTGCTAATGTCTCCAACATTTCAGAAACAGATTGTGTAAATGATTCAGCCGCATCTGTGCCATTCTTGAATGCGTCTACGAGCGCATGGCTCATGCTGCCTCCCAGTTCTCCGAAAATATCCGTCATGTAATCATTCAAAGAATCGAATGCGGCTTCCGCCTGTTCTGCAAGGTCTATCATTCCTTGCAAGGCGGCTTTATCCTCGTCAGACATTTCACGGGTATTTATGATAGATTCCGCCAATTCTTTATTGAATTCTCCGTTGGCATCTATTAATTCAGGATAGACATCAAGAACGGAAGTATAGACATCATGCTGTTTTTTCCAGAACCATGCACCAGTAGTATAGCTTCCGGTCTTAATTTCAATATCGGCAAGACCGGAATAACGGTCTTTCGATTGGGAATAATTCCTATTAAAAACTTTATCAAGAGCTACACTGCCGGTTTTCCTATATGCAAATTTCTTTTGCTGTTCCGTAGTTCCTGCCAATTCCTTGTTTAAATCTGATATGGCATCCTTTAATACACGAACCGCATTTTCTGCTTTGGCATAAGAATCAACGCCAAATATCGTACTGGCTTTCTCATACAAGAGATTTTGTTTCAGCAAAAGCAGGTTATATTCCCTTTGTTGCGCTATTGTATCATTCATTACATCTTCAAGGACTTGCCTGTGCTTAGCTGTTTCTTGTGCTCCTTTCCCTATCAAAGAGAATATTTCACCGACAGCCGCAAAAGCCCCGGCTACCGGACCGCCCGTTGCAAAAGCCTGGCCGATATTGGAAATCGAGCTCAAGACTTCTCCCAAACTTCCTATAACATTGGCGGCACTGTCCTTGCCCATAGCTTCAAACATTGTGGCTATCTCTCCGGCCGCTTGCCCTGCCGCACCGGAAATCATACCAATAGCACCGGAAATTTCCTTAAAACCTTGTGCGCTTTTTAAGTCGGCAAAACCAGTTTTGAATGTCTCGAAAATATTGCTCCATTTGTTTTGCTTCTTCCCAGCCCCTAACAGTTTATCAAGTGCTTTTTTAAGTTTATCCAATTCTTCCGGACTTTCTTCTATGGCTTTGAGTTGTTCGGGGGATATGAATGTAATACCTTCCTTATTATCTTTCCCTGAAAGATAGCTCTTTAGCTGCCGTGCCTGTTTCAGTAATTCGGACAAATCGGAAAACGCCATTTGTGAGACATCCCCGAAGAGCATCCTTAAAAAATCATTATCTTGGTTAGCCAAAGCTTTGTTCTCCTCATCTGTCACTGCCTGAATGCTTTCTTTTGCCTTGTCTTTGGCTACTTGTATGGCACGGTCTATTTCTTCTGCATTGCTTTCTGTACGCTGTCTCCTTAAGAAAAATATGTCATCATTCATCTGTTTCTCAATGGCAGCCCTTTGAGCCGCAAAATCACGGTATTTTGCAAGAGTATTGGATAGTAGCTTTGCGGTGGCACTCTGTTGTAGTTGATATGCCGCTGAATATTCGGCATCCAATTCTGTCCGTTTGTCTTGCGGCAACTCCGTAACAGTGGGAATGAACCGCAGTCCCTTTTTCTGATAATCAGGGTTTGCCTGTTTCCATTGCTCGTATTCCGCATCCTGCAAAGTCTGTAAAAGTTCTCTTTCCCTTTTTTGAATTTCCGCAACTTTGGCATCATAGTTAGCGTTTATTTGTGCCAACTCTTTCACATTGCCGTCTTGCATCAAATCAGCCACCATTTTTTGTGCATTCAGTTGGCTTTGGGTAATGGTGTCTAAAATATCCTGCTCGGATTTCTTAATGGCTTTCTGCTGTAAATAGGAATCAAGATATTTGACCTCTTTGTCCTTTTCTGGTGTTTTTGCTGGGTCAAAAAGAAGGTCGGAAATATTTATTGAATCTTCCAGCCTCTTAGTCGTTTCATCAATGCTTGCAATTTTTGTCGTTAAAACATCGACTTCTTTAGAGAATTTACTTACATCCCCAGCTGCATCAGCAAGCTCTTTAGAACCAGCAGTAATCGGGGCAAATGCAGCGCCCGCCGTATTCCTTACATTGCCCGCTTCCTGTAAATCTTGTAAACTTTTTGCTTCTTCAAGGTTCTTCTTTGCTTGTAGCAACTGTTCTTCCAGTTCTATGCGTTCTTCTTGTTTTTCAGTAATTTTACTAACATAAGCCCTCGCTTTGGCGTTATTTATTATAGATTGTGTCAGACTATCATAAGCAGCTTTAGCCTTTCCTAACATAATAGTTTGGTTGCTCATACTCTCAAAAGAAGAGGCAAATTCTTCTTTTAATGCTTTGACCGCTTTAGTCTGCGATTCCGTCCCTTTAGAAGCGTCTACGGCTGCATCGTACAATAGTCTCAACCTTGTTAGTTGTTCCTGCGCTTCTTTACGTCCTTCTAAACTTGCATCGTTATATGCAGTTAACGCCTCTTTAAGTACATCTATGTTCTCTTTAGCCTTGAATAATCCTTTCACCCAGTCTGCAAGTTCGTTACCATAAGAGGACAGGAGAGTAATGCCGACAACCAAAGCCGTCTGCCATCCTAATAATGATTTTGCAAGCTGTTTCCATACCGGAGTGCCTTGTTTCCCTTCATCCTTTAGTGCTTTTAGACGGTCTTGCGCTAACTTGATTTCATCAATCAACATCGGAAGGTTATTTGAAATAGCAAGGAAAAAAGTATTCATGGAAACAGCCAAAGACGGAAGTTCACGAGCCAGTTGTTGCACCTGTACATTAAGACCGTTCCAACCTGAAGCATAGTTGCCTACATTTCGGTAAAATCTCATGGATGCCTGTTCCGCTTCGTTCAGTTCCTTTGTCACCGACTGGATTTGTATAATCAGTTCCTTGCCGGTAGCGCCGTTGCGCAAACCACGTGATAGATTGTCATATTGGAATGTCAGCAATGAGAGTTGTCTGCGAAGCTGGGCAATGGAACCATCAGCCGCCTTTTGGACTTTTATAATATTCTCCTGCTCTTTGGCAAACGAACGCATTTCGTCAGCCGCAACCTTCAACTGTGCTTTCAGCCCGGCATACTGTTTTACAGCGTTTGCCCCGGAAACCGAGCTTCTCTGAGCCGCCGACATCGTATCTATTTCGTCAGTCACAGATTTAAGCTGTTCTTTAACTCCCCTCAAGGAATCCGCATAATGTTTTATACTATCGCTCGTTTCATCTGTTTCTTTCCGTATCTTTTGGGAACTGTCAACAACCCCTTTGGCTATATCCACTTGCGCCAAAGCTGTTTGGATTTCTGCAAACTTCTTTTGCATGGTGTCAAGCTCCGTCTTTATTTTTCTAAACTCTTCATACAGTTTATCGTATTTCGGAGAGAACTTTGCTAACTTATCCATCTCCTTACGCACTTCCTGTATGCGTTTTACCAACTGCGTAAATCTTGCAATATCTGCGTCTATATTAAATCTCAATCCTGCCATAACTGATAAAAACAATGGTTATTTACTAAATTTCTTACCGGCTTCCGTAACGATATGTAAAGCGCCTTGGGAAATGACCTCACGTCCCTTGCCCTCAACGTAAGATGCGTATTCCATACCGTCGGCAATGATAATTCCGTTTTGGGGACGCTTACCGTAAATCAATAGATTCTCCGTCTTGCTTTTGGCGTCCTCATGTCCGGGTTCTGCCGGTACATACATATCTACGATTTCACCGTTTATCACGACTGCCGAACCGGGTGCACTACGTAGGTTTTGGGTATGGTTTTGGTAGTCCCCCGTTTCTTTTGAGTAGTCCACGCCGGCATGGGCTACTTCTATCATACCTTGTTTGATTTCGTTCTCTGCATCTTCCAAGAACTCATCTAAGCCGGAAAAATCAACTTCTACTTTCATTTTTTCGCCGTTGCTGTCATTTCACATATCTTCTGTGCCATAATTCCGTATTTTTGGGCATTGAGCAAGATGTCTGAAAATAAGATTTGAAAGGCATCTTCAAGTTCGGTTCTTTGACCTAAAGAAAAGTCTTTCGCCAAAGAGAGGTTTCCGGCAAGCAGAAGAGACAATGCATTGCATATTGTCGGTATGTCCATGCTGTTACATAATTCCGTAATGTTGTTACAGTGCAAAGAAAGTTCTTGTATTTCCTTACATGCCTTACTTATGTTGTTTACTGAAACAGACGTACAATCGTATGCCCGTTGTGCGATAATTATTGTATTATTCATTATTGTTCAATTGTTTTATTCTACAATCCGTAAATGTCCCGTTTAAATATGGTTGGCAAGAGATGTTGGCTTTGTCGGGACAATAGACATAAACCAACATCTCTATCTTGCTATTCCATGTCGGGTAATCCGCCCGCCCACTGCTTTGCAAGTCCTTCCGCCGATACCGCAAAATCTTCCTTTCGATATTCAATGCCCAGATGTTTGCAAATGGCTTTGTTCTCATATTCCGACCGCAAAGCCCATTGTTCATAGGGGGTGTTTGCAATCGCACACTTTTCATCCATCCCGGCAAAGAAGTTGATTCTATTAACCGGGCTTTCATTCAATTGCCGTTGAAAGGCATCGAATTTCTTCCGTTCTTCTTGTGTCATTTTTTTGTTGGTTTTAAATAAATTCATAGTTTTCTTTTTCCTCGTGGAAATTGCCGTCTCCATCGAGCCAGCAAAGACATCTCCGAGAATCCAGTGATGTACTGATACCTTTACCGAAGAAACGGTTGTGACTGACAAATGCGTTAAGTTCGTCAATTGCCTGCCGGACATTATCCACAAGCAGTTTCGCCTGCTCTCTGTTCTCTGTCGGCAAGATGGTATATTCCGCATCTTTCTCCTCAATCCAACGGGAAGAGACCTGTACAACTCCGTCCGTGACCTCGTATGCCTTAATTTCCAACGGGTTCTGCGTGTGGTAAAGCAACGCTTTTCTCAATGCGTCTGCATTCCGTGAGACAGCATCATTTAGATATTCCAGAGTTTCGGTATAATCTGCATTACTCCGAAATTTGACCTTCGAGCGTGCCGCTTCTTCCTTAGCCATATTTTCAGCCTGTTTGTACAGTTTGGAACATACGGATGCCAAATCTTTCAGTTCATCGGTCGTGAACAGAAAACCGGTTTCAAGCATCGTGTTTACAATAGGCTGAATTTTGCTGCATCCCGCCTTATGACGGTTGATTACTTTCTCCAGTCCGTTTTTTCTAATCTTTTCCATGAAATAAAATTTAAATTATTAATAAATAAGTATTTAGTTAAATAACATAGGATTCATCCCTACGAATATGAAATTTCCCTCTGCATCGGTTCTAATCCATTCGGGAACACCCCCGAACATCTCATTGAACTTTGCCTGACCGATAGTCTTTTCTGCCATATCTTCTACTGATTCATAACCGTTGGCTTTGGCAAAGTTCTCATCAACCTTTATTTCGGCTATCTGGCTGCCATTTTTCCAAAAACGAAAGGTTATAGGTATTCCCTTAAACTTCCACTGCACAATGTCATAACGTTCGTTACGCTCTATAAATTTCTTATGTCTCATACTCATATCATTGGATTGTTAAACAGTTGTTTTTGCTCGTTTACTTCCAGTATTGCAAACTCGATGCGTTCCGAACTATGCCATACCCGGACAAACAGCCGGAAACGGGTTGCATGCGCCTGTTCCGGTACACCTTGCACTGTTCCATAAAAGAGTGCTCATAAGCCCGGATTACTTCGTCTTTGATTATTCGCTTTTTTCCGAATTTACCCGGTACGGCTTGGTAGTGGTTGGCTTTGGCAACAATTTGACCGTGTATGATTTCTACTTCCATTCCTAAGCATCTTTGTAGGTTATCCCGTAATCCTTGCATATCTCGAAGAAAGAGCCGATTCCGATACGCTTCCCAGTACGCAATAGGTTGGAAAACTTCTTGTCGGTTTCAGCGTATTTATACTTTGTGTTCTGTCTGCTGCATATATGGAAGAAGGAACGGCCGCTTTCACCCAATGAAGCCAACGCACAACCGACCGTAAACCAGTCCTTGTAATCGCCTGTGATGTCTATTCCGTTGGCTCCTATCTTCTCACAGCACTTTGCCACCTTATCCAATACGTTATCACCGCCTGAATATTGATAACTGTTTGTCGGACGTGGCTCTTTGTAATATCCATCGTAGGGGATTGCCTCAACATTGATATAAGGTTCCGCATCATAGGACAAACAGCGCATTCGGGTTACATCACCGCAAGCAGGGTCTATAATGATACCTATCCGTGCAAAGTCCTGTTTCAGCTTCTCGAATTGCCCTTTATGTGCGTGGGGGTATTTCAACGGAATAATGACAAAATAGCCGTTGCCGCTTACCGAAAGACTGATATAGGCTATTTCTTTCAACTTGCAAAGCTCCTGCTTTATTTCGTCCCAGTTATCTATATGTAAATTATCCTTTCGGTCAATATCCACGCAGATAAGCCCGGAATGTCTTACAAGTTTTTCCGCTTTCCGTGTCGGCTGGAATAACCCACTTATGCAAGCCATAGGCAAACGCTTCTTTACCTCGTTCTTTTCTTCCTTTGTCGGCAAAGACCGCAGGCGTTCAATCTCCGAAACGTGCTTCTTGCTGAAAAGGAAATCACGGAGTTTGCACGTTGTGCCGTACACATCTTTCACACCGTTATAAACGGAAATCTCTACATCAAAAATATCTTTCTTCATAATCTTATAAAAATTAGTAGACGGTTGACCAGTTGTCGGATTATTACTATTAAACTTTTAATTTATAGGTGTTTATGCAATTTTATCAGTCCATCTCTATGCTTAAGCTTTTGAAAAACCACAAGTTACAAGGTTGACGCAGTTTTGTTTATATATTGTTGTATATCAACACTTTCAGTATCTGTCAACCGACAACCTGTCAACTTAGGGTATTTCTTTAGGCATTTTGATATGTATTGCTTTGAAACCCCAATCGCATCAGCAACAGCGCTTTGACTGACCGGGTTAGTCAAATGGTAAACATTGGCTATCATTTCCTCTTTACCCATTGTTTTCGCTTCCGGCTGTTTTCTGTTTTCCGTCAGCTTCATATACACCTTTTCTGCACATCTCTCGAAGTAACCCATACATCTGATTGAATACTCCATTTCTTTCGGCAAAATACGGCTCATACCCGTATTATCTCCTAACAGGTGTGTTATCAAAGCCCAGCGTTCCACTATGATTTGCAGTTTTGAATATACGGCACACATGTAGCTATCATCCGTACTTTGCTTCTTTACCTGTAATTCGTTATAGTATTCGATATAGAGACGTTTTGCCTCATCAATGATATAGACCGTATCGCATCCACCAGCCTTGAAATCTGCATCCAATAAAGCATTAATGTAACTGCTCCATGCTTCCCGTACCTCTTTGCTGATAGACTTCTCCGAATACATTGCAGACGGATTTTCATCCGGGTAAACGAATAGCCACCTTTGATTAAAGCCGTTGTTCATAAGCAGGTCGTTGCCGAATGTGTCCGCAAGTACGTCAGGCTGGATTGTTCCTAAAACACCCATAAATGGCTCTTCGACTAATAGCGTATCATCTGACTTTCGGTTTATTACAATGTTATCAGAATCAAAGACCGATAATAATTGGCTTACCTCGCCACTCTTGTTATATCGTCCTATATCGTCAAGAAAGCCCTTTATTTCGTCCCTGTAAAGCAATATTCCGTTATGGCTGGTAGATAATACCTGGTTCCTCGCTTCGGGTGTGGAATCGCTTAAAAGCAACTGCCTGAATATCGGTCTTTCCTTATGCTCATCCTTTGAATCCTTGAAAACCTTCAGCTCTTCCCTGTATGCCTTGTATTCGTTTGCGTCCCTATCCTTTAAAGGTTGCAGAATGAAGCGTACAGGGGTGGACTTGTTAGAACCGGACGGGGCGACTGCACACGCCCAAAGACACGGATAGTTAAAATACTTGTTATCGGAAATCCTTATTTTTTTGCCGACTGCTACACCGACCGCACTAAACATTGCAGCCAGTACTATATCACGGCTGCACTGATACACTTCCGACACTTCTCTAATTATCTCTTGTGCATTTGCTGAAAGCCCGTCAATAGGTAATACAAGCACATCGGACAAAGTTTTGTTATTTACACTTATGTTCATGGCTTTAATTTTATACCGTTCCAGAAATCACAAAAAAGTGAAGGCTGTTTATCGTCTTTGAAGTATTCCCGGTTACTCGTATAAAATCCGGCTTTCCTGTGTGATATGGGACATTTACCGGATGATACCTTACGGATATTGCCGCTTTTCTTCATCTTGTCTATAAAACGACAAATATTGGCAATCCTTACACCTGTTTCCCGCTCGGCCTGATACATGGTTTTAGGGGATTCCGCAAAACACTCTGATAACAGTTTTATTTGGGAGATTTTACTTTCTTCATTCATTGTGTCCCCCTTTCTCTGCCAGCCAGTATAATTTGCAACCGTTTGACAACCGAATATCCTGGATGTTCATGCCTTCCTTATGGCGTAATTCAGAAATAGCCTTACGGGCATCATTAAAGCCTACCAGTTCATTAATCCGCCTGGCTGTAAATTTATCGCCTGATAAAAATAGTTTTCTAACAGCCCTGATATTTCGGGAAGAATTAGTATCTTTGCCCTCGTAGTTGGGGAGATTGGTAGTCGATGAGGCTACCTTTTTCTTTTCTTTCATAGTCACGCCCTCCATTATTTACACGCCTTTTTCAAAGCATTGTTAATATCCTTCTCTGTGTAGTAAATGCGTGTACCTATCCGGCGGCCATTAATAATGCCAGCTCTCGTCCATGCGTCTAAGGTAGGTAAGGAAATTTGCAACCGTATAGCTGCGTCTTTGCGTTTATACAGTATGTCTTTCGGAAAGTCCTCTACTTTGGGAGTAGATTCTATTATATTAGCCAGCTTCTTATCAAGAATGCGGCTCATCATATTCTCAAGGTCACTCATTGTTGCGCCTTGAATTAACATTGCATTGGGGGATAAAAAATTTGCATCCATAAGCTATTATTTTAACTCTATGGATGCAAAAATATAGTGATTTTTATGGTGTCACATTCATTGTCATATGACAATTTTTATATCACATCAATGTTTTATAGTGCCTTTATCATAATCTATTCCAATATTGGCAAATTGCTTCTTCAATTCCTTTTCATTTCCGTAACCGGTATTAGGCACTATTCCATTCTTTCTAACAGAATCCTCCGTGCCGCCACAAAGCCACGATATAAACTCCGCTAAGGCTGTATCGTCCTTATACTTTACACCAGCACTTTTGATAAAAGTTCTAATAACATCCACTTGTTCCGTTGTTTTTGCTCTTGGCAGCTTTTTACGTATTCCTTTATTCAAATTAAAAACTGGACCGTTAGCAGCAAAAGCTAATATGTCCTCTAACTCATCATAACAATCGGAACGAGCGGCTTTTTCTTCTAATTTTTTTATTATAGAATAGACATCTACCCCAAAATCTAAGAATAACCCAAATACAGCTTCCACAAAATCATCAATATCTGACATAGCAGCAGACATATCAAATTTCTCCCCCTTAAATTCATAAATATAAACATACTCCTTTTCTTTTCGGGATTTACCTGTCTTCTTATTTATAACGTCAGTCGTAACCATTTCCACACTATCATAGCAAATACCATAATAAATATTTATACACTCTATCATTAGTTTTGCATAAATCGGTCGGTCTTCTTTACACATTGAAAATAATTTATTAGCAACTTTTTCAACATATTCAGTAAGCCTATAATAGTCAACATTTCCTAAAGATGGATAAAGTTCTTCTTTTACTTTATACGTCTCTCCTTTTTTGATTTCTTCTATCATGTAATCACGTACATAATCAAAAAAAGCTCTTGCATTTTCCATATTATACAGTTTTTAATAAACTACCTTTCTTTTGCCAATGCACCATCAGCATCTTAGCATGTTCTTCTTTAGTCACTTTGATATATTTCAGAAAGCTATTTTCTGTCTTATGTCCGGTTATCTGCATAATGCTAATACTTGGGAAACCGGATTTATATAGATTGGTTGCAAAACTTCTCCGGGCTGTATGTGAAGAAACGAGTTGCCACTTTTCATAAATAGTAGTTTGCTTCTTACCACCTTTGGTTATTGATTTCATCACATGTTCCGTTAACCCGGCTTCCCTACATACATCTTTCAAATTATCGTTGAATTTCTGATTGCTTATATTACCTGGAAGATTGCCGTTATACTTCTCCCAAATACGTAAGAATACCGGATGCAAAGGAATGGTTACAAACTCATTCGTTTTCTGTTGTTGAATGGTTATCATCCCGTCTTTTATATTTTCTTCTCTAATACGTGTAAAATCAGAGAACCGTAATCCAGTCCAACAACCAACGAGAAATAAATCCCGTGTTCGTTCCAATCGGGGAGAATGCGAAAAATCAAAAGATGCAAGCGTATCAAGTTCATCCTCACTCAAAGCAACAGCCTGGCTCTCCTCTGATACATTTTTGAATAGTTGATATTTAGTGTTATCCGTTAGTTCCTGCTCATTAGCTGCTTTCATTACAGCCTTAAGGCTTACTGTTTTGTGCCAAATAGTATTAGTGCTCAATCCCAGTTCTTGCAAGAAAGCAACAAAATCACTAAAGAAAGATTGATTTATACTTCGGAATTCCAGTCGTATTTTCCTTTTCTTCTCGTATTCTTGAATATAATAGTAAGTGCGGGCATACTCACGTTTCGTTTTATAGTCGATAGTCTGACCGCCTCTACGTGGGCTTACTCTTGTATCACATAACCGGATAAACTCCTCAAAGAACGAATGAAAATCATGTGCAGCCGCCACTTTCTTTCCGAAGTGAATATCAAGAAAATTTCTAAGACTGTCTTTAGTAATTGGTTCACCTTTTGTTGTTGCTTCTGCAATGAAAGAGTTTATTTTCCCTTCAATACTTTTAAGGGCTACATTAATCTCGTCCTTATTGACACAATACTTTGAATTTTTAACACACTCTTTCTTTTCATCCCAAAACAAAGGTTCAATTTTCAATGGTGTGGCATACATGAGCTTTTCATTTCTACCAAAGCGGGAAGTTATGTATATGGTTTGCTCATTGTCGGCATCCATATCACGGATGAGAAATTTTATATTTGCCATATTCTTCACTTTTAAATCCAAAAGCAAAGATACATGATTAGCGGAACAATTCCTATATTTGTTCCGTTTTTGTTCCGCAAATTCTTTATTTTATTTGTTTTATCTTTGTTTCTCTTTGTTGATAGCATTTTCATAAGACACTAATAAACATACAATTTACACAAACAAAAACAAAATAGAAGAAAAAGAAGAAAAACAGGTTACAAGTCGCCTCATTCCGACACAAGTAAAAAATAAGCCGTTGTTTTTCACAACGGCTTATTTTATTTTAAGAAGCTACATTATGTATTGAGCCTTTCCTAATCATATAGTGATTTAGCAATTCCCATTTCCAGTCCTCTCAACTCTGCCAATCCTCTCAGACGGCCGATGCAGGAGTACCCCGGGTTGGTTTTCTTC
>OLNS01001755.1_pt1 | contig 15630 bp, 16 predicted proteins | sample 1673031 | NCBI WGS metagenome assembly OLNS01 (sample SAMEA3136748, study PRJEB25190) | human gut metagenome | biome: human gut; feature: human-associated habitat; material: faeces | place: Austria | collected 2013
CGCAGCCGCCGGAGCGGTGCTTAAGCCGTTAGGCGGGAATTGTGCGGTGTTGCCCAAGGTCTTGCGCGGTATGCTACAATAAAGCTAGAGCATTTTTTGCGGCGTGTGCCGCATATTGTACAAACGGAGGGACTTTGTATGAACGTACTGCTGATCAACGGCAGCCCCCACAAGGAGGGCTGCACCTACCATGCCCTGTGTGAGGTTGCCAAAACGCTGAACGCCGCGGGCATTGAGACGACGATCTACCACATCGGCCCCGCGCCGGTGGGCGGCTGTGTAGGCTGCGGCGGCTGCGCCAAGGCCGGGCACTGCGTGTTCGGCGGACCGGTGGTGGATGTGCTGCCACTGGTGGAAAAGGCCGACGGCATCGTGTTTGGTGCGCCGGTACACTATGCCACGGCGGCGGGCAGCATGCTGGGCTTTATGCAGCGGCTGGCCTACAGCGCCGGGCGGTATCTGCGGCACAAACCGGCGGCCATCGTGACCAGCGCACGCCGCGCCGGCACCACCACCGCCATTGAGGCTATGGAAAAGATCCCGCAGTTCTACGAGATGCCGCTGGTCAGCTCCACCTACTGGCCGATGGTCCACGGCACCAGCGGCGATCAGGTGGCCCTGGACGAGGAAGGCTGCCAGATCATGCGCAACCTGGGCACCAATATGGCCTGGCTGCTGAAGTGCATCGAGGCCGGCAAGGCCGCCGGTGTGGAAGTCCCCACCGCCGAGGGCGGCAAGCGGACGAATTTTATCCGTTGATAAGCTGTTTTTGAAAGGAGCCGCGCGGCGGCTCCTTTTTTTTATGGGTACAAATTAAATTACCATGATGGCGTAAAATCCCAGCGCCGAAGCCGCCGCGATATAGGCCACACGCCCGGCCACGGCAAACACCAACCCAAAGGCCAGCCCGGCCAGCACGTCGCTGACAAAGTGTACGCCCGTGACAACGCGGGAGACCGCTATGATGACGGCCAGAACCGCCAACACTGCCCCCAACGGCGGCAGCACGTACCACACCGCCGCTGCAATGGCCGCGGCTGAGAAGCAGTGGCGGCTGGGCATGCTCTGGCCGGTCTTATCTTTTGGAAACAACGGTACAAAGCCATATTTCGTATAAGGGCGCGGACGGTTAATGGCCGCACGCAGAGCCGTACCCACCACAAACGCCGCCGCAGGCACCACGGCAGTAACCCCCAGCGGCGCCCACATGGCATGCCAGGCCAACCAGGCCAGCAGGCCCAGATACAGCAGATACACCGCCACCGCAGACCCCGTGCTGACAGCCCGCAGCGCCTTTTTTGCCGCCGGGCGGGCGTTGAACCAGCCGATCACCGTGCGATATTGCTGTTCGTTCATGGGTAGACCTCCCTAGTGTAAAATAGTACAGCATAAGCATAACACCGCGCAAAAGGGTTGTCAAACGCAGCGGCGCACAATATAATAGGTGTAACGTAAAAATAGGAGGACCCTGTTTTGTTTGGTTTTGCAAATGCGCTGCTGCTGGCCCTGTTTGCCGCAGCGGGTGTTGATTTGGTTTTGGCGCTGCGCCGCAAGGCAGTGGGGCAGCTGTTTACCGTGCCGCACTATCTGTTTGGGGATTGGGGCGGCGAGGCCCGTGCCCGGTGGGGGCAGCGTGCCTTTTTGCTGGCGCTGATGCTGTATGAGTTCACGGTGGTGTTCTGCAACAGCATGGCGCGGGAGAACTGGCCCTTTTTGCAGGGGCAGCTTGCCCCGGTGTTGGACATGATTATGTACACGCTGCTGTGCGGCAAGATTTTGCTGGGCACCCGCTACACCTGGCGGGAGCTGATCTGCGCCGGTGCGCTGTATTTTGTGGCGCGGTGGGTATATTTCAACGGGCAGAACATCTGGTTTTTGGGCCTTGTGATGGTGCTGTTGGCAGCCAAAGATGTGCCGCTGCGGCGCAGTTTGCAGGCGTTTTTAGGCTGTGGCGTGCCCACGCTGGCGCTGGTGGAAGTGCTGCATTTTGCGGGTATTATCGCCCCTGACGCGCTGAGCGAGCGCAGCGGCAGCTACCGGCTGATGTTCGGGTACGGGCACCCCAACACCTTTGGCGGCATCGTGTTTGGGCTGGTGCTGGCCTGGGTGCTGCTGCGCCAGGCAAAGATCACCTGGGCCGAGATCGCCGCCGTAGCGGGCGTGGGGCTGTTTTTATATAAGGCCCCGGCGTCGCGGTCGCCTGCGCTGTGCGCGTTTTTGATGGCAGTGCTGCTGGTCTGCGCCAAATCGGTGGGCGTGCGCAAAGGGCGCAAGCTCACCGCCGGGCTGTGCGCCGCCATGGTGCCGGTGGTGGGGGCCATCAGCTATATTTTGCCGCTGTTCGTGGTAAAAATTGGTCCCTGGGCGGACGAAATCGGTCCTGCGTGGCTGGCAAAGCTGGACAGCCTGCTGACCTGCCGCATCTCGCTGGCGTGGGCGGCGTACCGCATGTACGACATAAAAATTGCCGGCCAGATGCTGATGGACTGGCCGGCGATCGACAATATTTTTGTGTATTTCCTGTACCAGTTTGGACCGGTACTGGTGGTGTTGGCGGGCATCCTGATGGCCGTGACGCTGTACCGGCTGGCCCGGCACGGCCGCTGGCAGGCGGCGGCCTGTTTGCTGGTGGTGCTGTTTTATGGGTATATGGAGACGCAGGTCATTCACATCACCAGCGACCCGGCGCTGTTGCTGCTGGTACCAGCAGTGTTTGGGGATTCGCTTTCAGATTGATTTTGGCCCGCTTGTCGCAGCTGGCTTACGTGGCTCACCACCTTGCGGTGAGCCACTTTTTTAACGGTATCTAACCGTTATGCCTACTCTTTTGTGACCAAAAAGGGAGGCCCTTATGGATGCAACCCATGATAAAAGGGCGTCACCGCATGATGGTGACGCCCGCAGGGCTGTACCTTAATCCTCAGGGTATTCGATCTCCACGCCGTCGGCTTCCGCGGCGGTCTTCGCCGCCGTAACCAGCCCGCTTACCTCGCCGGAGGGCTTCTCCAGCAGGTACGCCCCTACCGGTTTGGTTTTGTACACCAGCAAAACGCAGTAGGTATCCTCGTCGCCGGTGGAAAGCTGCGGGCAAAGCAGCGTCCACTTTTCCACCGTTTTGCCTTTGTAGCTGCCCAGGTCCAGGCCGCTTTCCTGCACCACCTGGTTGAAAGCGGTAAAGCTGTCGTCCCACTTTTTGGGAATTTTCACCTTATCCACCGCCGCGCTGGACAGGTCCGTCTCGAACCCGTAGCCCGTAAAGTAGGTGCCGATGTCCTGGGTGGTCTCCACCGTGGCCGTCACCGGTGCAGCCGCAGCCACCGCGTCGCCGGAGAAATGCACCGCTGCCGCCACCGTGCCGCACAGGCATACCGCGCACAGGGCAAGCGCCCCCGCCTGCCGCAAGCCGGGTTTTGTTACCGTAAATAAAAACATACGCAGCCCCCCCTGCCATTCGTTTTCACATAATGGTATGCGGGGGCTGCGTTTTGTATGTTATTTGTATTTTTCCACCGGCTCGTACCACTGGAAGATCACAGCATCGTTCTCAGCTTCCAGCTGCTTGGTGTTATGTTCCGGCAGGGCGGTCCACATCACCGGCATCGCGCCCAGGGCGTCGGCCAGGCGGACAGCCCAGTTGCGCTTATCGGGGCACCAGGCAATAAAATCCGGCCGGCCCAAAAAGTTGCCAAAGCAGTGGGACAACACATACGCCGGGACGGGATGGGTGCCGTCATGGCGGTAGCTGCGGTAACTGTCGGACAGCTGACCGCGCAGCACGCCGGGCGCCTGGTGGCGGATGATGCCCACCACGCGGGGGTCGAAGCTCTCGATGCAGTAGGGGCCAGGGTAGGCTTTCAGTGCGGCCAGGGTGGCGCGGCAAAGGTCCTCCAGGTAGGGCTTGGTGTACTCGTGGCGGCTCTTGATCTCGACGATCAGCGGCGTGGCGGGATTGGCCTCGGCCACAGTGCGCAGCATGTCGGCAAACAGCGGCGGGTGGTCATCGCTGCCCGCCAGCGGCATGGCGGAGAACTCCGCCCAGGCGGCATCGTGGACAAAGCCCTTGCCGGGGGTCATGCGGTCCAGCGTATCATCGTGGAAAACCACCAGCTTATGGTCAGACGTAAACTGTACGTCCAGTTCAATGCCGTAGCCGTGGCGGGCTGCGGCGGCAAAAGCGGGCAGGCTGTTTTCCGGCGGGCGCTGGTCCTTGCCGAAGTAGCCGCGGTGGGCATAGTTGCGGCCATAGAACGGGGCCCGCAGGTCCTCGCGCTTAGCGCCGGGCCAGACGGCAAACAGCACCAGCGCAGCCAAAATCACCAGTATTACTAGCAAAATCATAATCTTTCACGCTCCGCCGCCATTGTACCGCGCGGCGCGGCAAAATGCAAGCTGTTTTTACTTATGGCAACATGTTGCTGTTGACCATGCCGCCGCTGCCCGCCCGCATGACGTGCTCGCAATGCGGGGTGCGGTAGAGGATGGCACCCTTGCGGACGTAAAGGAAGCGCTAACAGGGCCATCCGTTATAAAAGGCCCTGCCGCAGGACAGGCAGGGCCGGGTGGCCACCAATCAAAAAGAAGTTTTAAAACTTTTTCCCAAAAGTTTTCACAATTCTTCCATCATCACATTGTATTGTGTTATTATTATAAATAGAGGTAAATGAGGAGGTCATCCTTATGGCAAAAATATTGATCGTTGACGATGAACCGCGTATCCGGGACCTGATCCGGGAGCATCTGCAGTACGCCGGTTTTGTGTGTGAGGAAGCCGGGGACGGCGGCGCGGCGCTGGCCGTGCTGGCCCAGGGGGGCATCGATCTGGTGATCCTGGACATCATGATGCCCTTTATGGACGGCATGACCTGCCTGCGCGAGATGCGCACCCGCAAGATCATGACCCCCGTCATCATGCTGACTGCCCGCAGCGAGGAATACGATAAACTGGCCGGCCTCGAGGGCGGCGCCGACGACTACGTCGTCAAGCCCTTCTCCCCGCGGGAGCTGGTGGCCCGCGTCAAGGCCGTGCTGGCCCGTACCATGCCCAAACCTGCCGAGAACTCCGGCGTGTTCACCTTTGGCGACCTGGTCATTGATACCGCCAGCCACAGCGTCAAGGTAGCCGGGCAGGAAGCCCCGCTGACCCCCAAAGAGTTCGACCTGCTGGTCTTTTTGGTCAACAACAAGGGCATCGCCCTGAGCCGCGAGAAAATTTTGCAGCAGGTGTGGAACTACGATTATTACGGCGAGGACCGCACCGTGGACACCCACATCAAAATGCTGCGCGGCCATCTGGGCCCCTGCCGCAAATTCATCGTTACCGTGTGGGGCATCGGGTATAAATTCGACCCCGAAGTCTTATCGTAAGGGAAGTGCTGCGCTTTGAAAAACGCTAAAAAGCGCGCCCCGTCCATCAGCATCCGCTGGCAGCTGATGTTCTTCATCGGGGCCATGACCCTGCTGACCGTGGGGCTGATCTGGGGCATCATCACCTACGCGCTGGCCCCGAAATATAACGCCACCATCCGCCAAAACCTGACCAACAAAGCCAGCGCCATCACGGCCATTTTTGACCAGACCGACTCCGAAATTTCCAGCCGGGATTTCGGTGTTTTGCAGCTGGACGATGATTTTTGGACTGCTTTAGGCCAGACCTTTTCCGACAAAAAGATCAATATGGACGGCTACTGCGTCGACTTCAGCGATTCGACACTGCGCTGCCTGAAAGCCTACGAGAGCATGTTCCCCTGCCTGCTGCACGAGAGCAGCGGCTCGTTCAGCGGGGAGTTCGGGTACAACCTCAACACCCGCCAGCTCATCACCTTTAGGCAGGAATTGTTCGAGGAAGGCTCACTGTACAAGATCGTGCAGATCGGCTCCACCCGGCAAATGCTGGTGGGCCAGCTTTCGGCGGACGGCAAGTACGGCATCATCGTGTCCACCGGCATGGCGCAGATCACCACAGCCGCCGAGGTGCTGCGCAGCATCCTGTGGCCGGTGGCGCTGATCTTGCTGGTGCTGGATCTGCTGTTTGCCATGCTGTTCAGCCGGTGGTTCACCCGGCCGGTGCAGCAGCTTTCCAGCGGTGCAAAAGAGATTGCTGCCGGCAACTATGATATCCAGCTGCCCGTTGTACACCATGACGAGATTGGCCAGCTGGCCGAGGATTTCAACCATATGGCCGCTGAGGTCAAGCGCAGCGCCCAGCTGGAAAAGGACATTCTGGCCAATGTCAGCCACGACCTGCGCACCCCGCTGACCCTGATAAAGGGCTACGCCGAGACTGTGCGCGACCTGACCGGCACTGACGCCGAAAAGCGCACCGAGCAGTGCAACATCATTGTGGACGAGACCGACCGTCTGTCGGCACTGGTCAACAGCGTGATGGAGCTGAGCAAGGTGCAGAGCGGCGCCGAAAAGCCCAACCTCATTGATTTTGACATGGGCGAACTTTGCTTTGAAGTTGCGGGCCGCTACGACGCCCTGTGCGACCAGAACCACTGGCATCTGGAGTTGCAGGCCGACGAGGCCGCCCCGGTGCGGGCCGACCCCGCCATGATGGAGCGGGTGCTGCATAACCTCTTGGGCAACGCCTTCCACCACATCGGTGCGGACGGCCAGGTGATGCTGCGGGTGCTGCCCCAGGCGGACGGCTGCCGCGTGGAGATCGAGGATCACGGCCCCGGCATCCCGCCGGAGGATCTGCCCTATATCTTTGACCGCTACTACCGCGCACGGCAGGATTCCGGCAAAGTGGGCACCGGGCTTGGGCTTTCCATTACCAAAGCAATTTTACAGCAGCACGGCTTTGCCTTTGGCGTAAACAGCGCCGTGGGGCAGGGCTCCACCTTCTGGTTCGTGATGCGGGACGTCCGCACCGGGCCGCAAGCCTGAAAGGAGACCCCGTATGGACGAGAAACTGAACCGCAAGATGGACGAACAGCTGGCCAGCCGCGTGGCCGAACTGGATGCCCATAACGACGAGACCGGCGACGGCAAACTGGACGCCGCCGACCTGAAAGCCCAGCTGAACCGCATTGAAGCCCAGCTGGAACTGCAGGACGAGCAGAACCGCAGCATTATGAAAAACCAGCGCCTGCGCATGCTGCTGACCATCATCATCACGGTAGTGCTGCTGGTGGTGCTGGGGCTGTTCTGGAACCACATGGACCAGGCCTATAAAGAGGTCATGACCGCCTGCACACAGGTAAACGAACTGGCCGACACCCTGCAAAGCAGCCTGGACACGCTGGACCCCGATGAACTGAACAACATGATGCAGGACCTGCCTGCCATCACCGAGCAGCTGAAGCAGCTGGATGTGGACAGCCTGAACACCGTGCTGCAAGGTTTGCCCACCTTGATGGACAACGTGAATAAACTGCAGCAGCAGGTGGAGACGATCACGAATACGTTCAGCGGAATTAGTGCGCTGTTTGGAAAATAATTTTTTGGAAGGCCCCCACTTGCGGGGCCTTTTTTCACACCTCATACAAAACTTTTACACAAATTCATGCTATAATGCCAAAGTCAAAATTTACCACCCCGTTAAAGAGGAAGGAATACCAAATGGAAGATACCGTAAAGACCCGGCGCAATCCGCTGGCATGGTTCAGTAAGCATAAAAAGCTGACCGCCCTGCTGCTGGTGGTGCTGATCGCAGCTGTGCTGGTGCTGCGCGCTGTGCTGGGCGGCAAAAAGGCCGCCGGTTCCACCTACCAGTTCGTGCGCACCTCCACCCTGCAAAAGACAAGCCTGACCGACTCGGTGAGTGTGAACGGCACCGTCAAATCCGGCTACGAGGCCAGCGTCACCGTGGCAGATTCGGCCAAGCTGTACAAGGTCAGCGAAGTCAAGGTGGCCGTGGGCGATACCGTGAAAAAGGGTGACGTCATTGCCACGCTGGACACCTCCGACCTGGAAAAGCAGATCGAAAGTGCCGAAGAAAGCTACGGCGACACACTGAAATCGGCCCAGACCAGTTATGACCGTGCTACCGCCGACCTGGAAACTTCCACCGTGCAGCACGAGAATAGCCTCATCGACCTGCAGGCCAAGATCGACCAGGCTGACCAGAATTTGCAGGATGCCAAGGATGCCCTGACCAAGGCGCAGGAGAACGAGCGCAAGGCCCAGAGCACCTACGATACTGCGGTATCTGACTATAACACGCTGAAATCCGCCTATGACAGCGCTTCGGCCAGCATCAGCACCTACACCGCCGCGCTGAACGCCGCTGCCGATGCCCAGAATCAGGCTATCTCCGCCGTAAACAGCGCCATTGCGGCCTACAACGCTGACCCCAGCGACGCCAACAAGGACGCAATGAACGCCGCCAATGACAACTTAAAGTCCGCGCAGGAAGCCTACCAAAGCGCACAAGCTTCCCTGACGGATGCCCAGAACAGCTGCTCTGCTCCCTCTTTGGGCCTGTACGGTTTCAACAATATTTCGGACGCCCTGAAAAACGCCGACAGCACCAAGAATCAGGCGGAATCCGCCCTGGACTCCGCTAAGAACGCTGTCGACACTGCCAATACCCAGATCAGTACCTGCGAGCAGCAGGTCAAGGCAGCCCACGACAGCTATGACCAGGAGAAAAACTATTCCAACCTGCTGAACAAATCCCAGAATGTGGAGGACAGCGCTACCAAGCTGGAGCAGGCCCAGCGTACCCCGGACAATCTGGAAACACTGCGCAGCACCCTGGAGGACTGCACCCTGACTGCCACGATGGACGGCACCATCACGGCGCTGAATGCTACCGTTGGTTCGGTCTGCAGCGGCACCGTGGCTACCATCCAGAATACCGATGCACTGGTGGTGGACGTGACCATTCCCGCCAACAGCGTGCCTAAACTTTCTACCGGCATGACCTGCCAACATCACCAGCGATGCCACCGGCGACGCTGTGATCGACGGCACCCTGACCCAGATCGACCCTGTTGCCAACGACAATGGCAGCTTCGGCGCCAAGGTCGTGGTCAATGGCGATGCGGACGGCCTGCTGATCGGCATTTCCGCCAAGGTGGAGATCGTTATCAGCGAGAAAGACAACGTCTTTATCGTGCCCCGCGACGCTGTGGGCACCGCCGACGACGGCAGCAGCTACGTGCTGCGCAAGACCGGCGGCGAAGGCGTGGATATGACCTTTGAGCAGGTGACCGTGACCACCGGCGACACCAACGATTTCTATGTGGAGATCACCGGCAGCGACCTGCAGGAGGGCGATGTGATCCGCTCCAGCGCTGACCTGACCCAGGGTATTGAGACCAGCAGCGACTCCACCCTGCCCGACGGCGTGCAGCAGATGGAAAACGGCGACCTGTATGTAGGCGACCCCAGCAACATGCCCGAGGGCACTGTTGTGATGGGCGGCGGCGATGCCCCGGCAGGCGGTCCTGACGGCGGGCCGGGAGGCGGACAATGAGCCAGAGCCCTACCCCCATCCGCCGCGGCGCCGACGCCCGCGATACCGAAGCCTTTGCCAAACAGATCGCTGCAAGCCTGCTGACCCAGAATGATGCCCCGCAGCCTGTCTCCCCTGTCCCGGAAACCAAAAAGCCGCTGATCGAGATGCACGGCATCCGCAAAAGCTACTACATCGGCAAGCCCAATGAGTTGGAAATTCTGCACGGCATCGATTTGACGGTCTACCCCGGTGAATTTGTGGCCATCGTGGGCGAGTCCGGCTCCGGCAAATCCACCCTGATGAACATCATCGGCGTGCTGGATAAGCCCACCGCCGGTGAGTACACGCTGGACGGCGTGAACATCCATGACGCCAAAGATAACCAGTTGGCCGATATCCGTAACCGCAAGATCGGCTTTGTGTTCCAGACCTACAATCTGATTGGCCGGCAGAGCGCCTTGAAAAACGTCGAGCTACCGATGCTGTACGCCGGTGTACCCGGCGGTGAGCGCACCCGCCGCGCAAAGGAATGGCTGGAGCGCGTAGGCATGGGCGAGCGCATGAAGCACCAGCCCAACGAGCTTTCCGGCGGCCAGAAGCAGCGTGTAGCCATCGCCCGCGCCATGGTCAACGAACCGGCGCTGATTTTGGCCGATGAGCCCACCGGCGCGCTGGACAGCCAGACCAGCCGCACCGTCATGGATCTGTTCCATGAAATGCACAACACCTACCACAAAACCATCGTGCTCATCACCCACAACCCCGAGCTGGCCGACGAATGTGAGCGTGTGCTGACCCTGCGGGACGGGCTGATCGTGGGCGAAAGAAAGGGGAGTGGCAAACGTGCAGCTCTTTGAGAATATCAGCATGGCCTTTGCCAGCGTGCGCAGCAACAAGATGCGCAGCCTGCTGACCATGCTGGGCATCATCATCGGCATTGCGGCGGTCATTGCCATTGTCACGGTGGGCAACAGCATGACCGGCTCGGTCACTGACTCAATGTCCGGCATGGGCGTAAGCAACATTACGGTAACGGTCAAGCAGAAAACCTCCGGCGATACCCAGGGCACGGCCCAGGGTGTGACGCTGCGCCGCTTTATGGACGAGACCCCCGGCGAAAGCGACCGCATTACCGATGCGATGATCCATGATTTTTATGCAGCTTTCCCTGACAAGGTAGACCACTTTGAATACACGGTGGACGTCGGCCAGGAGACGATTTCTAAATACGGCGACCCCACCACGACCATCAAAGCCTCAGTCAGCGGCGTAAACCACGACACGCTGGCCAACAAGGACGATGACTCGCAGATCTTATACGGCCGCTGGCTGGACGATGCCAAAGACGCGGGCCGTATGTTGGCCTGTGTCTCGGAGAAGTTCGTCACCCAGGCCATCGGCGGCAGCCCGCAGGATGCCATCGGCAAGTCCTTCACTCTGCAGGGCAGCGACGGCACTTTGTACACCTATTTCATCGTAGGTGTGTATAAATACACCGAGGACAGCTATTCCAGCATGTTCGGTTCCACCAGCGATGATGACATCCAGACGGACATCTACATCCCGCTGGACGTGGCCCGCACCATCACCGGCACCGCCGGCGGCTACCAGAGCTTTACGGTGGTGGCCGCCAACGGCGTGGACGTGACCAGTTTTGTGAACACCGTAGGCGATTTCTTCGCCAGCTACTACACCTACAACGACAGCTGGACGGTCAGCGCGTCCAGCATTTCCAACCTGGTAGAAAGCATGACCGAAATGCTGAACACCGTGTCTCTGGGCATCTCGGCCATTGCCGCCATCTCGCTGCTGGTGGGCGGCATCGGCGTTATGAACATCATGATGGTCTCGGTCACCGAGCGCACCCGTGAGATCGGCACCCGCAAGGCGCTGGGCGCCCCGGCGTCGGCCATCCGCATGCAGTTTATCACCGAGAGCGTGATCCTCTGCCTGATCGGCGGTGTCATCGGCGTGGTGCTGGGTATCGCAGCCGGTGTGGGATTGAGCACCCTGATGAAAGTGCCGGGCAAGCCTACGATTTCTTCCATCGTAGTGGCCGTTGGTTTCAGTATGGCCATTGGCGTGTTCTTCGGGTATTACCCCGCCAACAAAGCCGCCAAGCTGGACCCGATTGAGGCTTTGAGATACGAATAACCGTTAAAATCCGAAATAAAACACCCTCGGATGCACATTGGTTCGTGCATCCGGGGGTGTTTTTCTTTATTTACTCCGCGCTTTCCGGGGTGGCGATTTCGGTGGTCTGGCTGCCGTAGAGGGCGTTGAACTGGCGTTCCGTTTCCTCATTCAGGTAATCATCGCGGGGGTAAACGCCGTCGTGTTCATCGGCATAGCGATTGCTGATCTGTTCCCGCAGGTCAGCCTTGATGGCGTTGTCGCGGGCTTCTTTGCTGTCGTAGCAATCGTAGTCATAGTAGTAGCCCTTCTGCACCCGCCTGGCCAGCTGCTCGGTGGTCAAGCCGTCGGCAAAGGATTGGGAGAACTCGGCACGGTAAGTATCATACACGCCGCCGACATTTTCCTCGGTGCCAAAATTCATGGTGGTAAAGTTCCAGCCTGCGGCTTTGGCGGCCTGCACAATGGCGGCACAGTTGGCGGCAAACTCCGGCTCATTGCCGGCGGCGTCCTGGCGGAAGTTCAGGTACAGGATCAGGGTGTCGCCCGGCTCCAGCGTGTTGTCCACGCTTTCCATATCGGTGTGGTTAAAATCAACGCTGGCGTGCATCGAGGTCACGCTGGCTTTCAGCTCCGGGTCGGCGGAAAGCTGCTCGTACATGCTGTCCACGACCTGCTGCTCGATGCGTTTTTCGGCGTTGCGGTCCGCGCCGCCCAGCCAGCGCCAGGCCAGCGGTATCAGGGACGCCGTGCCCACCACGACCAGGACGAACGCGCAGCCCAAAATGCCCAGCCAATCAAACTTGAGCTTTACGTTTGGCTTGGTGCTGTAGACCAGCACCTCGATGCCCAGCACGATGAGGATGACCGGCGCGAATTTTAACACAGCCAGCAGGTTTGCCTTGGGCATGAACTGCTGGGCCAGCAGCAGTACACCACCCGCGATGAGCAGCACCGCAAAGGCCATCGTGCCCACGCGGCGGACTTTTTTAGGCGGTTCCGCCGGGGAATTTTGCACCGGCGGGTTGGTTTTCATTTCATCCATTTTGTTATACCTCTCTTTGCATTATACAGATTGTATTAGCATTAAGACGCAGCAGAGCAGCGCCTCCCTTTGCGAGGGAGGTGGCTGCGCGAAGCGCAGACGGAGGGAGAGACCGCCCCATTAGCTGCCGCTGAATCGTAGGCTCTCTCCCCCATCCGCTTCGCGGGAGTCCCCTCCCAGAGGGGGCCTTTTTATGGTCTGCTTCCTTACTGCTTCTCATTCGGATACGGCGGCAGGGTGTCGGCCTCGTTGGGGTCAGCCTTCTTGGCCGGGTGCAGGCCCAGCAGCTTAATGCCTGCCACCACCAGCAGGATGCCCACCAGGATATTGGGGATGCCGTGGATGATATCATACGCATAACCGTAGCCGAAGAAATGCTCCAGCACGGTGGTCATCCAGTCCGCGATGAGGATATCATACAGCGCCCAGACGCCAAAGGCGATCAGGCCCCAGCCCAGCAGCTTGTTATGCTGGGGCAGTATGGCCCTAATATTGTCCCAGTTGGCGGGCAGAAGCAGGTCGTCGTCCTTGGGTTCCCCTGCCGCCAGATGACGGATGAGGTCATAGGTGTCAAAAAAGCTGTACATCCACACGATGACTGAGCCAACGACCAGAACATCCACCAGCGTGCCTGCCATGATAAACAGGCAGAAGAACGTGATCATCGACAGGCCGCGCTTCATATAACCGTAGTACATCTGGCCCGCGCCGGGGATGCAGGCAAAAATAAATGTCAGAAATGCGTTCTTTTTCATAGTTTATTCCCCCTTGGCGGTACCGCCGCCGATTGGTTCTGTTTTCAGCTGTTCCAGGCCGCTTTCGGCGGTCAGGGTAAAGTTTTTAAAGGTATTGTTCAGGCTTTCGTAAAAGCCGCCCACTACGCTGTTCACGCGCTGGCGGAAACTGGGCTGCGGCTCGGTGGGTGTGGGTCTGGCCACGGGCACGCCTGTGCTGCCAGTTATGCCGAAAGTGGTCACGTTCCACAGCAGGAAAGCCAGCGCCACCGCGGCCGCCGTGGAAACGTAGCGGTTGGTCATAATGCGGAAGCTGCGCAGCCGCATGAGGTTCTGCACCTGCGGGATCAGGTCGCGCATCGGCTGCTGCAGGCATTCCGGCGCGTTATCGATCATTTTGGTGTACCGCAGCAGGCAGTAATCGCAAAATGTCAGGTGCTCGGCCGCTTCCAGCGCCCCCAGATCGTCGAGGGTGCCGTCCTTCAGGGCATACAGACCCTCGTCGGTCAGGTGGCCTTCGGCGTCAAACAATTTTTCGTTATCAAAGTAAAGGCTCATTCCTTCTGCCTCCTCTCGATGATCTGCTGGCGCAGGATGTTCTTGGCGCGCCAGAGCTGGTTATTGACCGTGGCAGGCGGGCGGCCAACGGCGGCCGCGATCTCTGCGGTGGTCTTATGTTCCAGAAAGTACAACACGGCAATTCTACCGTAGGGTTCGCGCAGGGTGCGCACCATAGTTTCCACTTCGGCGGCACCGGCCCGCTCGGTCAGCTGCTCGATGGGGTCCTGCGCGTCACCGAGGGGTGCTCCCCGTGGTTCGGGCAGGGCATCATCCCCCGGGGCTTCCACCCGGCGCACCCAGCTGCTTTTTAAGTGATCCTTGCATTTGTTGGCGGCCACACGCACCAGCCAGGCCTTGTAATACTGTGGCTCGCACCGGTCAATGGCCGAAAAGGCGGAGAGGAAGGTATCCTGGGTCAGGTCCTCGGCGGTGTGGGGGTCGTGAACAAACTGCAGGCAGACCGTGTAGATCAGCCGCTGATATTGCTGCATCAGTTCGGTAAATTCTCCGTTTGTCAGTTCCCACACCTCCTTTGTTTTGTCTTTCTGTTTACTAAAACGAATCCCCCGCGCCGGATTTTGCAACGCGGGGGATATTTTTTAAATTTCTTTTAAGATTTCTCTCAAATTTCGATGTCCAGGCTTACGGGGCAATGGTCGCTGCCCAGAACCGCGTCGTCAATGCGCGCGTCCGTGATCTTGTCCTTGATGCGGTCGGAAACGAGGAAATAGTCGATGCGCCACCCCGCGTTGTTCGCGCGGGCGTTGAACATGTAGCTCCACCAACTGTATCGCCCCGTCGCGTCGGGGTAGAGATAGCGGAACGTATCCACAAACCCGCTGTCCAGCAGCTTGGTCATCGCGCCGCGCTCCTGCGGGGTGAAGCCCGCGTTGTTGACGTTCGTCTTGGGGTTTTTGAGGTCGATTTCCTGATGCGCGACGTTCATATCGCCGCAGACGATCACGGGCTTTTGCGCGTCCAGCTTTTTGAGGTACAGGCGGAAATCTTCCTCCCAGCACATGCGATACATCAGCCGGGTCAGCCCGCGCTGGCTGTTGGGCGTGTAGACCGTGACGAGAAAAAAGTGGTCATATTCGAGCGTAATCAGCCGCCCCTCGTGGTCATGCAGCTCGCTGTCCATGCCCAGCTTAACCGAAAGCGGCTGCCGCTTGGCGAGGATCGCCGTGCCGGAATAGCCCTTTTTCTCGGCGGAATTGAAGAACTCCACGTAATCCGGCGCGGGAATCTGCGCCTGACCGGGCTGCATCTTGGTTTCCTGCAGGCAGAAAAAATCCGCGTCCTGCTGCGCGAAATAATCGGAAAAGCCCTTGCCCAAACAGGCGCGAAGGCCGTTGACGTTCCACGAAATCAGCTTCATAACTGTCCTCCTGTGACGATGGCCGCGCATAGCTTTCAGCGGCTGATGTTATTATACAGGATGAAAAGGCGAAAAGCAACGCCGATCTCGGCGGAAAATGGGGAGGGGATGCGGATGGCGCTGGTGTTTGCGCTCTACCTGTTCTTGTGCGTTCGGGTGACGGCGGATATCCGCGCGGGGCTGGCCGACGGCCGGATTCAGTTTTCCGCAAGCGTCGGCGTGCTGATGCTCGAAGCCCGCATCGACGGAAGCGTTGAAGGGGCAAAGGTTCGGCTGAATATCCCGATTCGCGGCTTTCCGGAAAAGCCGGACGGGAAAAAAATCCGGCAGAGCTGGCCGGCAGCGCGCGCCGTGCTGAAAGCGGCGGATT
>OLNS01001761.1_pt1 | contig 15563 bp, 16 predicted proteins | sample 1673031 | NCBI WGS metagenome assembly OLNS01 (sample SAMEA3136748, study PRJEB25190) | human gut metagenome | biome: human gut; feature: human-associated habitat; material: faeces | place: Austria | collected 2013
GAATATGCCCATATGTATCATTATGCTGTTTAAAACAATCGATATCAATCACTCCGACAGCAATCTTTTCGCCTGTTTTTATTGCATGTTCAATCACATCCACAGCGTCTTTCTCTAACATATAACGGTTGCCCAGACCTGTCAGTGCATCCTGATTGGAACGTATCTCCGCATGTCTGCGTTGTTCTTCCTTTTCCTGAAGTTCAATCTTTAAGTCGATCGCACATGCACGTTCCTCATTGTCTGCTTTTTTCTGCTGCTGAGCCACATCTACATAGTGAATGCAGAGCTTTACATACTGCTCGATGTCCCCAAGCTCCTTATAGTAATCCAGCCACATTTCATTGAGAATCATTTCATAATAAATGCTGTTCTGTTTCTTTGCATGCTGCTCAAATGCCAGAATCACTCTTTTCCACTTGTCAAACTCCTGCATATCTTTCAGCAGGCCGCACAAGTCACTTACATCTTCAATATAATCTGCTGCATTTGAATCATCAATTCCACCCTTTATCAATTCATCCAAATGCTCATACACATATTCTTTTTCCCCAATGTTCCAGTAAAGTCTTGATTTCAATGTCAGATAAGAGTAACGATACATTTCATTCACAATACCCTGGCTGCATTTTTCTAATTTAAGAAGTTCCTTGCGTGCATCGTCAAGCCGGTCAAGTTCCCCATAGGACTTCATGAGATTCATGTGTGTAATCAGATACCTGATCTGAAAATTCTCATTCTCTGTGTCTGTCACTTTTTCAAGTTCATCTGCAGACCTTTCAAAATATCCAATCGCCTTTTGGTGCTGCCGTAACTCCTGATATCTGGAACCTATGTTATTATACGCCAATGCCAGAACGGATGTTATTCCATGTCTTTTTGAACACTCTAACACTTCTAAATAACAATCCATTGCAGCCGATTCATTCCCAAGCGACACATAGATGACACCCATCAAATTCTGCGCAAATGCATACTGTTCATAATTTTTTTCCATCCGATAGATATCGATTGCATTCTGCGTTAAAGTTGCCGCCTTATTTAATTCTTTTGAAAAAAAGGCTGTCCGGCCTTCCTCCATATATTCCGCCGCTAATTTCTCTATTTCACTCTCTGTATGCATATGCCACCCATTTACAAAAACTGTCACTTTTTGTTTCATAATACCATATTTGCCTGTGATGTTAAAGCATTTTCTCAATGAATATCCCATAACCCCTGGTCGGATCATTGACGAGCACATGTGTAACGGCCCCGATCAGTTTCCCGTCCTGTATGATCGGACTGCCGCTCATTCCCTGTACGATCCCGCCTGTCAGCTCTAAAAGTTCAGGGTCTGTAACCCGGATCAGGATTCCTTTATTTTCCTCTTTTCCGCTGTAATCAACACTTTCCACCATCACTTCATATTTTTTACTCTCCCCGGAAACAGACGATACAATAAACGCACTTCCGGTCCTGATATCCTGTTTATAACGCACCTCATAACACTCCCCGGTTTCTAACCACTTTAAGTTTCCGTTTAAGACTCCATGAATCCCAAGACCGGTGTTTTGCATGATCGAACCTATTCTTGTACTGTCTCCGTATTGAATAATACCGGAAAGTTCTCCCGGAGTGCCTGACTTTCCTTTCTTTATGCCTACAATATCTGTATGATAAAGATACCCTTCCGCCATACTCATGATCGTTCCGGTATCGCTGTCACTCACTGCATGTCCAAGTGCTGCATAGGTTCCATCTGCTTTGTAATAAGTAAGTGTTCCTACTCCCGCAAGGTCGTCCCTCACCCAGACACCAAGCATATATTTTCCACTGACACTCTTTACCGGATCCAGGGAAACCTCAATATATTCCTCGCCACGCATGATTCCAAGAATATCTTTTTCTCCTCCGGCTTCGTTCACTGCTGCAGCAAGGTCTTCTTTCTCGCTGACTGCCATCCCATTGACACTGACAATATAATCTCCGCTTTTTACAAGATTTTCTGACGGCTTTACCTCCCGTCCATCTACCCTCTCCACTTCCCCATTCCCGATCACAAGTACTCCTTTTGTTTTCGCATAAATTCCAACCGGCATTCCTCCAAGTAGAACCGTATCGTCTTCCTTTTCCGCAGCCAGACTTTCCACTTCCCGGCCACTGACTTCCGTATTTTCCATAAATCCTGTAATCTGTGCACAGCCACATAACATCAATAAGCAGAACATAAACAACAGACCTGTCCTGCTCATATTCCTTTTCCTGCGTTCTTTCATGATCCACACTCCTCTCTTGCAAATATTAAGAGCAGATGCTGTTTGCATCTGCTCTTAGTATGTGTGGATCTTCTTCTTTTCACACTGGTATTATTTTTCTCTTTTTGCCAGTTCCTTCATTTCTCTGGCACTGTCTATGATTCCATCTGTCACATTTGCTCCCCCAAGAAGTCTTGCAAGCTCTGCAACAGAGTCTTCCTGATCAAGTCTCTCGATCTGTGTTCTCACAGAATTATCTTCTGCCTCTTTATGAATACAAAAATGAACATCTGCTGCCGCTGCGATCTGTGAAAGATGTGTAATACAAATTACCTGACGGCTCTTTCCGATCAACTGCAGTCTCTCTCCGACACGACCTGCTGTGATTCCTGATATTCCACTATCAATCTCATCAAATATCAAAGTCGGTGTATCTTCTTCATCTGCAAGTACGGTCTTGATTGCAAGCATAATACGGGATAGCTCTCCTCCGGATGCGACATCCCCCAGTGGACGCACAGGTTCTCCCGGATTAACCGACAGATAAAACTCTGCATCATCTTTTCCTTGTGCAGAATAACTTTTTGCTTCTGTCAAACGAATTTCAAAACGTGCATCCAGGAAATTCAGTTCCGACATCTGATGAACAATTTCCTCGGCAAATTTAACTGCGTTTTGTTCACGCACTTCATGCAGTTCCATCGCAGCCTTTTCCATCTGCTTTTCTGCTTTTTTCTGTTTCTCCAAAAGTTCCTGCATAAAAGAATCGTAATCTTCCAGTTCCGATAGTCTCTGTCTTTTTTCCTCACAATATGCAAGGATATCACTGACAGTGTTTCCATATTTTGCCTTTAAATGATTCACTTCATTCAGGCGGGACTCAACTTCTGAAAACTCTTCTTCCGAGTATTCAAAACTCTTTGCATATTCTGCCAGATCCCGGTTGAAATCGTTCAGCAGACTATCGATCTCCACGATCTGATCATAAAGCTGGCTTCCCTTTTCATCAAAAGATGCTGCTTCCTGAAGGCTTCGGATTGCACGGCTTAAGTAATCACTTGCATTTCCACGTTCGTCCTCTGCAGTATACTGATACGCTTCTGCAACTCCTTCTGTGAGTTTTCTGCTATCTGTCATCTTGCGATACTGTTCTTCTAAAAGTTCATCTTCACCTTCTTTAAGAGCTGCTTCTTCAATCTCATTCACTTCAAATTCAGCAAGAGAAAGTTCTCTTCTTCGGCTCTCTTCATCCAGCGAAGATTGTTCCACCTTCTTACATACTGCCTTCCATTCCTGATAGCAGGAAGCCATTTTTTCTTTTAACGGGTCCGTCTGTTCTTTCCCATAAAGATCAAGCAGTGTTAAATGATTCTTTCGATGAAGCAATGTCTGATTATCATGCTGTCCATGAATATCGATCAAAAGACTGGCTACATCTTTAAGGACGCTCATATTCACTGTCTCACCGTTAATCTTACTGACACTTCGGCCTTCTAAAAGGCGGCGGCTCAATGTCAGATATCCGTCTTCCGGATAAATGTCCAAGGCCTCCAGCTTCTTTAAAATCTTTTCTTCTTTGATGTGAAAAGTAAGTTCTACCAATCCGCTTTTTGCCCCGTTTCGAAGCATCTGTGCATTGTATTTTCCACCCAGTGCAAGCGTAACAGAGCCAAGAAGGATTGACTTTCCTGCTCCGGTTTCACCGGTCAGAATATTCAATCCTTCCCCAAACTCTACTTCTGTTTCATCAATCAAAGCAAGATTTTTCACATACAGATTCTGTAACATATATCACCTATGCTTTCCTTGAAACCAATTTCCTTATATTCTCCATTACTACAGCTGTATCTTCAACTGTACGAATTGCGCACATGATCGTGTCATCTCCCGCAATACATCCGACCACTTCATTCCATTTCATTGCATCTACTGCAGCAGCAACCGCCATTGCCATTCCGGCAACTGTTTTGATCACAAGGATATTCTGTGCCATATCCATGGAAACAAATCCGTCACAAAGCACACGGATATATTTTTCGTTCATTCCGTCATCTTCCTGTCTATGGACAATATACTTCTGACGCCCACCGTTTACAGACAACTTTGTCAGCTTCAGATCTCTGATATCTCTGGAGACAGTCGCCTGTGTGACCTTGAAGCCGGCATTATTCAGATATTCTGCCAGTTCCTCCTGCGTCTCTATGTCATACTGACTGATCAATTCAATTATCTTTGCATGTCGGCTCACTTTCATAGTATCAATTTCCTTTCATCTTCTCGCGCATTGTTATCATAAAACTTTCTTCACTTAATTTTACAAGATGCGCTTTGGCATCTGATTTTCTGATCTTCACTCTGTCTCCGCTAACCAATTGTCTCTGTACAGCGCCGTCATAACATAAAGCTACTTTCTCCTGCCTTCCATAACGGCCCTCGCAAATCTCAACTTCAACATCATCCTCTGCTGAAAGCACCACACTGCTCGTGTTAAGTGCATGGGAACAGATTGGAGTGATAACGATCAGACTTGCTGTTGGCTCTACCACCGGCCCACCTGCGGAAAGATTATATCCTGTACTTCCCGTCGGTGTACAGATGATCACACCGTCTGCCTGATATGTATTCAACAATGTCCCATTCACATATACATTAAACTGAACAATACGAAGATTCCCTTCTCTTGTCAGAACGATATCATTTACCGCCAGATCTTTTTCACCGGATGACATTGTCCCCTCCAACATCATACGTTTCTCAACTTTAGGCTCTTCCTCGCAAAGTCTGTCAATCGCAGATTTATAATCTTTCAATTCTACATCTGCCAAATATCCCAACGTTCCGATATTGATTCCAAGAAGCGGAAGTTTATTTCCTTCAAGGTCACGTATTGCACGGATCAGAGTTCCATCCCCACCTAAAACCAGTCCGCAATCAACGTTCTCCGGAATCGTTCCCGGAACAATAAATCCTTCCTCGTCCTTTTGCGCAAGAATAACATATTTGCCTTTTCTCTCAATATAATCTTTTATCTCAATCGTAACAGAATAATCTCTGTCTTTTAATTGATTTGTTATGATATAAAAAGATTCCATACCATCACCTTTTTACTTTGCCAGAGTAGCGAATGCTTCATCCACTACCTGATCCAGTTCCTTTGTCTCAATCTTTGCTTCCTCTTCCGGACATTTCTTCAAATGTACAAGGTATTCGATATTTCCTTCTGGTCCCTTGATTGGAGAGAATGTGATCTCAAGTACAGAAAATCCGATTGATACCGCAAATTCTGTCACTTTCTCGATTACTTCATGATGTGTACTCTTTTCTCGCACAACACCTTTCTTTCCAACCTTCTCACGTCCTGCTTCAAACTGTGGTTTGATCAATGCTACGATCTCTCCATCATCTGTCAGATACGCTCTGATTGCACCAAGCACTTTTGTGAGAGAGATAAACGAAACATCAATCGACGAAAAATCAACAGGTTCTCCAAGATCTTCCGGAGTCACATAACGGATATTCGTCTTCTCCATACATACCCCCCTCGGATCCTGACGCAGCTTCCAATCCAGCTGTCCTCTTCCCACATCGATGGCAAATACTTTCTTTGCTCCATTCTGAAGCATACAGTCTGTGAATCCGCCAGTGGAAGATCCTACATCTGTACAGACCTTTCCATCTACTGTTACATGGAATTCTTTCATTGCTTTCTCAAGCTTAAGACCTCCACGGCTCACATAGGGGAGAACATGTCCGCGTACCTCAATATTTACCTCCTCTGGAAATGTTGTTCCGGCCTTATCTTCTCTCTGACCTTCTACAAATACATTTCCTGACATAATAATTGCTTTTGCTTTTTCTCTGGAATCCGCCAGATTTCTCTTTACAAGCAATACATCCAAACGTTCTTTCATGTTACTTTTCTTCCTTTATTCTCCGATCATCTGCAATGACCTTTTTTACAATACTCTCTCTGTCGAGACCAACTTCTTTTCTTAAGACATCTACATTTCCATGTTCAACATAATCATCTGAAATACCGATTGTGCGAACTTTCAATGGGATACCCTCACGCATCACAAAATCTTCTACCTGCTCACCAAATCCACCTGTAAGTACATTTTCCTCAATTGTCATACATCAACTTGCACACAATCCATAATACAACCCATTTTCCTCAATTGTCACAAGGATCCTGTGATTTTCTGAAATCTTCCGGATTCTCTCTGTATCCAGAGGTTTCACAAATCTTGCATTGATCAGACTACACTGATACCCTGCTGCCTTAAGATCCTCACGCACCTGTTCTGCAAGGAAAGACATATGTCCGACAAACATTACCGCGATCTCACTCTCTTCATATAGAAGTTCGCTCTTTCCATATTCGATCGGAGCACGGAATTCCTTCAGTCCTTCATATGCTTCTCCTCTTGGATAACGAAGTGCAATCGGATACTGGAAACCTACTGCAAAGCGCACCATATCCGCCATCTCCCAACGGTTCTTTGGTGACAGGATTGAAAGATTCGGGATCAATGATAAAAATGATAAATCAAAGACTCCCTGATGTGTCTCTCCGTCACTTCCAACAAGACCTGCGCGGTCTACTGCGATCACAACCGGCAGATTCTGAAGACAGACATCATGAATCGTCTGGTCAAACGCTCTCTGTAAGAAAGATGAATACACCGCAAAAACAGGCTTCATTCCCCCAGCAGCAAGTCCTGCTGCAAATGTCATCGCATGCTCTTCTGCAATTCCTACATCAAAGAACCTTTCCGGAAATAGCTTTGCGAATCTGGAAAGTCCGGTTCCGTCTGCCATCGCTGCAGTAATGGCTACAACCTTCTTGTCCTTCTTTCCGATATCTGCAAGCACTTTGGAAAAAATATCTGTATAAGAATCCTTCCCCGACCCTCCGATCGTTTCTCCTGTTGTCACATCAAAAGGTCCCGTTCCATGGAATTTTGACGGATTCGTCTCTGCCGGAAGATAACCTTTTCCCTTCTTCGTCACAACATGTACAAGAACTGCATGATTTACCCGTTTTGCTTCATTCAATGTCTTTGTTAATGTCTTCAGATCATGTCCGTCTACAGGACCCAGATATGTGATTCCCATATCCTCAAAAAACATTCCCGGAACAAATAATTGTTTGATCCCGCTCTTCGTCTTCTTCACCTGATGGACGATCCGTTCTCCCCTGCCGGGAATCCTCTTGATCGTATCTTCGACACCTCTCTTCAGGTCTGAGTATACCTGTGTCGTCCGAAGCCCATTCAGGTAATTTGACATACCACCAACATTCTTGGAAATGGACATCGTATTATCATTGAGTACAATGATAAAATTACTTTTCAATCTGGAAGCGTTATTCAATGCTTCATATGCCATACCGCCGGTCATAGAACCATCTCCGATCACAGATACAACGTTATAATGCTCCTGTTGAAGCTCTCTTGCGGCCACATAACCAAGCCCTGCTGAGATTGAAGTTGAACTGTGTCCTGTATCAAACGCATCACATTTGCTTTCTTTTCTCTTAGGGAATCCACTCATTCCTCCGTATTTTCTAAGATCATCAAATCCTTCTTTTCTTCCTGTCAGAAGCTTGTGTGTATAAGACTGATGTCCCACATCCCAGATCAGTTTATCCTCTGGGAAATGAAGTACTTTATGCAATGCCATCGTAAGCTCAACAACTCCGAGATTGGATGCCAGATGTCCTCCGGTCACACTGATCTTTTCGATCAGAAACCGCCGGATCTCATCCGATAATTCTTTCAGCTCTTCCTCTGTCAGTTCTTTTATATCGTTGGCCTTTTGAATCTTTTCAAGTGCCATAAGTTCCTCCTCACCGACAATCTTATTTTTCTCTATATACAAGAGATTTCAAAAGCTGCTCAAGGAAATTATCCCCGGCAGGGAACTTTTTCAGTTCATCGATTGCTTCTTCTGTCATACGTTCCACATCTTTATGAGCCTGTTCGATTCCTTTAAGTGTTACATATGTTGTCTTTTCATTCTTCTCATCACTATGTACCGGCTTGCCCAGCTGCTCTGTCGTGCTTGTCACATCCAGAATATCGTCCTGGATCTGGAATGCCATTCCGATCTTTCCTGCGACTTTCTGCATACTCTTTACATCTTCTTTTGATGCTCCCGCAAGGATTGCTCCAATCATCATAGCAGACTCGATCAGTGCACCTGTCTTCAGTCTGAAAATAAAATCAAGAACTTCCTCATCAATCTGATGTCCGGATTCTTTCACATCTACAACCTGTCCACCGATCATACCATAGATTCCGGCCTTTCTTGCCAGAACTCTCATCGCTTGTCCGATTCTAAGGCTTTCCTCCGGAAATTGCTCAAATGCCTTGCATGCTGTCTCAAATGCATAGTTTAAAAGTGCATCACCCGCAAGGATTCCCATATCCTCTCCATAAACGATATGTGTCGTCTTTCTTCCTCTACGATACTCATCATTATCCATTGCCGGGAGATCATCATGAACCAGTGAATAGGTATGAATCATCTCCATTGCTGCCATAAACGGATAAATCACTTCTGTCTCTCCACCAAACAGACGGTATGTTTCCATCATCAGCATTGGGCGAAGGCGCTTACCTCCTGCCATCAGACTGTATTCCATTGCTTCCATGATCACACTCTGATATCCGTTTGCTTCCGGAAGATATTCTCTGAGTATCGCTTCAATTTTTTCTACTTTTTCTTTCTGTTCTTCTTTAAAATTCATGACTCTCTCCATTCTCATCCAAGGCAAGAACTTTCTTTTCCACATCGTTAATTGTACGATTACAACACTTCACAAGTTCCATGCCTTCCTGATATAAATTAAAAGAATCTTCAAGAGAAAGTTCCTCTCCTTCCAGTCCGCCAATGACGCGATCCAGTCTCTCAAATAACTCCTCAAGACTTGCAGCCTGTTCTATCTTCTTCGTGTCTTTCATCATTTCCTCCCGGTTACTGTTTATGGGAACTTTGTCCTCTTTCCCCTTCTAGTTTTACAGTGTCTGTAACGTAAGTCTCAATCTGTCCATCCGTTACATAAATCTGCAACAAATCTCCTTCTCTTACCTGATCTGTTTTCTTTATATTCTGTCCTTGTGCATTGCAGACATAAGAATATCCCTGACTTAATTTCTCAAGTGGAGACAATCCCTTCATCCGTTCTGCACAAAGTGCGAGTCTGTGCTTTTCTTTTGTCAGATGCCGCTCCATAAGCGAGCGCAGTGTATTCTCAGCGTCAACCGTTCTTTGTCTCTTCTCATTGAGTTTCTGTCTTGGATGAAGTGTCTGAAGTTTCAATCTGCTGTGTTCCAGATGCATACGCTCGTTTAGCAGCTTCTGATTTATTGCTCTTCGAAGTAAACTCTCACAATTAAGAATCTGTTCCTTCACTTCGGAATATTCATACACTGCAAGCTCTGCCGCTGCAGATGGTGTCGGTGCTCTCAGATCTGCCACATAATCGGCAATCGTTGTATCTGTCTCATGTCCGACTGCAGAGATCACCGGAACGCGACAGTCAAAAATCGCACGCGCAACAGCCTCCTCATTGAATGCCCACAGATCTTCAATGCTTCCTCCGCCTCTTCCGACGATCATGACATCCACCTGCTTCTCTTCCAGCATACGGATTCCTTTCACGATGCTGCTCACGGCGCCATCACCCTGTACCAGTGCAGGATAAAGCAGGATCTGGACAAATGGATTCCTTCTCTTTGCCACATTGATGATATCTCTGATCGCTGCTCCTGTCGGTGCGGTCACAACCCCGATCGTACGTGCATAGCGTGGAATCGGCTGTTTGTACTCTGCTGCAAACATTCCCATCTCTTCGAGTTCTTTCTTCAGTGCCTCGAATCTTTCATACAAAAGTCCCGCACCGTCCAGAATGATCTCTCTTGCGTACAGCTGATACTTTCCATCCCGCTCATAGACACTGACCGCCCCCAGCACTACTACCTGCTGTCCTTCCTCCATATGAAAAGAAAGCCCAGACCTTGAGCCTGCGAACATCACGCAGGCTATCGTGCCGGACTCGTCTTTCAATGAAAAATATATATGCCCTGATGTGTGGTACTTTAAATTAGACACCTCACCCTTTACATAGATTCGGTTCAGCATGAAGTCCTGGGTGAACATATTCTTAATATAAGAATTAACCTGCTTCACCGTATAGACATTTTTCATTCTTTCGTCTCTTCCAGTGAACGCGCAATCTTGCCAAGTACTCCGTTGATAAATGACGGAGCCTCATCTGAACTGAACATCTTTGCCAGTTCTACTGCCTCGTTAATCGCAACTCCTACCGGTACCTCGTCATCCCACTTCATCTCATATACCGCAAGTCTCAGAATGGACAGATCTACTTTGTTCATTCTTGTCGTCTTCCATCCCTTTGCATTGGCATTGATCAGTTCATCAATCTCTTCTGTCTTCTCAAGTACTGCCGCATATTTTCTCTTAATATATTCTTTATCCTTATCCGCTGCATCTTCCAGTGTAGAAAAATAGTATTCAATCTGCTCCGGCATCTCCTGCGGATCATTAAATTCTATCTGAAACAACATCTTGAAAATGTGCTCGCGAAGTTCTTTTCTAACCATGTTGGCTGATTCCTTTCCTGTTCGCTTTTATTCCTGACTCTCCATCTCGACTCCTGCAACCTTAATGTTCACATCCGCCACTTCAAGTCCTGTCATATTCTCAATTGCATTCTTAACTTTCTCCTGCACTCTTGCAGACACCTCAACGATGCTGTAATTGTACTTCAGGTTCAATGCCAAGGATACAGTCACAATACCTTCCAGTACATCAACCTTCACACCTTTGGAAAGATTCTTCATTCCGAGCTTTCCGATCAGTTCATTCGTGATGTTTCCGGCCATAGAAGCAACACCTTCCACTTCTGTGGCAGCAAGCGCTGCAATGATCGCTACAACTTCATCTGCAATCTTAATCTCACCTTTGCTTGCGTCGTTCTGTATTGTATAAATATTTCTTTCGTCCTTTGCCATAATCAAAACCTCCTGTTTTGTCTGATTCTTTCTACATTATATCAAAAATCTTTCTATTTGAAAAGATTTTTATGAACGTCCGAATTCTGACAAAATAAGTCCTTCATTTCTCTCTTCTGTCATACGGATACTCCACTCATGCGCAAAGAGAAGAAGCGGACGTCCCTTCAGATCCATGATCTTCTTCATATCAGATGTTCCGCTCAAGCGATCCATATCGATCTCTTCATTCTCAATCCAACGGATGTACTCATATGGCAGATTCTCCAGACGGATCTCTACATTATATTCATTCTGAAGACGATACTTCAACACATCAAACTGAAGTACACCTACAACGCCTACGATAATCTCTTCCATACCCGTGTTGAATTCCTGGAAGATCTGGATCGCACCTTCCTGTGCAATCTGATTGATTCCCTTTACAAACTGCTTTCTCTTCATCGTATCAACCTGACGGACACGCGCAAAGTGTTCCGGTGCAAAGGTCGGGATTCCTTCGTAAGCAAATTTCTCTTTTGATGTTGTCAATGTATCTCCGATCGAGAAGATACCTGGGTCAAATACTCCGATGATATCTCCGCCGTAAGCCTTATCGATCATCTTTCTCTCACTTGCCATCATCTGCTGCGGCTGGGAAAGACGCACATCCTTTCCTCCCTGCACATGATAAACACTCATACCGGCCTCAAATTCTCCGGAACAGATTCTCATGAATGCGATTCTGTCTCTGTGGGCTTTGTTCATATTCGCCTGGATCTTAAATACAAATGCTGAGAAATCTTTCTCAGTCATTGGATCGATCTCGCCATGATCTGATTTTCTTGGAAGCGGAGAGGTTGTCATCTTCAGGAAATGCTTCAGGAAAGTCTCTACACCAAAGTTGGTAAGAGCGGATCCGAAAAATACCGGTGAAAGCTGTCCCTTATCAACCAGTTCCTGATCAAACTCAGCTGCTGCTCCGTCCAGAAGTTCAATCTCATCTGCAAGAATATCTTTTGCATCTGCTCCGATCAGTTCTTCTGTCTCCGGTGCGTCGATCGGTATCATCTTCACTTCACCCATCGCAGTACCCTTTTTCGTATCTGAGAACAGCTCAACTTCACGTTTTGCTCTGTCGTAAACTCCCTTGAATTCCTTACCGGAACCAATTGGCCAGTTGATCGGACAAGTTGCGATTCCAAGCTCTTTCTCTATATCATCTAGCAATTCAAATGTATCTTTCGCCTCACGGTCGAGCTTATTGATAAATGTAAAGATCGGGATGTGACGCATCACACAGACTTTAAACAGCTTTCTTGTCTGCGCCTCAACACCCTTGGATGCATCGATAACCATAACTGCGGAATCCGCTGCCATCAAAGTACGGTATGTATCCTCTGAGAAGTCCTGATGTCCCGGTGTATCCAGAATATTAATACAGTATCCGCCATAATTGAACTGAAGTACAGAAGAAGTTACAGAAATACCTCTCTCCTTCTCAATCTCCATCCAGTCGGAAACCGCATGCTTCGCAGTTGCTTTTCCCTTAACAGATCCTGCCTGGTTGATGGCTCCTCCGTACAGAAGGAATTTCTCTGTCAATGTTGTCTTACCGGCATCCGGATGGGATATAATGGCAAATGTTCTTCTTTTCTTTATCTCATTCGTAATTTCTGACATTTCTAATCTCCTATCATTTTCACGCAATAGATAACTGTCCGCAGGCATCCCGTAGACAGTTACATAATAAACCAGTAAATAGTGTATCACAAGTCCTCTCTGACAGCAAATCTTTTATAAAAAGTTTTTCCAAAAATATACTTTCTATTCATGAATTGGTGTAATTACAATCTTCTCCGGCTTTACATCCGACTTTCTTGTCACAATATCCTCAATCTGGGCACGGTTTGCATCCGTAAGCTCCTCTGCATTTACAACAACATCTGCACTATCTTCCCCCAGACTTACCACTGCCTCTGAAAATCCTTTTGTTGCCATCAATGTCTCAATTTCCATCTCCGTCTCTGATTGTTTTGTAAGCTCCACCATCTGTGCAACTGCATCTGACTTTTCCTCTTCACTGAGCTCTGTATTGTCTATGATCGACTGCAGTGTTTCTTTATTCTGGGCACGCACCTGTTCTCTTGTAACTTTTGCCTGGGCTACCGTAGTCTGGGCTGAACCATTTGTTAGAACCGCCTCTCCAGGTGTTCCTTCTGTTTCAGAATCATTACTTTCAATTTCTTCGCTTCCTGCTTCTGTATCTTCCTGTGAAATATCCAAAAGTTCCTGATTTGTAAGATCTGCATTGGCTTCTTTTGTTCCTTTCGCATTCTCGCCAAACAGACGTCCCGTGTAGTTCAGATATCCTGCTGCCGCGATCATAACCGCAAGTGCCACAATAATCAACTGGTTTTTCTTCACTTTTCCTTTCATTAAGATAAACCTCCTTTTATGTAGGCGCACGTTTCATTATTTTTATCTTATGCGCTTCTACACCAAATAATGCCTGCACCGCTTCTGTCAGATTCTTCGCGACAACTGCATTCCCACCTCCATCTGCTATTACAAGAATGCCCTCCACTTCCGGTGCATTTTCTTTACTTACATATGGGATCTGCGTTCCGTCTGTCCCCTGACTGTACACGGTCGTTTTATCCAGAGATTTCTCTTCACTTTCTCTTGTCTCTCCCTGGCTGTCTGCTTCCTTCGTCGTCTGATGTGTGCTTTGCTGATCTTTTTCAACCACCTTCTGTCCTGTAGACTTTAATGTGATCATCACCGTCACCTTTCCCGCCCCATCTACGACGCCAAGTGTCTGCGCTGTCTTTTGTTCCAGATATTTTTCATAGTCTGCCATGGAATCTGTCTCATACGTCTCTCCTTTCCCGGATTCCCCGTCAATCTTTGTATCCTTATCCACCTCCCCTGTCTTCGGAACCGGAACCGCAACTACAAGAAGCAGCAGTCCACACAGGAATAAAATGGCTAATCTTGTTCTTTTCTGACCACGATCCGCCTGTTTTATCTTCCTTGTGTATCCCACGACCCTTTCTTTCCACTCCTGCCAATTATTGTCCAATTCCGATTTCCTCCCGTTTTATAGAATCCGACATCCGCTCTATTTCTTTCTCATATTGCTGATACACTTCCCTTTGATAAAACTGCTCTGCTTTCAGTCCTTTCAACGCCGCAACAGGGGATAGTGCAAGCAGGATCAGGACAAGTCCACAGAAAAAACGAATATATTTTTCATAATCCTTTCCCGGAATCACCTGCAGAACTGCACTCATAACGAGAAGCATTGAAATGATTTTTTGTATCCATTGTGTAAGCATCCGGCAGATTCCTCCTCTCTCCTCTGAAACCTTAAGATGTTACAGCCACCACAAGTGCAATGCTTAAGACAAACAACAGTGTTGTGGATGCTATTACCTTCACCATAAGCTGATAACCGGAACTAACTCCAGATATGCATGTTGTAATTCTCCGGTCAGAAACCGGTTGGACTAATGCCGCCACAAGTTGGTACAAAAATGCCAATATCAGAAATTCCACCAGTGGAATAAGTGCCAGGACAGCTATAAAAATCATTCCTGCTACACCGATTCCATTCTTAAGCAGTACTGCAACTCCTAATGCAACATCCATTGTACCTCCGGCAACATCTCCGATCCACGGAACCGCCTCCAGTGTTCGTCCCGCAGCAGTCATTTTCAAAGAATCAATTGCCGGATTCAAAAATCCCCGGATCAGACTGATCCCACTCACAGCGGCAATCATACTTTTCAGACTCCATTGGATACATTTTTCCAGAAGTTCTGCAAATTCTGAGAAAAGATCTTCTCCGGTCAGGCAGGATAAGACCCTCACCATCCCGTAGATCTTCACCGCCGGTAAAAGAAAGTGAAGTACAAGCAGTTCCACCAGATAGATCAGGAACAGTATTGTATTATAAAACATCAACGCCGAACTGCTCTTTCCGGTAAATGCAACCGCCAGAAAGAAACTTGGGCAAAACCCCTGCATCAATTGGACAAGCTCTCCTGTTTTTTCTTCGGCATATAAATTCATCGATTGATATGCTTCCAGACAGATTGCGATCACAACAAGATACAAAATATAAAAACCCGCTTCCGCTGTCTGTCTGTTTTGAAAGATACTTGTAAAATTCGAGAAAAATGCAGCCGCCACTGTAATCAGCAGCAAGCGCGCCAGATTCTTCCTTCCTTTCTGAAAAACAGAGAACACCTGTCCTGAAAAAAACTCAAGAAATCTTTCTCCCAATTCCTTCGTATTTCCG